>Ga0209640_10006054_pt1 | contig 10590 bp, 8 predicted proteins | sample RifCSP10_1_FD_184018 | JGI IMG/M metagenome (GOLD analysis project Ga0209640, IMG submission 184018) | Soil microbial communities from Rifle, Colorado - Rifle CSP2_sed 10_1 (SPAdes) (version 2) | ecosystem: Environmental > Terrestrial > Deep subsurface > Rock core/Sediment | place: Rifle...
AGCGACAAAGTTGTTCCCGCCTTCCACAAGCTGCGCGACTTTCTCGTCCAGACGTACATCCCCGGCTGCCGCGAGAGTATTTCTGCGAGCGCGCTTCCGGGTGACCCAGCCATCGGCCTGCCCGACGGCGCCGCGCTCTACGCCTACAACGTCCGCGGGCACACCACCACCAGCCTCACGCCGCAGCAAATCCACGAAATCGGCCTCGCCGAAGTGAAGCGCATCCGCGCCGAGATGGACAAGGTGATCGCGTCGGCGGGGTTCACCGGCAGCTTTGCCGAGTTCACAGCTTTCTTGCGCACCGACCCGCGTTTTTACTTCACTGAAGCGAGCGCGCTGGTCACGTCCTATCGAGACATCGCGAAGCGCGCCGACCCGCAACTCGCGCACCTCTTTGGTGTGTTGCCGCGGCTGCCCTACGGCGTCAAGGTGGTGCCGGAGCACGCCGCGCCTTCGCAGACCACCGCCTACTACGAGCCAGGCTCGCTCGTGGTCGGTCGCCCGGGCTGGTATTTCGTCAACACGTACAACCTGCTCGCCCGGCCGAAGTGGGAGATGGAAGCGCTCTCGCTGCACGAAGCTGTCCCCGGCCATCATCTGCAGATTGGGCTTGCGCAGGAGCTCGCGGGCTTGCCCGAGTTCCGCAAGCACTCGGGCTACACCGCGTACGTCGAAGGCTGGGCGCTCTATGCGGAAAGCCTGGGGGAGGAGATGGAGTTCTACCGCGACCCGTATTCGAAGTTCGGCCAGCTCACCTACGAGATGTGGCGCGCCATCCGTCTGGTGGTGGACACCGGCATGCACTCGATGGGCTGGTCGCGCCAGCAGGCGATTGATTTCTTCCGCGCCAACAGCGCCAAGACCGACCAGGACATCACCGTCGAGGTGGACCGCTACATCGTCTGGCCCGGACAGGCGCTGGGCTACAAGATCGGTCAGTTGAAAATCCGCGAGCTGCGCACCCGCGCCGAGCGCGAGCTCGGCCCGCGCTTCGATATCCGCACCTTCCACGACGCCGTGCTCGGCCAGGGCGCCATGCCCCTCGACCTGCTCGAAGCGCGGCTCCGCGCCTGGGTCGCGCAGGAGGCGAAGAAGGGCGCAAAGCGATAGCAGACCGACGCAATGATTACCCGTTTCTGGCGAGGCTGGACGACGCGCGAAAACGCAGGCCGCTATGAGGAGCTGCTGCGCACGAAAATCCTGCGCGGCATCCACTGACAACTGAAAACTGATTTTCAGACCGGTGCGGACATTGAGGAGAGGAACTCGGCGTTGGACTTGGTCTTGGTGAGGCGGCCGAGCAGCAGCTCCATCGCTTCGACGGTCGAGAGCGGGCTGAGCACCTTGCGCAGCACCCAGATACGGTTGAGTTCGTCGGCGGGGAGCAGCAGCTCGTCTTTGCGCGTGCCCGAGCGCTGGATATCGATCGAGGGGAAGACGCGCTTATCCACCAGCCGCCGGTCGAGGTTGATTTCCATGTTGCCGGTGCCCTTGAACTCTTCGAAGATGACGTCGTCCATGCGGCTGCCGGTGTCGATCAGCGCGGTGGCGATGATGGTGAGCGAGCCGCCCTCTTCGACGTTGCGCGCGGCGGCGAAGAATCGCCGGGGACGCTGCAGGGCGTTGGCGTCGATACCGCCGGAGAGCACCTTGCCCGAAGGCGGCGTGACGGCGTTGTAGGCGCGGCCCAGGCGGGTGATGGAGTCGAGCAGCACCACAACGTCGCGCTTATGCTCCACCAGCCGCTTGGCCTTCTCGAGCACCATCTCCGCCACTTGAATGTGCCGCTGCGGCGGCTCGTCGAAGGTCGAGCTGATCACTTCGCCCTTCACCGTGCGTTGCATGTCGGTGACTTCCTCGGGCCGCTCGTCGATCAGCAGGACGATCAGAGCCATTTCGGAGTGGTTGGTGGTCACCGAATTGGCGATGGACTGCAGCATCATGGTCTTGCCGGTGCGCGGCGGCGCGACAATCAGACCGCGCTGGCCCTTCCCGAGCGGGCAGAGCATGTCCAGCACGCGCCCGGTCAGGTTTTCCTTCGACGTCTCGAGTTTGACGCGCGCCTGCGGGTAGAGTGGCGTCAGGTTGTCGAAGAAGATCTTGTTGCGCGCGACTTCGGGGTCTTCGAAGTTGACCGCTTCGACCTTGATCAGCGCGAAGTAGCGCTCGCCGTCCTTGGGTGGCCGCACCTGGCCGGAGACGGTGTCGCCCGTGCGCAGGTCAAACTTGCGGATCTGCGACGGCGAGACGTAGATGTCGTCCGGCCCGGGCAGGTAGTTGTACTCCGGCGCGCGCAGGAAGCCGAAGCCGTCCGGCAGGCATTCCAGCACGCCCTCGGAGAAGATCAGGCCGTTCTTTTCAGTCTGGGCGCGCAGGATCTGGAAGATCAGCTCCTGTTTGCGCATCCCCGAAGCGCCGGGGATGTCCAGTTCCTTGGCGATTTTCGCCAGGTCGGTGATGTTTTTTTCTTTCAGTTCTGCAAGGCTAATGCTCATCGGTTTCTTTCCTTAGTTGTGCCGGTGCCCGGGGTCTCCGGGAACAGGCTCTGTTTGGGGTTACGGTGGACTCCGGGCAGGCGCTACGCACTTGCGGCCGGTTTGTCCAAACGGTCTTCCGGGTCAGCAAACTTGCTTTGAGACGGTGCGGTACGGGGCGACCAGAGCGCCGCCACTGCTCTCCCGGCAGCGCGGCACAACATTGCGGAGGCCAGCGTTTAGTTGGTCAGTCCCTGATCCTTCTCTATCTCCCCCTCAAACTTTGCCGCAACCTCCGGCACCGGCGGGACAACGGCCGGTTCCAGAGGCCGCTCCAGCGCAAACTGGAGCACTTCGTCCATCGTCTCTACAAACTTGAGTGCCAGCGTGGACTGCACTTCGGGCGGAATCTCGGCCAGGTCTTTCTCGTTGTCCTTGGGCAGCACGACGGTGCGCAGGCCCATGCGGTGCGCGGCCAGCAGTTTTTCCTTCACGCCGCCGATGGGCAGCACCTTGCCGCGCAGGGTGATCTCGCCGGTCATGGCCACGTCGCAGCGCACCGGAATGCGCGTCAGCGCGCTGACGATGGCCGTGCCGATGGTGATGCCGGCCGAGGGGCCGTCTTTGGGGATGGCGCCTTCGGGCACGTGGACGTGGATATCGAGGTGCCGGTAAAAATCCTTGGGCAGGCCAAACTGCGCCGTGCGCGAGCGCACGTAGCTCATTGCCGCCTGCGCCGATTCCTGCATGACGTCGCCCAGCTTGCCGGTCAGCGTCAGCCGGCCCTTGCCCTCCATCAATTGCGCCTCGGTGCCGAGCACCTGGCCGCCGACTTCAGTCCACGCCAGGCCGGTGGCCAGGCCGACCTCGTTGTGTTTTTCGGCCCCGATCTCGCGGAAACGGATCACGCCCAGGAAATCGTTCACATTGGCGGGCGTGACCTCGCTCTTGAACTCCTTGCCTTCCTTCACCACCTTGCGCGCCACCTTGCGGCTGATACTGCCGATTTCCCGCTCCAGGCTGCGCACGCCGGCTTCGTGCGTGTAGTGCCGGATCAGGTGGGTGATGGCCTCGTCGTTAAAGGTCAGATTTCCGCCGGTCAGCCCGGTGGCTTCGAGCTGCTTCTTCACCAGGAAGCGCTTGGCGATCTGCAGCTTTTCGATCTCGGTGTATCCGGCCAAACGGAGGATCTCCATGCGGTCCTGCAGCGGCTGCGGGATCGTGTGCAGCACGTTGGCCGTGCAGATGAACATCACCTTGCTGAGGTCGTATTCGACGTCCAGGTAGTGGTCAGTGAAGGCGCAGTTCACCTCTGGGTCGAGCACTTCCATCAGCGCCGCCGACGGGTCGCCGCGGAAGTCCATGGACATCTTGTCCACTTCGTCGAGCACAAAGACGGGGTTCACCGTCCCGGCTTTTTTCATCATCTGGATGATCTGCCCGGGCAGAGCACCAATGTAAGTGCGCCGGTGGCCGCGGATTTCGGCTTCGTCGCGCACGCCGCCCAGCGAGACACGCACAAACTTCCGCCCGGTGGCCCGGCCGATGGACATTGCCAGCGACGTCTTGCCCACGCCCGGCGGGCCAACAAAGCAGAGGATCGAGCCGCGCGGGTTTTTCACCAGTTGGCGCACCGCCAGGTACTCCAGGATGCGCTCCTTGATCTTTTCGAGGCCATGGTGGTCTTCCTCGAGCGTGCGCTCGGCCACTTGGATGTCGCGGATCTCTTTCGACTTTTTCTTCCACGGTACGGCCAGCAGCCAGTCCAGGTAGTTGCGACTGACCGTGGATTCGGCCGACATCGGCGGCATCAACTCCAGCCGCTTCAGCTCCTGGACGGCCTTTTCCTTGACGTCCTTGGGCATGCCGGCCGCGTCAATCTTCTTCTTCAGCTCGTCGATTTCGCTCTTTTCGCCGCGGCCCAGCTCTTTCTGGATGGCCTTGAGCTTTTCGTTGAGGTAGTACTCCTTTTGCGCGCGCTCCATCTGCCGCTTCACGCGGCTGTTGATGTTGCGGTCCACGTTGAGCTTGTCGATTTCGACCTCGAGCACTTCCGCCACGCGATTCAGCCGCTCGACCGGGTCGAAGGTCTCCAGCAGTTCCTGTTTTTCCTCGACCGGCAGCGTGAGGTTGGCGGCAATCGTGTCGGAGAGCTTGCCCGGGTCGTCCACGCGGACGGCGGCAATCATCGTGTCGTAGTTCAGCGACTGGGAGAGCTTGACGTACTGCTCAAACAGGCTGCTGACGCGGCTGATGAGCTGCTCGGTCTGCGCCGAGCTTTCGAACTTGCTCGAGACCAGCCGCAGGTTGGCGCGGAAGCAGCCCTCGTCGGTGGTGATCTGCGACACTTTGGCCCGCTCGGCGCCCTCGACCAGCACCTTGATGTTGCCGTCGGGCAGCTTCACGCTCTGGACGATGTTGGCGAGCGTTCCGACCGTGTAAATCTCCTCGGGTTTCGGGTCGTCCACCGAAGCGTCGTGCTGTGTAGCGAGGAAAATGCGCTTGTCGCCGGCCAGGGCCTCTTCGAGCGCGCGCACGGATGCCTCCCGCCCGACGATGAATGGCGTCATCATCTGCGGGAAGATCACCATGTCGCGCACCGGCATCATTGGCACGCGTTTAAGTTCCTGTTTTTCCCGGTTGAACATGTCCCCTGGGTCTCCCCGCGTCCCCTTGGCGCTCATCCTGCTTTTTCCAGAAGCGTCCAGTTGATCTCGCGGCTGCGCACCATCTCCGCGCTGACCACAAATTCGCGCACCCGCCGCTGCGCCGGCAGGTGATACATCAGCTCGAGCATCAGGTCTTCCAAAATCATCCGCAGGCCACGCGCGCCCACCTTGCGTTGCAGCGCCAGCTCGGCCACGGTCTCGAGCGCATCGTCGGTGAAGCGCAGCTTCACGTTTTCAAACTCGAACAGCCGCTGGTACTGCTTGATCAGCGCGTTCTTCGGCTCGGTCAGGATGCGGATCAGCGCTCCTTTGTCCAGGTCCCCCAGCACGCCGACCACCGGCAGACGGCCCACGAACTCCGGGATCAGGCCGTAGCGGATCAGATCAGTGGGCTGCGCCTGTTCGAGCAACTCGATGTTGCGGCGGCTGGGCGTGGCCGGCTGCGCGTCGGTGTGGAAGCCCAGCGACTTCTGGCCTGCGCGCCGCTCGATAATCTTCTCAAGGCCCACGAACGCCCCGCCGCAAATGAACAGGATGTTCGTCGTGTCCACTGGCGTGAACTCCTGATGCGGGTGTTTGCGCCCGCCCTGCGGCGGCACGTTGGCGATGGTGCCTTCGAGGATTTTCAGAAGGGCCTGCTGCACGCCCTCGCCGGAAACGTCGCGCGTGATCGAGGGGTTCTCGTCCTTTTTGCTGATTTTGTCGATCTCGTCGATGTAGATGATGCCCTGCTGCGCCTTGGTGACGTCGCCGTCGGCGGCCTGCAGCAGCTTCAGGATAATGTTCTCGACGTCTTCGCCGACGTAGCCCGCCTCGGTCAGCGTGGTGGCGTCCACAATCGCAAACGGCACCTCGAGCATCCGCGAGAGCGTTTGCGCCAGCAGTGTTTTCCCTGTGCCGGTGGGGCCGATCAGCAAAATGTTCGACTTGGTCAGTTCAACCTCGCCCGGCTGCCGGTTCAGGAAGATGCGCTTATAGTGGTTGTAGACCGCTACGGCAAGCTTCTTTTTGGTCTTGTCCTGCCCGATCACATAGTTGTCGAGGAACGTCTTGACCTCCGGTGGCCGCGGCAGCCGGCGGTTCACCGGCCCGCTCTGTTCGCGCTTTTCGTCCTGGAGGATTTGCTCGCAGACGTTTACACACTCGTTGCAGACGTAGGCGCGCGGGTATTCCGAAGGAGAGCTGATCAGCTTCTCCACCTGCTCCTGCGTCTTATGGCAGAACGAGCAGCGCAGCGGTTCGTCAGTGTTGTATTTTCTCACCGGTGCTGGCCTCCGGCCACCGCGCATCGGCCGACCCGGGGTCGCCGGGCGCGCCGTGCGGGGCAGCGCGGAACATTCTAGGCCTGTTTTTTCCTGTGCGGCGCCGCTGGTCCTCTCTGTTACTAACTTTTTGGAACGCGGCGGGCGGCCTGCCGGAGTGCGTCCGGTGCCGCCTAGCGGTGCTTATAGATGATCTCGTCGATCAGCCCGTACTGCTTGGCCTGATCGGCCGACATGATGAAGTCGCGCTCGACGTCTTTTTCGACCTTCTCCAGCGGGTGGCCGCTGTGATCGGCAATCAGCTTATTGATCACCGAGCGCATCCGCAGGATTTCTTTCGCATGGATATCGATATCGGTGGCCTGGCCGGAGAGGCCGGACATCCACGGCTGGTGGATCAGGATGCGCGAATTCGGCAGCGCAAAGCGCTTCTTCGGAGCTCCGGCGGTCAGCAGCAGCGCGGCGATCGAGGCGGCCTGGCCCACGCAGATGGTCACCACATTGGGCCGGACAAACTGCATCGTGTCGTAAATCGCCATGCCCGCCGTGATCGAGCCGCCCGGCGAGTTGATGTACAGGCTGATGTCTTTCTCCGGGTCTTCGGCTTCGAGGAAAAGTAGCTGCGCGGTGACCAGGTTGGCCACGTGGTCGTCAATCGGCGTGCCGATGAAGATGATGTTGTCCTTCAGCAGCCGCGAATAGATGTCGTAGGCACGCTCGCCCCGGTTGGTCTGTTCGACCACCATCGGGACTAGCGTTGTGGCGCGCGGATTCGGGTCGTCGGGATATCTCATCGAAAGTTTGTCAGGATGCGCTGAGGAGCCCAGTCCATTCCTTACTTCTCACTCTTGGCTGCCGTCTGGATCCGGGCGTTTCGGTAGAGCCACTCGAGAGTCTTATCACTCCGGAGCTTCGATTTCATCCTATCGAGTGTCCCCTGCTTTGTCAAGCGCGCCCGAACCGTGGTTGCCGATTCGCCACTGTGTCCGGCCACGTGTTCGAGCTCCTGGTTGACTTCTTCATCGGTCACGTCGATCTGCTCGGCCGTGGCGATGCGGTCTAGCAGCAGCTCGGCCTTCACGTCCTCGACGGCGCGCTCCTGCTGCCGGCGCCGCAGCGAGACCCAGTCCACGTTCATCGCGCGCGGGTCCACACCCTGCGCCGCCAGTTTCCGCACCACACGCTCCAGCCGCTCGTCCATTTGATGCTCAACGAGCGCTTCCGGCACCGGGAACTCGTGCATCGCCACCAGCTTCGCCAGCAGACGCTCGCGCGCCTGGGCTTTTTGCTGGTCGTCCCGCGCGGCTTCCATGATGTGGCGGAGCTTGGCGCGCAGCTCATCGAGTGTCGCCACGTCGCTGACGTCTTTCGCCAGCGCGTCGTCGAGCGCGGGCAGCTTCTTTTCCTTGATGCCGGTCAGCTCAATCGCATAGTGAAACGCCTTGCTGGCCAGCTTCGGGTCGGGGTAGTCGGCCGGGTAGGTCACGTCAAACTCTTTGCGCTCGCCCGCCTGCGCCCCGCGCAGGTTCTCCGTAAACGCAGCAAGCGTCTCCTCAGCTCCGATGTGGCAAAGCACGCCTTCCGCGCGCACGGGCTCGCCGCCGCCCGCCGGAGCGCCCATCACATTGATCTGGGCAAAATCGCCGTCGGCAACGGTGCGGCCTTCGACCGGCGCATAGGTCGCAGCGCGCTCGCGCATTTCATTCAGAGCCTTCTCGACATCGGCATCAGTGATCTCGACCGCGTCCACTTGCACTTCGAGGTTCTTGTAGTCGCCCAGCGCAAACTCGGGCAGCACCTCAAAAACAGCTCGGAACTTCACCGGCCCACCTTCGGGAAAATCCACCTTCTCCACTTGCGGCCGTGTCACCGGGACCATGTTCTGCGCCGTCACTGCCTGCTCGATCCGGTCGGGCAGGAGCGACTGCAGCACTTCGCTCTTGATGTCTTCGGCGAACCGCCGGCGGATCAGCGTCACCGGTGCCTTGCCCGGTCGAAAGCCCGGCACGCGCGCCACGCGGGCAAACTCGCGCGCCACCCGCTCGGTGGCCTTTTGCACTTCCTCGGCGGGGATTTCCAACTCCAACTCGCGCCGACACGTCGCTTCACTCATCGTCATCTCTTGAACAGATGGACTTGCAGTTCGTCAGGCAGCTATCCGAATCGTACGATTCCGCTTCCTATGCGAATCGGGAAAACACGGGCGGGAAAAATAGACCGCGAGGCACTCCCCGAAATCTAAGTATAGGAAAAGCTGTGGTTGGCGTCAACCCAGGGGTGGCCGCCGTGCCGCGCCCAGATGGACCGCTGCCCGAATGGCGACAATTGTGTGGTGCAGGATGGTGCACAATGGTGTATACTTCAGCGATGGCGACAGAACAGAAATCCGTTCGTCAGAGTGTTTCCCTTCCTTCCCGGACCGCAAAACGAGTGAAGGCTCTTGCGAAAACCCAACACACGAGTGCCAATTGCGTCTTGGTCGAGCTCATTGAAACGGGACTCGAGTCCAAGGAAGCCGAAAAGCGCCGATTCCTCGCCTTGGCTGACCAGTTGAGTTCTTCCACTGACGCCAAGGAACGACAGCGGATCAAGGAAGAACTGGCCCGCATGACATTCGGAGAGTAGATGCCGAAGATTCAGTGGACCGATCTCCCGCCTGCTTTGCGAGATCACCTGTTCGAACGACTTCGGGAGCGCAAGATCACCGCCGAGGATCTGTACCAGTTGAAGCTCTGGCGTGAATCTGAGCCCGAGGCGCCCGCAGGTGAATGGTACAAGGACTTCGGGTCATTCAAAATCTGCGGCGCAGGGAAATATCCCAGGACGTTTCTTCTCCGCGGGCAGCCGGCCAGGGGTCAGAAGTTATAGGTCCGGGTGCCCGCCGTCGGAAAAAACGCAGGATGCAGTTGCACCCAAAGGGCACACGGACGCTTTGGTTCGCCTATACCACCGAAGAAATCCCACCAAACGGATCAACTCACAGGACTCCTCCAATAACGTTGGTAACAGGTCCGGCGCCGAACACAGAAGCCTTCCCCGAAGATCGCCTCAGAGTGCCACTCTGTGTCTGAGGGGACCAGGGAAAGATGGTGCGGAAGGAGGGAGTTGAACCCCCACGGCCTTGCGGCCACAGGATCCTAAGTCCTGCGCGTCTGCCAGTTCCGCCACTTCCGCTTGCCCACCAGTATAGCAAGACAAGTAAGGATGGCCACAGAGACGCCGTGGCACAGAGAAAAAACGGCCTCAAGGGGTGCGCCCCTACTGTTCCCGTGTGGAGGGCGCGGGAGGCGGTTTTCGGATCAAGCTTCTGAACAACAGGATCCCCACAATAAGGCACAGCGGGGCGGTGATGGCTCCGGGGAAATAGCGGCGCTGCATGAGGGCGAGCGCGAGATGCCCCAGGCCGTTCGCAATGCCTCCGAAGAGTGCGTAGAAAATGACCACCAGCCAGGCCAGCGAAATCCCTTTTCGCACCCCCACAGCCGCCAGAGCGAACACTGCAAGCCACGCCACGTTGAACCAAACGAACAGCCCGCCACTCCACTGGTAACCCAACAGGGCAGGGAATTGCTGCTGGAAGCCGGTCAGATATTCCTCGCCGAAGTGCAGGCACTGAACCGCGATGCCGACGAGGTAGAGAGGCAGGACAGCCGCGGCGTCTTTCCTCCACTGGCCAGCGATCCAAATGAGGTATGAGACAAAGAGGCCGAGACTCAGCAAGCTCGCCGCCGGCCCCAGCAGTTTGAACGTGGCGATGGCCGTGAGAATCACGAACGCCGCGCCCAGGATGCGGTCGGGCGTGCTGACCGTGCTTAGCTCGTCCGGCACGGCACCGCTACCTCATTTCGGCGGGGTATAGTCGATGTCGTACGGTGGCGGCGCGCCGCCCGGGCCTTTCAAGTAGTGGTCCATCCACTGCATCATTCGCAGCGAATAGTCGAGCCGCGACGCCGCGCGACGGTTGCCGTGCTGCTCGCCCGGGTAACGCACCAGCCGCACGGGCGCCTTGCTGCGCACCTTCAGGTGGCGGTACATCTCCATCGACTGCCCCGGGTGGACGCGCGGGTCGTCCATCCCGCCCAGGATGAGCGTCGGCGTGCGCGCTTTGCCGGCGTGGTAAATCGGGCTGCGCTCGAGGAACTTCTGCAAGTTTTCCCACGGCTGGTGCAGCGCGTGGACAAACTG
>Ga0209640_10006055_pt1 | contig 10589 bp, 5 predicted proteins | sample RifCSP10_1_FD_184018 | JGI IMG/M metagenome (GOLD analysis project Ga0209640, IMG submission 184018) | Soil microbial communities from Rifle, Colorado - Rifle CSP2_sed 10_1 (SPAdes) (version 2) | ecosystem: Environmental > Terrestrial > Deep subsurface > Rock core/Sediment | place: Rifle...
TTCTATGCGGCACGCGCTCGTCGCCGTCGCGCTGTTCTCGATCCTTCCAGCCGCCGCAGCGGCCCAGACGCAGGCGTCCATCGCCGGGGTCGTGCGGGATGCGTCGGGCGCCGTGCTGCCCGGCGTGACCGTAGAAGCCTCGAGCCCCTCACTGATCGAAAAAGTGCGCTCCGTCGCAACCAACGACGCGGGGCAGTACCGGATCGAGGCGCTGGTGCCGGGCGTCTACGCGGTGACGTTCACGTTGCCCGGATTCACGAGCGTCCGGCGCGTGGGCATCGAGCTGGCCGGGTCGTTCTCCGCGCAGGTGAACGCCGAGATGGCGGTCGGCGTGGTCGAGGAAACGATCACGGTCTCGGGTGAATCGCCGGTGGTCGACGTGCAGAACACCGTCCAGCAGCGCGTCATCGACCGCCAGGTGATCGACACGATTCCGCTCTCGAGCAGCGTCTATAACATGGCCGGCGCGACGATCCCCGGGTTATCGTCTTCCCAACCGGATGTCGGCGGCGTCAATCCGGGCCGTACGACAGCCGTCCAGGCCCTTTCGATCCATGGAAGCAGCGGGAACGACCAGCAGCTGTTCCAGAACGGCATCCAGATGATGTCGGCGGCGCGCACGTCGTACGGCCTCGGCGGCGGCCAGAACAACGCCGGCACGCAGGAAGTCACCCTGGATACGTCCGCCGGCACGGCCGAAGCGGCGACGGGCGGCGTCCGGATCAATTTCATTCCCCGCGACGGCGGGAACGTCTTTGCCGGGGTGCTCTACGGGCGTTTCACGAACCACTCGCTGCAGAGCAGCAACCTCACCAGCGACCTCGAGGCCCGGGGGTTGTCGACGCCCAACTCGATCAAGACGAATTGGGAGGTGAACCCGGGTTTCGGCGGACCCCTCAAGCAGGACACGCTGTGGTTCTTCGTGTCGGCCCGGTACACGAAAGACGAGGGCTACATTGCGGGGATGTTCTACAACAGGAACGCGAACAACCCGAACGCGTGGACGTACGAAGCCGACCCGAGCCGGCCCGCTGTCTCCGGCAGCACGCAGCCGGAGGAGAAGCTCCGTCTTGCGTGGCAGGCCGCGCCGACGCACAAGCTGGGACTCACATGGCAGGAGCAGCGCGATAACCCGTGCCCGTCCGACGTGACGGCCACCTCGTCGCCGGAAGCGGGCACATGCCGGCCGCAGCCCGTCATCCGGGTTGCTCAGACTGAATGGACCTCTCCGATGACCGACCGGGTGCTCCTGGAAGGCGGGTTCCTCTTCAGCCGCGTACAGAGCAACCAACTGCCGCCCGAGGGCCACAATCCGCTGATGATTTCGGTGACGGAGCAGTCGACAGGACTCCGGTACCGGTCGTTCGAGCAGTTCCGCCGCCAGTTGGTGAACTCTTACAACTTCCGCGCGTCGGTCTCGTACATCACGGGAACCCACGCGACCAAGCTGGGCGTGATGCACCGCAGCGGCAACGTGGACTATTACGCCTTTGACTTTCAGCCGCTCAGCTACCGGTTCAATAACGGCGTGCCCAACCGCCTTACGCAGCGCGCCCTCCCAACGCAGTACTACGGACGCATTGATCACGACCTCGGGATCTACGCCCAGGATAAGTGGACCGAGAGACGGCTGACGGTCAGCTACGGCGTGCGGTATGACTACTTCGCGAACAGCTTCCCCGAAGTCCATATCGGGCCCGCACCGCTCGCGCCGAACCGGGATTACACCGTGCCGCGGCAGGACAACATCGCGTGGACGGACATCACCCCGAAGCTCGGTGCGACCTACGACCTGTTTGGCAACGGCAAGACCGCTCTGAAGGCAAGCGCGAACAAGTATCTGCAGAACGGCGGCGGCGGCTTCGGCACCGACACGACCATTCTGGGAGGGGGCCAGGCATCGAACGCCATTATTACGAGCACCAGCAGATCCTGGGCTGATGCGAACCGCAATTTCGTGCCCGATTGCAATCTGATTAGCACCGCGGCCAACGGCGAGTGCGGTGCCATGGCGAACGCGAACTTCGGCAAGGCCGTTCCGAGCCGGACGTACGATCCCGCCATCATGAAGGGGTGGGGCGCACGCGGCTACAACTGGGAATTCTCGGCGGGGGTGCAGCACGAGCTGGCGCCGCGTGTCGCGCTCGACTTCGGCTACTTCCGCCGCGTGTACGGCAACCTGATCGTCACCGACGATCGTGCGGTCGCGCCGGCCGATTTCGATCCGTACAGCATCACCGCGCCATCGGATGGGCGGCTTCCGGGCGGCGGCGGCTATGTGGTCTCCGGACTGTACGATCTCAAGCCGGCGAAGTTCGGCGTGCCGGCCGATCTGTTCGTGACCAACTCCAGCAATTACGGCAACCAGATCAGCCACTGGAACGGCGTGGACCTGACGGTCAACGCGCGGCTGGAGCAGGGCGTCCTGTTGCGGGGAGGCGTGAGCACGGGCCATGCGAGCACGGACAACTGCGAGATCGTCGCGACACTGGATAATCCCAGCCCGCTGTACTGTCACTCGGACAACGCGTTTCAAACGGACGTGAAGTTCCTGGCATCGTATACGGTTCCGCGGATCGACGTGCTGCTGAGCGGCGTGCTCCAGAGTCGGCAGGGCCCTGGCCTCTCCGCGAACTACAACGCGCCCAACGCGGTGGTCGCGCCGAGCCTTCGCCGCAGCCTCTCGGGTGGGGCTGCCAACGCGACGGTGAATCTCATCGCCCCGGGGACGCTCTTCGGCGAACGCGTGAATCAGGTCGACGTGCGGGTCGCAAAGCTGCTTCGATATGCCGGCGACCGCATGATGTTGAACGTCGATATCTTCAATGCGTTGAATGCCCATCCCGTTCTCGCCGAAAACAGCAACTTCGCGGTCTGGCGAAGGCCGACCGAGATCCTGACTGCGCGCTTTGTCCGATTCAGCGTTCAGTACGACTTCTGAATGATGCCGGCGCATCTTGACAACCTGAACTGCCGTGGCTAAGGTCCTCTCACGTGCTTAGGAGAACTGACACATGACGCGTGTTGTACGAGACTTCTGTACTCTTGCGCTGATTCTCGTTCTTGCCACTGCGACCGCGTGGGCGCAGCTCGCCACGGCCGAACTCAACGGCCGTGTGACCGATTCAAGCGGCGCGGTGCTGCCGGGCGTCACCGTGACCGTGACGCAGACCGCCACCGGGCTCGTGCGCACGGCCGTCACCGACGAAACCGGCGCATATCTGCTCTCGAACCTGCCGACGGGGCCGTACCGGCTGGAGGTGGCGCTGCAGGGGTTCCGCACCTACGTCCAGACCGGCATCGTGCTGCAGGTCGGCGCGACGCCGACCATCAACGCGGCACTCGAACTTGGCTCGGTCGAGGAGACGGTCACCGTTGAAGCCGCGGCGCCCATCGTCGACGTCCGCAGCGCCGGCATCAGTAACGTGGTCGAGAACGAGCGGATCGTCGAGCTGCCGCTGCAGGGGCGCCAGGTGACCGACCTGCTCGTCCTGTCGGGCGCGGCCGTCCAGACGGGGACCGTGAGCGCTCGAGGCATGCCGGGCGGCGTGAACATCTCGGTGGCGGGCGGACTGTCCACCGGCGTCGGCTATACCCTCGACGGGGCGCAGCACAACAATCCGCAGCAGAACACCAACCTCCCGCTGCCGTTTCCCGACGCCCTTCAGGAATTCCGCGTCGCCACCAGCGGCCTCTCGGCGCAGAACGGATTCCATTCGGGCGCGTCGGTCAATGCGATTGTGAAGTCGGGCACCAACCGGTTCGCCGGGAACGGCTTCGAGTTCCTGCGCCATCACCGGTTCAACTCCACGAGCCGCTTCGCGCTGATCGGTCCGGACGGCAAGCGCGCCGACGATGGATTGAAGCGCAATCAGTTCGGCGGCACGCTGGGCGGGCCCATCCTGAGGGACAAACTGTTCTTCTTTGGCGCCTACCAGGGCACCGCGGTTCGCGTGCGTCCGTCCGACAACATTGCCTACGTGCCGACGGCGGCGATGCTGGCCGGCGATTTCACGGCGGTGGCGTCGCCCCAGTGCAACGGCGGCCGCCAGATTACGCTCCGCGCCCCGTACGTCAACAACCGAATCGATCCAGCGCTCTTCAGCCGGGCCGGGTTGACCTTCGCGAAGAAGTTTCCCACTTCGACCGATCCGTGCGGTCAGATCACGTTCGGCGTGGCGTCCGATCGCGACGACGCGCAGGGGCTCGTCAAGATCGACTACCAGCTTGGCGCGGACCATTCAATCTTCGGCCGGTACATGATCGCGCACTTTACGGCGCCTCCCGGCTATGCCGGCGAAGGGGACAACATCCTGAAGACCAACGTGTCGGGCGTCGACGACATGGTGCATTCGGTGACCTTCGGCGAGACCACGGTGTTCAGTTCATCACTGGTCAACGCGCTCCGGTTTGCCGTCAACAAGGGCAAGGTCGACAACTACCAGACCCCGTTCTTCTCGCCGAGAGATATCGGGGCGAACATCTACAGCTATCTGCCGGGTTACATGTCGGTCAGCGTGACGCCCGGGTTCCAGATCTATTCCGGGACGAATACCAAGGCGCTGTTCTTCAACGACACGTATCAGATCGCCGAGGACCTCACACTGGTGCGCGGCAACCATCAGGTCAGCATCGGCGGGAACGTGCAGTACTGGAAGGGCGACTACACGTCCACGTCGCGCGCCAACGGCAACTGGATCATCGACGGCAGGGCGACCGGCCTGGGGCTGGCGGATCTGCTCGTCGGCCGCATCACCAGCGTCGAGCACGGCGGATTAGGCAAGCTGCCGGTCAACAGCTGGTTCCCGGCGGCGTACGCGCAGGACTCCTGGCGCGCGTCGAGCCGGGTGACGGTCAATGGCGGACTTCGCTGGGAGCCGTTCTTCGGCCAGAACGTCGAGAACGGCGTGATCTCCGTCTTCAGCATGGAGAACTTCCAGAAGGGCGTGAAGAGCACGGTGTTCCTCAATGCGCCGGCCGGGGTTCTCTACGCAGGCGACCCGGGTTTTCCGAAGAATGCGAAGACAGGGCTGGACAAACAGTGGTGGAATCTCTCGCCTCGCCTGGGCGTGGCGTGGGATGTGCGCGGCGACGGCCGGCTGGCGGTGCGGTCGTCGTACGCGCTGGCCTATGACTTCATGTCGGGGGAGTACCACAACATCAACGCCAACGCGCCGCCGTTCGGCAACCGCTCGCTGCTCGTGGATCCCACCGGGCTCTTCGACGATCCCTACCGGGACCTCGGCGGCGATCCGCACCCGATTACGACCGGCCCGAACACAGAGTACCCGCGGTTCGGCACGTTCGGAACGATGGATCCGGGGATCAACTCGCCGCGTATCCAGTCGTGGAACGTCACCGTCGAACAGCAGCTCGGCACACAGTGGGGCGTATCGGCCAGTTATCTCGGGAGCCATTCCGATCGCCTGTGGGCACAGGTGGCGCTCAACCCCGGCGTGTACATGGGTCTCGGGCCCTGCGTTATCAACGGCGTGTCCTACAACGTGTGCTCGACCAATGCGAACCTGAATCAGCGGCGCGCCCTCTATCAGCAGAACCCAAGGGAGGCAGGCCTCATCGGCGCGCTGGATCGCAATACGGATATCGGCTACCAGAACTATCGCGGTCTGAAGGTGTCGGCACAGCGTCGCGCGGCGGGCGGTCTGAACCTCAATGGAAGCTACACGCTGTCCCGGTGCAAAGGCACGCCGACCCCCACTGGCTTCAGCCAACAGAGTGCCGGCTACCTGAAGCCGGACGACCCGTCGTTCGACGCCGGGTATTGCGACCAGGACCGGCGGCATCTGGCCACGCTGACGACGGGATACGAGACGCCGGAGGTCGACAGCGCTGCGCTGCGCGCGATCGTGTCGCACTGGAGGCTGTCCGGCATCATTGCCGCGCGCACAGGCAGCCGGCTCAACATCACGAGCGGCCAGGACAATGCGTTTACAGGACTGGCGAGCCAGCGCCCCAACCAGGTCAGCGACGACTTCTACGGTGCCAGGACGCTGACGAACTACCTCGACCGGGCCGCCTTCGCGCAGCCGGCGCCCGGAACGCTGGGTGACCTCCCGCGCAATTCCGGGGTGGGGCCAAACTTCTGGAACGTCGACCTGGCCGTCTCACGGATGATTGCGCTGGGTGGGACGCAACGAGTCGAGCTCCGGCTGGAGTCGTTCAACCTGTTGAACCACTTCAACTGGGGCAACCCAACCACGAACTTCAATGCGGGGACGTTCGGCCGTATTACGAGCCAGGCCGGGGACCCGCGTATCATGCAGTTCAGCATCAAGTACGATTTTTAGGGATAAATTGTTCGCGTAGGGGCCGACCTTGGTCGGCCCGGGACCTTGGTCGGCCCGGCGGGCGGAGCAAGCTCCGCCCCTACGCCCCTGGAGGGATCGCGATGAAGACGACGGTTTGCACGATGTTCTGCCTGTTGCTCCTGCTCGCGGCGTCGCCCGCCCGGGCGCACCATGCGTTTGCCGCGGAATTCGACGCGAAAAACTGCGCCGATGTCACGGGCGTCCTGACCAAGGTGAACTACGAGAATCCGCACGCGTACCTCTTCATGAACGTGAAGAACGCCGCCGGCCAGGTCGAGGAGGCGACGTTCCAGCTCTCGTCGACCTCGAACCTGCGGCGGGGCGGCGCCACGCCAGCCGTCCTGAATGCCAGCCTCAACAAGGAAGTGCTCATCCGGGGCTGCGCGTCCAGGAACGGCGAGAAGGGCCGCTACGCGGCCTCCTTCATCAAGCTCGCCGACGGCACCGTGCAGCGGCTGGGACAGGACGTCGAAGGCCTCTTCGGCACGAAGATCTGGAGATAACCATGAAGCTGCGGATTGCCGTGCTGCTCGCGGCGACAAGCCTGCTGTCGGTGGCAGCCCTCGCCCAGGAACAGAACAAGACCTACGTCGAGGCGCGCGGCAACGTCGTGCCGGTGCCGCTGCCGCCCGGCGGCCCGCCGCCGCGCATGGCCGACGGCCACGTCGATCTCTCCGGCGTCTGGTTCTCCGGCCCGACCGGGAAAGCCAATGCATGGAGCGTCGTGGCCGACGACACGCCCACCAGGCAGGACCCGATGCCGTACCGCCCTGAGATTCAGAAGAAGCTCGACAGCATGACCCGCGCGGAGCGGCAGTTGATGAGCGCGCAGGTCACCTGCCGGCCGCTGGGCGTCCCCGGCCTGTGGACGAACAACCCGTATCCGCATCAAATCGTCATGAAGCCGAACCTGTTCGTGCACCTCATCGAGAGCAACAACAACTGGCGCGTCGTCCGAATCCCCCGCCAGCACAAGCCGAAGGAGGAACAGGAGACGCTCTACATGGGCGATACGGCCTCCCGATGGGAAGGCGACACGCTCGTCCTCGACACGATCTCTCTCGACGAGCGCAACTGGCACAGCGATTCGCTCCACGTGATCGAGCGCCTCAGGCGTCCGTCCGTGAACTACCTCGAGTACCAGTACACCCTCGAGGACCCGAAGGTCTTGACCAAGACCTGGACGTCGGCGTGGCGCACGTACTCGCTTGGCAACGAAGACCTGACCGAGAACTTCTGCACGAACAACGAGAACGTCGAGCAGCTGCTGAAGCTCCAGGAGGCCGAGCGCGGGAGATAGCCGTGAAGACGCAGATCCGCGTGAGCCGCCTTGGCGCCCTGGCGCGCGTGACGCGGACGTTCGTCGCCCTCTGTCTTCTGATCGCCGCCGCGGCTGTCTCCGGCCAGGGGCAGCCGGCTGCGGCGCCCCCTCCTTCCACGATCGTGACGCCGGCGATTCCGGGCGTGGTCACCGCCGGCACGCGGGTCGAGCTTGTCGGTGTCCTGCGGCGCACCGAGGGTCCGGTCGCGATGGCCGACGGGAGCCTCCTCGTCAGCGACAACGATCGCATCACGAGAGTTGATCCGGGCGGGAACATCTCGACGTTTGTCGAGCCCTCCGGCGCCGCCAACGCAGTGAGCTTCGATCAGAAGGGCCGCCTGATCTCGGTGGAGCGGGCCGCCAACAAGGAGAAGGTGGGCGTGCTGTACCCCGCGCCCGCCACGCTCGTCGATCGCTACGAGGGGAAACCATTCAACCGTCTCAACGACCTCGTCGTGAGCTCGCGCGGCGGCGTCTACTTCACCGACACGGCTGGCATCTATTACTTATCGCCCACGGGCGCCGTCGCCCGCGTGGCGCAGGGCATTCCGAACCCGAACGGCGTGATCCTCAGCCCGGACGAGAAGGTGCTCTACGCCAACGACAAGGACGGCCTGTACCTGCTGGCCTTCGACGTGGCGGCGGACGGCACGCTCTCGAACCGGCGCACTTTCGCGCGCTACCTGAGCCTGCGCGTGGCGGGCCATCCCGATCCGCTCCTCGCCGAAGACAACGGCGCTGACGGCCTGACCGTCGACAGCGACGGCCGCGTGTACGTGGCGACGAACCTCGGCGTCGAGGTCTTCAGCCCGCGCGGCGATCACCTCGGGACGATTCCGGCGACCTGGGGCGGCGACCGCTTCATGCTGCGGAAGCCGCAGAACGTCGCCTTTGCCGGGCCCGGCAAGCGCACGCTGTTCATCGTCGGCTCGGGCGCTGTGTTCAAGGTGCAGACGCTGGCGCAGGGCGTCCAGAACCGGGCCAAGTGACGTTTGTCGCGGACCGTAAAGGTCCGCGCCGCGAATTACCGATTAGGATAGGGCCACATTTCTCTTCAGGATGCGGCGCGGACCTTTACGGTCCGCGAAATGGTATGCGAATTTTCATTGCTTCGATCGTTATTGGTCTTGCCTCGCTGATACTCGGTAGCGGCCTGCGGGCGCAAAGCGACATGCCCGCGTGGGCGTACGCCATCGCGCCGCCCGCGCCCGCGGGACAGGCGCCCGCGCCCCCCGCCGCCGACGAAGCGACGCTCCTGCGCGTGCCCGGCAGCAGCCGCAGCTTCACGCTGGCGCAGATCGAAGACGGCTTCGGGCCCGCCGACTGGTTTCCCGAGGATCATCCGGTGATGCCCGACATCGTCGCGAAGGGGCGCCGGCCCGACGTGCGCGCGTGCGCCTCGTGCCATTACCCCAACGGGAAGGGGCGGCCATCGAACGGGTCGGTCAGCGGCCTGCCGGTCGGCTACTTCATCCAGGCGGTGGAGGACTTCAAGAACGGCCTGCGGAAACCGGCCGACGCGCGCAAGAACAACGTGAACCAGATGATCGGGTTTGCGAAGGCGATGACCGCCGACGAGGTCCGCGTCGCGGCCGAATATTTCGGCTCCATCACGTGGACGCCCTGGATCCGCGTCGTCGAAGGCGACCAGGTGCCGAAGACCCACATCGAAGGCTTCATCCACTACACGCTCCCCGGCAACGAGACCGAGCCGCTGGGGATGCGCATCGTGGAAGCGGCAGAGGACGCCATGCAATCCGAGCCGCTGCGCAACCCACGGTCGGGGTTCGTCGCCTACGCGCCGGTCGGGAGCATCAAGAAGGGCGAGGCGCTCGTGAATACAGGTGGGGCAGGCCGGACCGTGCAGTGCGGCATCTGCCACGGGGCCGACCTGCACGGCATCGCCAACGTGCCCGGGATCGCCGGCCGCTCGCCCAGTTATCTCGTGCGGCAGATGTACGACATGCAGGCGGGCACACGCCGCGGTCCGGGCGCCGCGCTCATGAAATCGGTCGTGGAAAAGCTGACAAACGAAGACTACGTGGCGATTGCCGCATACGTGTCATCCCTGAAATAGAACAAGGCACAAGGCACAAGATCCAAGGCACAAGGCACAACACTTGTGATTTGTGATTTGTGACTTGCGATTGTGACTTGAGCCTTGTGCCTTGTGACTTGTGCCTTTTATTGAATGCGCCCGCCGACGGGCAATCCGCTCGGGACGCGCTCAGGGATCGTCCGGTCGAAGCTCTCGTCGCTCAGCGAGCGCAGAAACGCCAGCAGGTCCACATCGTCATCATCGACGCCCCGAAGACGACGCAGCAGGGGGTCGAGCTGATCGCGGCTGACGTTCACGTTGCGGTCCCTTCCGCGTCTGTCGTCCACGTCGTCATAGAACTCCAGGACGTCCTCGAGCGTCGGAAAGACGCCGCTGTGCATGTACGGCGCCGTGAAGGCCAGGTTGCGGAGCGAGGCGGTCCTGAACGCATACGTGTTTTCCAGGCCGGCATCCGACGCCTGCAGCTTCGGGTTGTCCGGCACGCCCAGCACGTGCGTCTTGAAATCCGAGAACATCGGTCCGGTGTGACAGTTGCCGCAGCCGATCCGCTCGAAGCGCCGCATCCCGCGAAGCTGCGAGGCGTTCATCGCGCCGGTCTCGCCGCGCATGTAGCGGTCGAACGGCGAGCGATTGGCGGTCAGCGAGCGCTGGAACGCCGCCAGCGCGCGGGCGAGGTTGTTCGAGGTGACGCCCTGCCCGGCGCCGAACGCGTCGGCAAACAGCTTCCGGTACTCGGGTAGCGCGGCCAGCTTCGCGACGACGGCGTCCACGGCCTTGTCCTCGGGATACGCGCTGCCGCGCATCTCCTCGAGCGTCTTGAGGGGTACGAGCGCCTGCTGTTCGAGGCTCTGCGCGCGAACGTCCCAGAACATCGGCGCCG
>Ga0209640_10006056_pt1 | contig 10586 bp, 7 predicted proteins | sample RifCSP10_1_FD_184018 | JGI IMG/M metagenome (GOLD analysis project Ga0209640, IMG submission 184018) | Soil microbial communities from Rifle, Colorado - Rifle CSP2_sed 10_1 (SPAdes) (version 2) | ecosystem: Environmental > Terrestrial > Deep subsurface > Rock core/Sediment | place: Rifle...
GGGCGGGACGCATCCGAGATATCCGTCTCGCCGTTGCAGAATTTCTTGAAGCCGCCGCCGGTCCCCGAGATCCCCACGGTCACCTTGATGCCCTTGTGGTTTTTCTGGAACTCCTCGGCCACGGCCTCGGTAATCGGAAAGACCGTGCTGGAGCCGTCGATCTTGATCAGGACACGCTGGGCCCTAGCCGCGTCGACGCCTGCCAGAGACAACACCAGGAGGGCGATCGCCGTGACAATCCCGTTCTTTACGCTTGCCATCTTCATCCATGATCTCCTTTCATTCAGGTTGGGCGCGGTCCATTACGGACCGGTTACGGACATGTTACCGCCGTGTTAATTCTCCCTCTCACCTCCTTTCGGCATTCCCGCCGCATGTTCACCGACAGTATGGGCGCGTGAGATGACAGGGAAAGGGCGGTGAGGTTACACGCGGGTTAAAAATGAAAGGAAGACTTATGCGGCGATGGGCAGGGTGAAGCGGACTGTCGTTCCCTTACCGAGTTCGCTCTCGATGTAAAGATCGCCGCCATGGGCGTGGACCAGGTGCTTGACGATGCTCAGGCCCAGGCCGGTCCCACCCAGCTCCCGGGAGCGGGCCCGATCGACCCGATAGAAGCGCTCGGTGACCCGCGGGAGATCCGTTGAGGAGATTCCCGTCCCGGTGTCGGTGACCACCACCTCGAGATGACTCGACGAGGCCTTCTGGGCTGACAGCGTGACCTGACCAGCAGGCGTAAACTTGATGGCGTTATCGACCAAGTTAATGAGAATTTGCTGGAGCCGATCGCGGTCGGCAAGGGCCGCCGGCAAATCGGGGGGGATCTCGAGGCGAAGGGTGATCTCCTTCTTCGACGCGGCTTCCTGCTGCAGCGCGAAGACCGGCCGCGCGACCTCATCCAGAGGGACGGCGTGTCGTTCAAGCTGCAGGCGACCACTCTCGATATTGGAGAGGTCCAGCAAATCATCCACCAACCGACTCATGCGCTCGGCGTGCCTGGCGACCACGTCCAAGAATGGACGGATGCGGCCCGGGTCGTCCACCGCCCCGTCTAGGAGGGTCTCGACGTAGCCACGGATAGCCGTGAGGGGGGTGCGCAGTTCGTGGGAGGCGTTGGCAACAAATTCCTGGCGGACTCGTTCCAGGCGCCGCAGTTCCGTCACGTCGTGAAAAACCAACAGCGTCCCTCCACGGTCGGCCCCGCGCCGGAGCGGTACGGCGTGCACCATCAGCGTCATCGGAGGGCTGTGCAGGGTGAGTTCCCGACGACAAACTGTCCCTGCCGCACACGTGTCACATTCTTGCAGGAGGGTGTGCAGTTCCGGGTGCCGGATGATCTCCAGGAGATGCCGCGTCCCCTCAAGGTCTTGACCCATCCGAAGCATGCGGAGGGCGGCTCCATTCATCAGCACGATCCGTCCCTGCTGATCAATGGCGACCAACCCCTCGACCATGCTTTCGAGGATCCCCGCCGTCCTTGCCTGTTCCTCCTCCACGTTATTGAACCTCTCCTGGAGCTTTTGACCCAGGGTGTTGAGCGCCCGAGCTAGCATCGCCAGCTCTTGCTCCTCCGGAACGGCAACCCTCCGGCTGAGATCCCCTTCAGCAATCTGATGAGCCACGTCGACCATGGTGGTCACCGAACAGCTCAACCTACGGACCATCCAAAGGCTCAGGACAATGGCGATCCCGAAAGTCACCACGGCGGCGTAGGCGACGAAGGGACGAGCGACAAAGATCCCCACCACCCCGAGGATCACGCCGATGATGAAGAGGTAGGTCAGGATGAGTTTCGTCTGAAGACGCCCGACAAATCTCCGCAACTAATTCTCCCGATCGAATCGGTAGCCAACCCCCTTGACCGTGACGATCCGCCGGGCCTCGAGACCCAATTTCTCTCGCAGGCGGCGAATATGGACGTCCACGGTTCGGGACTCGATCTCAGCCGCCCGATCATAACCCCACACGCGCTCTAACAGGAAGTCACGACTGAGAACCCGGCCCCTGGCCTGGACAAGGGCCCTGAGGAGCTCGATCTCCTTGGCCGTCAGGGAAACCCCCTTTCCCGCCAGCAGGACCTGGTACCGCGCAAAATCCATCGTCAACTCACCCAACGACACGACGCCTTCCTCGGAGAGGGCCACTCCCCGCCGAAGGATTGCCTTAACCCTGGCTACCAGCTCTCGTGGACTGAAGGGCTTGGTCACGTAATCGTCAGCCCCCAGCTCTAACCCGATCACCTTATCTGTCTCCTCCGCCTTCGCCGTCAGCATGATGATCGGGATGGCGGAGTCCTGTCTGAGGCGGCGACAGACCTCGAGGCCATCCACCCCGGGCATGAGGAGATCGAGGATCACGAGGTCGGGTCGCTCCCGGCTGACCAGGTCCAAGGCGGCCCTGCCGTCCCGGCATCCCACCACCTGGTACCCCTCCCGCTCCAGCTGATACCGGACCAGGTCTAGGATGTCCTGCTCGTCATCCACCACCAAGACCTTAGTCTTCATGGAGGGCCTCCATCTCTTTGGTATGATACGGCTTAACCGTTGAAAATAAAAAATGTTTTCGCCTCAGGCCTGTCACCCCTTCACCACGACCGATCAGTGTCTCTCCCCCGACCAAGACTGTCAAAACGGGGTGTGAATAGAAGGGAGGTCACTCACTTGACAGCCTCTGGGCGGCAGAGGATACTAAGGGCCCGCCAGGAGAGGGTGACGATGGATCCATTCGAGACGCCACCTCGACTATGACTGCGAAGACGCCGATCTCCCGAGTCGAGAGGCTTCCGGACCGCCCGTGGACAGAGGAGATGCTACGGGAATCAGAAACACAATTCCAATTGTTGTTTGAAAACAACCCACACCCAATGTGGATCACCGACCTCGAAACCCTCCGCTTTCTCGCCGTGAATGATGCGGCGATTCAGCACTACGGATACTCCGGCGAAGAATTCTTGGCCATGACCCTGAAAGACATCAGCCCCCCGGAGGATATTCCCGCACTCCTCGAGAGCATCTCGAGTCCCACCCACGGTCTCGACCGAGCAGGGACGTGGAGGCACCTCACAAAGAACGGAACGCTCCTCGAGGTGGAATTGACCTCGCACACGCTCTCCTTTGCGGGAAGGCGTGCCGCACTGGCTCTCGCTCACGATATCACCGAGCGGAGACGGGCCGAACGGTCGCTGAAAGAGAGCGAGGAGCACTACCGCGCTGTCGTTGAGAACGTCGCAGATGCCATCGTCATCACCGTGGATACCACACCGGTCTTTGCCAACAACGCCTTCCTCGCCCTCCACGGTCTTGTCGACATGTCCCAGGCCCTCGGAAGCTCCCTCGAGCAGTTGATCGTTCCTGGCGACGCACCGCTGGTCAAGGAGCGAATGCTGGCACGACAGCGAGGCGATCCCGGCGCCAGCGTTTACGAGTACAGGATCCGAAGGACGGATGGTGACGTGCGGACGGTTCAGGCCTCATCCGTGGCTATCACGCACAAGGGAGAGCCTGCCGTCCTGGCTGTCCTCCGCGACATCACCGAGCGCAAGCACGCGGAGGCGGCACTCCGAAGGGCCCACGAAGAGCTGGAACGCGGGGTGCAGGAGCGAACCGTCGAGCTGTCACAGGCCATCGAGATCCTGCAAGAGCAGATCGCCGAACGGCACAAGGCCGAGGACCACTTGCGCAGATCACAAGAGCAGTTGCACGCCCTCTCGACCCGCCTGCTCTCCATGCTGGAGGAGGAGCGAATCCGCATCGCCCGCGAGACCCACGACGAGCTCGGGCAGGCCCTGACCGCCCTCAAGATCGCCTTGGCCTGGATCCGCCAGCGCCTGCCGGCGGATCAGAAGCCCGTGCAAGACAAGGCCGACCAGATGGCCCACCTCATCGACACGACGGTCCAGGCCATCCGCAGGATCGCGACCGAACTCAGGCCTCGCGTCCTGGATGACCTGGGTCTCGTCGCCGCGCTGGAGTGGCACGTGCGCGAGTTCCAAGAGCGTACGGGTGTCGCGTGTGCGTTCACGACAAGCCCCGAGGACATCGTAGTGGACCCCGCGCGGGCCACGACGCTCTTTCGCATCTGCCAGGAAGCCCTGACGAATGTGGCACGGCACGCCAACGCCACGCGAATCGACCTCAGCCTGACACAGGCGGGGGCGGCTCTGTGCCTGGAGGTCCGAGATGACGGGCGAGGCATCCCGGAGGAGGCCCTGGCCGATCCAAAATCGCTGGGGTTGATGGGCATGCGGGAACGGGTCCTGCCGTGGGGAGGAGACGTCCACATCCGCGGGATCCAGGGCAGAGGGACCGTCGTCAGCGTCCACATCCCCCTCGGAAAAAAGGAGGCAGGTCTGTCCGGAGCCCCCCCATGATCAAGATTCTCGTCATCGACGACCACGCGATCGTACGCCAGGGACTGAAGCAGATCCTGGCGGAGACCCCCGACCTGGTCGTGACCGGGGAGGCGAGTAATGGGGTGGAAGCCCTGCAGAAGATCCGAACGGGACAGTGGGATGTGGTCGTGCTCGACATCTCGCTGCCGGATCCCAGCGGCCTGATCGTCCTTCAGCAGATCAAGAGCGAGTACCCCGAGCTTCCTGTCCTCGTGCTCACCATGCATGCGGAGGATCAGTATGCCGTACGGGTCTTGAAGGCGGGGGCCGCCGGCTTTCTCACCAAGGAGAGCGCCCCGGATCAACTGGTCAGCGCCATCAATCGGGTGGCCAGCGGAGGCCGGTATGTCAGTCCCTCTCTGGCGGAGAAACTCGTCTCCGACCTGGGGAGCGACCCCAGGAAGCCCCGCCACGAGGTCCTGTCCGATCGCGAGTTCCAGGTCCTGTGTATGATCGCGGCTGGCAAGACGCTCACCAAGATCGCCGAGGAGCTGGGGGTGAGCGTCAAGACCGTGAGCACCCACCGCACCCGCTTGCTCAAGAAGATGCGACTCAAGAATAACGCGGAACTCGTCCACTACGCCATCCGAAACGGGTTGGTCCGCTGAATCCTTGAGATTCCTCTCGGCCCCGTCCCCCCTTGTCCCTTCACCCGCCTCTGAGCTCTCGCGCGCAAGAAACACGGTGCCACCCTGCCCACCCGTCCTTGCCAAACCCGCCTTCCACGAATTTTTCCGAAGACTAGCCCTTGATTATCCCTCTTTGAGTGGTAGGAACAGGAGGACAAATGAATTGCGAGAAGTCGTACAAAGAATAGTGAAAAGGCATGGTTTTTGCAAGTTTACCCCAACCATCATCCTCCAAATCCCTCGGTGGGGAGCTCATGGCAAAAGGCCCGGTCCTGATCATCGATGACGATCACGATCTCATTTTTTGATCTCATCGGCAATGGGGACATCGCCGGATGGATAACGCAGTCAAGCGCATGAGCCTGCATGACCGACTGGAGGGTGCCAGGGGCCTCGCCAACAGGGTCCGTGGAGGCACGCTGACCTGGGGGCTGCTGGTCTTCGGCGCGCTGCTGCCTATCGGGTTGCTGAGCCTGTATGCGTATCGTATCACCTCACAATCGGTACGGGATTTGGTGCAAGCCAACAACGTCTCGGCGGGCACTATCGCAGCCGAGCTCGTGGGCCACGACCTCGAACAGAACATCAACCTCGCCCGTGCAATCGCTGCCTTGCCCGGCATGATCGAGGCGGTCGAAAGCCGCGATGAAGAGGCGGTGCGGGCCCACCTGCGAGCTGTTGTTGAGTCGTATCAGCTCCTAGACCGGGCATTCGTGACCGATCCAACCGGCGTGTTGTGGAGCGACTATCCCCGCGCACCCGAATCACTGGGCAAAAACTTTTCCCAGCGCGATTGGTATCGCGGACTGTCGCGCGCGTGGAAGCCCTACGTCTCCGAAGTCTACCAGCGGCATGCGGAGCCCAAACCATTGGTCGTGGCGATCGCCGTGCCTATTCGTAAGGAGCAGCGGGTGCTCGGTGCACTTGCCTACCAGTATCGTCTGGGTGGGATCACGGAATGGCTTAAGCGGATCAAGGTGGGCGGCGGTGGATACGTGTTCCTGATCGATCATACGGGCACGGTAGCCGCCCACCCCAAACTCGACCTGCAGGCCCGCCAGTACAAGGAATTTCGAGAATTAGGTCCAATTCAACAGGGCCTAGAGGGTCAACCTCGTTCCGCCGAGTACTTTGACCCGCTGGCCCGGCGGACCATGGTAGCTAGTCTCATCCCCATGGCAGTGGCAGAACAGCGTTGGGTAGTGGTTGCCCAACAGCCGAGCGATGAGGCGTACGCTCCCATCTACTATCTGCGCCTGCAGCTCAGTCTCGCGGGAAGCATCCTGGCGCTGGCAGCCCTTGCGGTCGTGGGGCTCGGGCGGAGTAGCGAACGAAACCGCCGCCTGAATCGGCAGTTGGAGGAACAAAACCAGCGACTGCAGCAGCTAGCATCGATTGTGGAATCCTCGGATGATGCCATCATCGGGAAGACATTGGACGGTACCATTCGTAGCTGCAACGCAGGTGCCGAGCGAATGTACGGTTACGCACCCGGAGAGGTCTTGGGACGGCCGACCTCTGTCCTGATTCCTCCCAATAGTCCCAATGAATTGCCGAGGCTTCTCGAGAAAATCAAACGGGGCGAAGGTCTCGAGCATTATGAGACCGTGCGTTTGAGGAAAGATGGACAGGAAATTCATGTCTCCTTGACGATATCACCAATTAGGGATGCGGCCGGGAACATTACCGGGGCCTCTAGCATTGCTCGTGACATCACGGAGCGCAAGCGGGCGGAGGCGGCGCTGTGGAAGACCAATCAGGAACTTCAAGAGATGAGACATTACCTCGCCCGGCTGATCGAGAGCTCAACCGACGCCATCATCTCGACCGATAAAGAAGGAAATGTCGTCTTGTTCAACAAGGGAGCCGAGGCCATGTTGGGCTACCGGCGGGAGGAGATCCTTGGCCAGCGCGTCACGATCGTCTACGAGAGTGAGGAGCGGGCCAAAGATGTCATGCGTCAGATGCGCCAACACCGTGGCGCCGTCGCTGGATACGAAACCGCCCTTCGGACCAAAGACAGCGCTCTCATCCCCGTGCTGATCTCAGCCTCCATTCTTTTCGATGTTGCAGGTCAAGAAACCGGGACTGTAGGGTTCAGTAAGGACTTGCGGGAGCGCAAGCGGGCAGAGGAAGAGCTGAAAGTGTTGAACGCCGAGCTCGAGGCTTTTACTTATTCGGTCTCGCACGACCTGCGCGCCCCGCTGCGCCACATTGACGGCTTTTCCAAAATTGTGGCGGAAGAACTCGGTCCCGGGTTGGACCCAACGGCCCGGCGCTACCTCGAGCGCGTACAGGAGGGGGCCCGCCACATGGGGACCCTCGTGGATAATTTGCTCAATCTGTCACGGCTGGGCCGCCAGCCACTGACCAAGCACATGACGAATCTGAAGTCACTAGTCCAAGAAGTTCTGGCTGCCCTCAAGCCCGAAACGGATGGCCGCGAGATCGGGTGGCAGATCGGCCAATTGCCCACGGTGGAGTGCGATCCAGCTCTGATGAGACAGGTGTTTGCGAATCTGGTCTCGAACGCCGTGAAATTCACGCGGAGCCGGCAGCGCGCCGTCATTCAGATTGACCAGATGGCGATGGACGGTCAGTTGGTGATCTTCGTCCGCGACAATGGGGTCGGCTTCAGTATGAAATACGCCGACAAGCTGTTTGGGGTGTTCCAGCGCCTCCACCGCCAGGAAGAGTTCGAAGGTACCGGCGTCGGGTTGGCCACGGTTCAACGCATCGTCCGCAAGCATGGGGGGCGCATGTGGGCGGAAGCGGAACTGGACAAGGGTGCCACATTCTATTTCACATTGGGAGTGCCGGAGAAAGGCGAAACGAAAAACATCACGGCACAGGGAGGCACAGCGTGACAACTCAGGAGATAGAAATCCTCCTCGTCGAGGATAACCTCGCCGACGTGGAGTTGGCTCTTCATGCCCTCAGACAGAATAACCTCGCCAATCGGATCCATGTCGTGCGCGATGGGGAGGAGGCTTTGGATTTTCTGTTTTGCCGGGGTACTTACAAGAACCGGTCTTTCAGCCAGCCGCCCCGGTTCGTGCTGCTCGATCTAAAACTGCCCAAGGTAGACGGACTCGAAGTGCTCGGACAGCTCAAGAGCGATGCGCGCACCAAGGCCATCCCGGTGGTCATCCTGACCTCCTCGAAAGAGGAGAAGGATTTGATCAACGGCTATCAACTCGGCGTCAACAGCTATATACAAAAACCGGTGGACTTTGCCCAATTCCGGGAGACAGTTAAGCACCTTGGCCTCTACTGGCTGGTGGTGAACGAGCCCCCGCCTGACGGCGCCTTGTCGGCCAAATAGGGGGATCGCGGATGATGAGTCACGCCCCAACAGGGACACCAACTGCTCGCGGACGGAGCCTCCAGGTCCTGTTTGTCGAGGATAGTCTGGCGGATGTGGAGCTGTGCCTGCGGGAATTGCGAAAGGCGGGATTGGAGGTGACGGCTGACGTCGTCCAGTCCCCCGAGGAGCTTGACGAACGGGTGCGCTCGACCGACTACGACGTTATCCTGGCTGACTACAACTTGCCACACTGGACGGGCATGGACGCGCTAGCGTACCTGCAACATCAGGGCAAAGACATCCCCTTTATCCTAGTGACCGGGACGCTCGGCGAAGAAAAGGCGGTGGACTGTATCAAGCGGGGAGCCAGCGACTACGTTATCAAAGACCGGCTGGCCCGGCTGTCCGTGGCGATCCCCCGGGCGCTCGAAGAAAAAGCCCTGCGCGACGAGCGCAAGCAGGCCGAGGAGGCCCTGCGAAGAGCCGAAGGAAAGTTCCGGGAACTCCTGGAATCCGCGCCGGATGCCATCGTCGGAGTCAACAGGGAGGGCCGTATCACCCTCGTCAACGCCCAAACGGAGAAGCTGTTCGGCTACGCCCGAGCGGAACTCTTCGGTCAGCCCGTCGAGACCTTGCTGCCCGAGCGCTCCCGGGGAGCGCACACGGGGCACCGAGCAGGCTACCTGTCGGCTCCCCGCATCAGGCCCATGGGCGCCGGGCTCGACCTGTTCGGCCGACGCAAGGACGGCAGCGAGTTCCCTGTCGAGATCAGCCTGAGCCCTACAGAAACTGAGGAGGGACTCCTGGTCACCGCGATCGTCCGTGACATCACCGAGCGCAAGCGGGCGGAGGAGGCCTTGCGCGAGAGCAACCGGCGCCTCGAGGAGACACTCGCCGAACTCAGCGCGACGCAGCGGCAAGTCTTGCAGCAGGAGCGCCTCCGCGCCCTGGGTCAGATGGCGAGCGGCATCGCCCACGACTTCAACAACGCGCTCACCCCGGTTCTGGGCTTCAGTGAGCTCTTGCTCGATCGCCCTGGAAATCTGGAGAACAAGGAGAAAGTGACCCGGTATCTGCAAATGATAAACACCGCCGCGCTAGACGCTGCGAACGTGGTCCGCCGGTTGCGCGAGTTTTACCGTTCTCGGGAAGAAAACGAAATCTTGCTGCCCATCAAGCTCAACGAACTCGTGGAGCAAGCCATCAACTTGACGCAGCCCAGGTGGAAAGACCAGGCGCTGGCCAGCGGCATCACGATCCGCATTGAGACGGACTTAAAGCCACTGCCACTCGTCGCCGGCAACGAAGCCGAACTCCGGGAAGTGCTGACCAACCTGATTTTCAATGCGGTGGACGCGATGCCCGAGGGAGGGACGATCACCCTGCGCACCCGGGCCGATGTCGAGCACGTCGCCCTTGAGGTGAGCGACACAGGCATTGGCATGACCGACGAGGTCCGCCAGCGGTGCCTGGAACCATTCTTCTCCACGAAGGGCGAGCGCGGGACCGGCCTGGGCCTGGCCATGGTGTACGGCATCATCCAGCGGCACCACGGGACGCTACTGATCGAGAGCGAACCGGGCCAGGGGACATCCATCATCATCCGCCTCCCAGTCCAAATGGAGCAGAAGGGAGAGGTGAGGGGACAGGACGAAGAGCGGCCCTCCCGTCGGCTACAGATTCTCGTCGTGGACGACGAACCGCAGGTGCGCGAGGTCGTGACGGCGTATCTGACTGGTGACGGGCATAGCGTCGAGACCGCAACTAATGGACGCGAGGGACTGGAGAAATTCCTTGCGGGTTGGTTCGATGTCGTGGTGACGGACCAAGGAATGCCAGAAATGTCCGGCGATCAACTGGCTGGCGCCATCAAGCGGGTGGCCCCGAAAAAACCCGTCATCCTCCTGACCGGTTTTGGCGACCTCATGATCGCCGCTGGCGACAGGCCAAGTGGCGTGGACATCATCCTGAGCAAGCCCGTGACGCTCAACGCGCTGCGGCAGGCCCTGGCGAAGGGGACAGTAGAACAGCAAGCGTAACCAAGGAGAGTGATCACCATGGCAAAGATACTGGTCGTCGATGATGACGTCAAAATTGCCGAAATGCTCCGGGAGATCCTTGAGGGGGAGGGACACCACGTCACCACCGCCCACACGGGCCAGGACGGGGTCCGCGCCTTCACCCGCGAGCCATTCGACCTGGTCGTGCAGGATGTAAATCTTCCCGGTGGGGTGTCGGGCTACGGGGCGTGCCAGACATA
>Ga0209640_10006058_pt1 | contig 10582 bp, 9 predicted proteins | sample RifCSP10_1_FD_184018 | JGI IMG/M metagenome (GOLD analysis project Ga0209640, IMG submission 184018) | Soil microbial communities from Rifle, Colorado - Rifle CSP2_sed 10_1 (SPAdes) (version 2) | ecosystem: Environmental > Terrestrial > Deep subsurface > Rock core/Sediment | place: Rifle...
TCTGGAATGAATTTTATACTGTTGCCTCAGCATGCAGCGATTTATATATGAATAACTCCAAATGACCTATCAAGTTAAGCGCATGGCGGAACAATTGAGCGTGAGGGTGCGCGACCTGATTTACCGTGTATACCGTTGGGGGCAACCCGATGCAACACCGGTTTTTCTGTTACATGGGTGGGCGGATACTGGAATCAGTTTTCAGTTTATCGCGGATGCCCTGCCGGCTGACTGGTGCCTGATCGCCCCGGATTGGCGGGGTTTTGGCGATACCGACTGGAACCGGCAGGGTTATTGGTTTCCGGACTATCTGGCCGATCTGGATGTCTTAATCGACACCTTCGCTGCCGGTCATATGGTCAGGCTGGTGGGTCACAGCATGGGCGGCAATGTCGTCTTGCTTTATGCGGGCATATGCCCGGACCGGGTTTCCCATGTTGTGACCTTGGAACAATACGGATTGCCTGACAGTGATCCCGACTCGGCGCCGGACCGTTACGCCCAATGGCTGAACCAATGGCGTGAATCGCCAGTCAATCTGGAATATGCGGATATCGCCGCCATGGAGGACCGGCTGCGGTCACTCGCGCCCCAGCTTACCGAGGAACGGGCCAGTTTTCTGGCGCCTTTTTGGTGTAAAACCACGGCACAGGGCAAAATAGTCAGTAAGATCGATCCCGGCCACAAACGTGTCAATCCGGTATTATATCGGCGGGCGGAGGCCCGGGCCTGCTGGCATCGAATCACCGCTAAAGCCATGCTGGGCTTAGGCGCCGAATCTGATTTCATGAAGCGCTATCGGGATGGTAGCGTTGCTCAGGATTTTAAATCCTGTTTTGAAGACTTGACTGAAATAATTGTCCAGCAATGCGGTCACATGATGCATTTGGATCAACCCGAGCTGACGGCCGCGGCCCTGGATAAATTTCTGAGAGAGAAATGATCATTTTACTTTAAACTATGATCACTGACCTGTTACCGCAACAGTTCATCTGTCTGCGCCGGATTAATTGACTCAATGCAAAAAAATACTTTTCAGCGATTATTTGAATTTGAACCGGGCCGCGAAGGCTACTTTGGCGAGTTCGGGGGCGCTTATATCCCGGAGATCCTGCATGAAACGATAGCCGAACTTCGTGCGATATTCGATTCCGCCCGCCAGGACCCGGCCTTCTGGCAGGATTACGTCAGACTCATGTCCAGCTATTCCTGCCGGCCGACACCCATCACTTTTTGCGAAAACCTGAGTAACCGGTTCGGTCCCCGGATATTCCTGAAACGGGAAGATTTGAATCATACCGGCGCCCACAAGGCCAATAATGTCATGGGGCAGGGGCTGCTGGTGCAACGCATGGGTAAACGCCGCGTGATAGCGGAGACCGGTGCCGGGCAGCATGGCGTGGCGACCGCTACCATGGCCGCCAAATTGGGACTGGAATGCACTATTTACATGGGTGCCGAGGATGTGGATAGACAACGGCCGAATGTGTTCTGGATGGAGCAATTGGGCGCGCAGGTCGTGACAGTGGAAGATGGCACACGGACCCTTAAAGATGCTATCAATGCCGCCATGCGTGACTGGGCCGCTTCCATGGCGGATACACATTATGTATTGGGCACGGTCTGCGGGCCGCATCCATTCCCCCTGATGGTGACATATTTCCAGTCCATCATCGGTACCGAGGCACGCCAGCAGATGTTGGCGCAATACGGTGGTTTGCCGCAACGCGTTTATGCCTGTGTCGGCGGCGGCTCGAATGCCAGCGGTATCTTCAGCGGCTTCCTGGACGATGCCGTGGAACTGGTGGGTGTCGAGGCCGGCGGACTGGGACTGGACAGCCATCATCACGCAGCCCGTATCGCGGGAAATGATGCTCACGTCGGCGTGGCGCAAGGTTATAAAACCTATTTCATCCAGGATCGCGAAGGCCAGATGCAGGACACCCATTCCATATCCGCGGGCCTGGATTACATAGGCGTCGGGCCGATACTCGCCTACCTGCATAAACAGGGGCGGGTCCGCTTCGCGGCGGCCACGGACCAGGAAGTCATCGATGCCTTCAGGATTACCGTCAAGGCGGAAGGTATCATTCCGGCGCTGGAAAGCACCCACGCCATTGCCCAGGTGCTGAAAGAAGCGGGGCAATTAAAACGCGATGACAAAGTGTTGATCAGTCTGTCCGGGCGTGGCGACAAGGATATCTTTACGATTGCCGAGGCCCTGCAAGATGAAAAGTGGCGCGAGTTTCTCCGGCATAAAACTGCCAGTTACTAACGACGAGCATCAACACTAATCCCGTACCGGAATTCACCATGCTGGAAAGCTACATAAAAGAACAATTGCAAACCAGGCCGTTGCTGCTGATGGCCCATGCCGTCGTCGGTTACCCGTCACTCGAAGAGAACTGGCGTATGCTGGCCTGCATGCGGGATGCCGGTGTTGCGCTGGTGGAATTGCAATTACCTTTCAGTGAACCCATCGCGGACGGCCCGGTGTTCGTCAAAGCCAATCAATCAGCGTTACGGCGGGGACTGCACTGGGATGATTATTTTGAATTCATGACTAAAGCTGCGGCTGAATTCCGGTTCCCCCTGGTATTCATGGGTTATTACAATTCGGTCTTCTGTATGGGTGACACAGCCTTTTGTGCACGCTTATCAGCCGCGGGCGGACGCGGCTATATCATCGCCGATCTGCCGCCGGAACAGGCTGTTGGACTTGATGGTCATGCCAGAACGCAGGGTCTGGCACCGATACATCTCATGACACCGACGAACAGTCCGGCCAGATTGGCGGCTATCGCCGGGAACGCCGCCGGCTTCATTTATTGCGTAGCCCGTAAGGGAGTGACCGGCACAAAGACAACCCTCGACCAGTCCATAATCGGCTATATCGGCCGCTGCCGGAAAGCCACGGATCTGCCGCTGGCCCTTGGTTTCGGCATCAGGACTCCGGAAGATATCCGCCTGCTCAAGGGTCACGCTGAAATCGCGATCATCGGCACGGCGTGTCTGGAAACCTGGGTAGAAAAGGGTGAAAGCGGCTATCGCAAGTTTCTGCAGTCACTCTGCCTGGCAGTTGATTGACAGGATTGAATAAAATCAAACAAACCTTCAATCTGTAAAACGCCGCGGCTTAAATGACGCCTCGCTTTAGCTGCACCGTTATTACAGATATAATCCTTCCCCGTGAATTTTCAACCAACCACTAACATCAACACTGTTGAGATATTACCTTGTACATAGATTCAGCCAGCAAAGCGCAATTGCAACAATGGGAGGATGAATTGTCCGCGGAATTTCAGGCATTCAGGAGCCAATCCCTGAACCTGGATTTGACCCGCGGCAAACCATCGGCGGAGCAATTAAGTCTGACCGACAATATGGACGGGATCCTGTCTGGCAATTATAAATGCCGGGACGGTAGCGACACCCGCAATTATGGCGGGCTCCTCGGGATACCGGAAATGCGCAAACTTGGGGCCGAATTACTGGGCGTCAAGGACAATGAAGTCATCGCAGGCGGCAATTCCAGCCTGACGTTCATGCATCTGTGTTTCGTTTTCGCCTGTCTGTATGGGCCCGGTGGCAAAGGTACCCAGTGGCACCGGGAGAAAATGCCCCGATTCCTGTGCCCGGTTCCCGGTTATGACCGGCATTTCAGTATCTGCGAAGATCTCGATGTCAAGATGATTAACGTCGCGATGACTGCTACCGGACCCGATATGGATGAAGTCGAGTCATTGGTTAAAAAAGATCCCAGTATCAAGGGTATGTGGTGCGTACCCAGGTATTCCAATCCGACCGGTGTCGTCTACAGCGACGAAACGGTTGAGCGAATCGCCAAACTTGGCCTTATAGCGGGCCCGGATTTCCGTGTGTTCTGGGACAATGCCTATGCCGTCCATGACCTGACGGACAATCCGCCGAAACTGGCGAATATCATGAACCTGTGTAAAAAACATGGCACCGAAAACCTGGTCTATCAGTTCAGTTCGACCTCTAAAATCAGTTTTGCCGGCGCGGGAGTCTCTTTTCTGGCGATGTCGACCGCCAATCTGGCTGTATTCGAGAAACACCTGTTCGTGCTGACCATCGGACCGGACAAGATTAACCAGTTGCGCCATGCCAAATTGTTCCCGGATCTGGCAACGATACATAAACATATGCGCAAACATGCCGAACTGCTGCGACCCAAGTTTGAGACGGTGCTGGATCTTCTGCAAAAGAATTTTGCCGATTCCGACCTGGGGACCTGGAGTAAACCGGAAGGCGGATATTTCATTTCCTTTAATACGCGACCGGGGCTGGCGAGTGAAGTCGTCCGTTTGGCAGCCGAAGCCGGGGTCAAACTCACACCGGCAGGATCGACATTCCCATATAAAAAGGATCCGGAGAACCGGAATATCCGTCTGGCGCCGTCCTTTCCGAAACTGGCTGAATTGAACAAGACCATGGCGGTCTTTGTAAACTGTGTCAAGCTTGCGGCGGTGCGGCAAAAATTGGCGCAATAGATGGCATCACTGGTTAAACCTGGTGTGATACAGCGGGATAACAATATTCATTCCGGCCGGTTTTTCCTATAATTATCACTGACGTCTTTGTCTGATAACAAATTTGGCTGCGCGGACAATCAATCCAGGTATGAATTTATGACTGTTAACAGCAACCTGCCAATCAATGCTTTGCTGATCCTGGCCAGCTTGTTCTATTCCGGGACGGTGTTACCGGACACTTTCAAGGACGGCGGGGACGCCTATAAACAACGTGATTACGCCACGGCTGTGGCTAAATTCAAGGAAGTCGCGGCGAAGGGCGATCACCGGGCCATGTACGCCCTGGGTTCCATGTATGCGGGCGGCACGGGCGTCAAACAGGACTACAAGCAGGCCTTTAAATGGTTTGCTGATGCCGCCAAATATGGGCGTGTGGATGCGCTATACAAGATGGGACTGATGTACGAACTCGGTGTGGGCGTCAAACAGAATTACCGGCAAGCGGCCCGTTATTACCGGGACGTAGGTCAAAAAGGTTATGCTCATGGCCAGTTCAAATTAGGGCAACTTTACCTGCAAGGAAAAGGCGTGCAACTGGATCTGGTCAGGGCCTATGCCTGGATGTTTGTGGCCAGACAGAATTTCCAGAACTCCATGCCGAAAACTGACTCGGCCGGGACTAACTCTGAAACCAGGCTGGCAGTCGACGAATTTCAATCTGGTGATATATTCGCAACTATCCATCTGAAACTGATTAATGCAGAACTGGATGATATCAAAGCCCAATTGACAGCCGCGCAATTACAAGAAGCGCAAAAACTCGTAGGGGAATTCAGCCAATACCGCTGAACAATCCTGCCTTATCGTATTATCACGACTAGCAAGATTAATTGTTCAGACTTTGAACCGGTGCCGGGATCCGGCCCCCGTGGCGCACGAACCGGTTTTCATCCGGACCGTTGTTGACCGGGATAATGGTCCCTTCTCCCAATAGACCGCCGAAATGGATTTTGTCACCGGCTTTTTTACCGGGTACCGGAATCAGCCGTGCCGCCGTCGTTTTTTTATTGATGACCCCGATAGCCATTTCATCAGCAATAATCGCGGCCAGGGTTTCCGCGGAAGTATCACCGGGCAGGGGCACCATGTCCAGACCGACGGAACAGACCGCAGTAAGGGCTTCGAGTTTTTCCAGGGACAGCATACCCTGCGCGGCCGCCGCCGCTATATTCAGGTCTTCGCTCACGGGAATAAACGCCCCGCTCAAGCCGCCGACATGTGAACTGGCAAAGGCGCCGCCTTTCTTGACCGCATCATTGATAAGCGCCAGTGCGGCGGTACTGCCCGGTACGCCGATACTGCGCAAGCCCAGGCTTTGAAAGATCTCGCCTACGCTGTCGCCGGCATGCGGAGTAGGGGCGAGCGACAGATCGACAACACCGAAACTGACACCGAGTGACTCAGCTACTTCCCGCCCTATCAGTTCCCCAGCCCGGGTGACCTTGGCAGCAGTCTGCTTGATGACTTCCGAAATCCGCCCCAGATCGATCATGGCATCCGCTTCCAGCGCGCGGTCAACGGCTTTTTTGACAACTCCTGGCCCACTGACACCAACATTTATCACCACATCAGGTTCGCCTATTCCCAGATAGGCGCCGGCCATAAAAGGGATGTCCTGCGGAATATTGGCGAATACCACCAGCTTGGCGGCCCCGAGACCATCAGCCCTGGCTGTCAGTTCAGCTGTCTCCTTAACGATACTGCCCATCTTCACGACGGCATCCATATTAATACCGGCCCTGGTGGTGGCGACGTTTACCGAGGCACAGACTCTTTCCGTGCAGGCCAACGCTTCCGGGATCGCCGCGATCAGTGCCCGATCACCGATGGCCATGCCTTTTTCCACCAAAGCGCTGAAACCCCCGATGAAATCTATTCCAGCCGATTTCGCCGCTTCGTCCAGAGCCTTCGCCACCTGAATCAACTGGGTGATGCTAAAAGGGGCCCCGGCAACGGCTATGGGACTGACGGCAATGCGTTTGTTTTCAACCTTGATACCATACTTGTCCCCGATCCGGTTCACAGTTTCCACCAGGGGCGCCGCATATCTGGCGATTTTGCTCTGGCTGCGATTAATAAACCGGTTGACATCATCGCTGACGCAATCCAGCAAACTGATACCAATAGTGACGGTCCGTAAATCCAGGTGCTCATACCGGAGCATTGCCAGGGTAGACAGAATTTCTCTTTCACTCAACATAATGCTTACGGTATCCGATTCTAAATCCGGTTCATGGTTTCGAAAATTTTGCGATGTTGAATATTAATTTCCAGATCCAGTTGCTGCGCCGCCTGCTTCAGTTCCTGGCGTAATTCCGGCAGGCTGGTAGCAGACGGCACATCCACTTCAAATATCATCACGTTATTACTGGGGTCATCGCCACCCTTGAAAACAGCTTTGAGGTTGCTGACGTTAATAGCATGCCGTGCGAAGATGCTGGTAATACCACGGACCAGCCCGGGCTTGTCAGGGCCGAACGTGGTAATGACGAACGGTTGGGAGAGTACTGCAGCGTGAGTAACAAACTCATGCTTCCTCACGAACACATTCAGATTCAGTTTCGAAACGCCTTCTGTCAGGATGGCCTGTAGCCGTTTCGCTTCCATATCCACGGAAGTCGATACAATAAAGAGGGCGCCAAACACCGATTGCAGAATAGTCTGGCTGACATTTTCAATATTACAGCCACTGGAATAGAGGTGATCGGATATGGCGGCGAGGATGCCGGGGCGATCTTCGCCGATAACGGATATGATTAGCTTGTTCAAAATAAGTTAATTCTCAACCTTCGGGTTGCGCAGAATACAACAATTACGATAACCATACTATTTTCATATTTAATCGGTTACAGCAAGGGTTGATCCTGGCCTGATAATCGGCACTCACCCGCAACCGGTTATCAGACTGTCTGAAAAACGCTTTTCACTGCCAGCATGATGTTGTTTTGCAGACGCCGCCATTGACTGCGATTATCGGCTAACGGATATTTTTGGTTGATTTCAATCTCCACGCCGGCATAAACCCGACCGGAAAAATCTCTTCGACATTGCGTGGTCGCGCCATCCGCCGCACCACGATAGGGATAATTCCGCCGGATCTTCAATCCAGGATTCAAAGCTGTCAGGTGTAATTGCAATCTAGCAGCGATAGCTTTTTCAAACTTTCGCCGCGGATCGTACAAAAGTCCTATGTCCGCGCGACGTGGTGAGCCCTTCATTACCGGACTGAAGCTGTGTAGCGACAGGTGTAAGACGAATCCGTGCTCAGCAATGCCCCGCGCTATGGTTTGCCGCAACTGTTCACGATATGGATGGTAGATGCTATCGATGATGGCTTGCCGAACTGTTTTCGGCAAAGGTCGTGTGAACTCTGAAAAAACCTGGCGATGATGCAGGGAACGATTCAGATCAACCACCAGACGGTTGCAGGTTCCCTTGATCAGGGACATGTGCAGTTGTTTAGCTAACCGCGTCGCGCATTCAAGCGCCCCTGGATCCCAGCCGCGATGGCTGATCAACAGATCAGGATAGGCCCTGAACAAATGCCGGTAAGCCGCCGGGATGCGGTGACTGGCATGCTCGCAAGACAGTACCGTGTTTTCAGCTGATACCTTCAAATAACCGGCCCTCGGCCAGACATTTACAGAGAACGCGATAAGTTTCCTCTATATATGAACGTTTGGCAGTGTGTCCGAGCGCTTTGCAGATGCGGCTGGCGAGTGTGCCTCGATTCAGGATAAAGCGGATGGTTTCGCGCCAGAACATGCCTTCATCACTTGCCTCACGGGGCAGGGTTTCGAGTAAATGATAACCGAGTTCGCCGGCTTCGCATTTGGCTTCCGGGAAGCCAAACAACTGAAGGTAACTAGCATCGTTTATAACAGCGTGTTCGCCGTCACGGATGGTCGCATGGAGAATCGCCGCGAGGTTTTCGGTAGCCATGGAGGAGGGCAATGACTGCTCCCCCCAATGCCGGTCGATAAGGGCTTTCAGAATCGCGATACAGAAGCCGGCGATGGCCAGATCCGCTGCCGGTGTTTCCTGCGTGTCAAGTACGCGGATCTCGATGGTATTCCGATCGAAACGGGCAATGGCGCCTCGCGCATTCAGCCATTCATATTGCAGCACACCAGCCGGGTCGTGGGGCTTGATCGCTTCGTACATCGGCACCAGGATCAGGCTGTCATATTCGCTGCGGCTGGCAATATACTCAGGGACCACGAGTCCGGTTACTTCCGGTATGCGGCTGGCATTGTGACGGTAGGTTTCCAGCCTGGTGTCCAGCATCCCGGTCAGATCTCCTTCTCGCAAGGGTGAGCTGGCGGCAAAAGCCGGCATAACCGGAAGCAGGGTGCGAATAGCCGTGTGCAACAGGGCAAATTCTCTGTCGTCGGCAAACGGCAGATTGATATGCATGCTCTGCAGATTCGACCAACCGTGCCCCTGGCAGTTAAAGATCCGGTCGAAGGTCTGATATATTTCCCTGTCACCATGCGGCCACAGGCTCATTTGCAGTGCCGGATTCATCCAGGGATGCATGGCCGTAGGCATCAGCATGCCACCATGTCCCTGCAAGATGTCATTCACGCGCTGGATATTTTCCCGAAACAGATCTGCTAACGAGCCGAGTTGCGCTGCCGGGCCGTTGGTTTTGAATTCAAGCACATGCAGCACGAGTTCATTCGACCAGCCGATCGGCCCTTCCTCGTATTCATTTTCGTAATCACCGGTGACGCTGTGGATGACTTGGTCCGATACCGGCAGGACATCCTGACTATCGCGGGACACGATCATGTATTCGAGCTCGATACCCGTGGCCGCAAACAGAGCCAGCGGCTGGTGGTCAGAATTGTTCACTGGACGTATTGCAGCATTCGCTGTTTGACGCGTTTCAGGAAGACACCCATGATTTCCCGATACAGGGCATCCTTAAGGATTAAGTCCTCCACGCCGGCGCAGATATCCGGGTTATCATTGACTTCAATGATGTAGCATTTATTGCCGACTTGTTTCAAATCGACGCCATACAGGCTGTTACCGACCAGATTGGCAGCTTTAAGTGCCGTTTTAATGACTTCATCCGGCGCCTCGCTGATGGATAAGGTATCCGAATCTCCCTCCCGGTAATTACCATGCTCATCCCGATGTATGACCTGCCAGTGTTCACTGGCCATGTGATAACGGCATACATACAAGGGCCTTTGATCGATGATTCCGATACGCCAGTCAAACGTGGTCGGCAGGAATTCCTGGGCCAGTATCAAATCCGAGCGTTTCAGCAACTGGATAACTGAGTCTTCCAGTTCTTCCCGGGTTTCAACCTTGCTTACACCACGGGAAAAGGCGCTGTCCGGTTGTTTCAGGACACAGGGCAGTTCCAGGTATTCCGTGATCGAACGATAGTTGTTTTTGTGAACAATCACGGTTTTCGGTGTCGGCACGCCATGGCGCGTCAGCAATTCCGAAAGATAAACCTTATTGGTGCATTTCAGGATGGATCCCGGATCATCGATAACCACGAGACCTTCCGCCGCCGCTTTCTGCGCGAACCGGAAGGTATGGTGGTTGACGGCGGTAGTTTCCCTGATAAACAGGGCATCAAATTCCGCCAGACGGTGAAAATCATCACGGTTTATCAATTCAAAACCGAGTCCAATTTTCTCGGCTGCTTTTTGAAAGCGGTTCAAGGCACCTTCGTTTGAGGGTGGTTCAGCTTCATCGGGATTGACCAAGACGGCCAGATCGAACATAGGATCAACACGCCGCCGTATTCTGCGTTTGCGACCCGCAAAATAATTGGAAGCGGCCTCAACCAGAAAATCGTGATGGCTTTCCGGAATATCGTTAATGGCGATAGTGTTGATTGATTTCAGTTCCCATTCGTCCGCTTTAATGAATTCGGCGCGCAGCAATGGTGCCTGGAAGATATTAAACAGATGCAGACTCAAGCCGTCATAGCGTTTAGCCATATTTCGGCCGAAATAAATGCTCAGGGTGAAATGCGTGCTGGTGATATGTTTCAGTGC
>Ga0209640_10006059_pt1 | contig 10580 bp, 10 predicted proteins | sample RifCSP10_1_FD_184018 | JGI IMG/M metagenome (GOLD analysis project Ga0209640, IMG submission 184018) | Soil microbial communities from Rifle, Colorado - Rifle CSP2_sed 10_1 (SPAdes) (version 2) | ecosystem: Environmental > Terrestrial > Deep subsurface > Rock core/Sediment | place: Rifle...
CATAGTCGTCCGTGTCGAAGTAGTCCGGGTACCAGCCGAGCAGGAACACGGGCATCCTCTGGTTGACCCAGTTCTGCCTGTAGACGGCCCACGGGTCCGACTTCAGGGTCACCTGAACCCTGTTTGTCTTTTCCAACGACGACTTCAGGATCGTCGCGAGTTCATCCTCCGTGTCCCCATAGTGCCCGTCGCTGTTGTACCACAGTTCGACCGGCAGCTTGTTGCGCGGGGCCAACAGGAACACGTACACCGAGGCCGCCACAATGGCAATCACGACGACGACCGCGGCGACAATGATCCACGTACTACGTTTCGCCACCTTTCCTTCCTCCCAACCCCAAGTAATCGGGGTGCATCGCGCGATTGGGCGGTTACGATATAAAGATTTGGCCCTTTGTGTGGTTCTAAGTGAAGGAATCGAGCGTCCGCGCGTGCCGCTCCGACCGGACTCGCTCGAGCGTAACGCGAACTCGTTCTGGAGCGAAGCCCCGCTCGTCACATAGGAACTTGTAGACGGCCTCCTCGTTGAAGTGCCCCTCGACGACGGGCGCATTTGGATCCACCGGCGGTTCGAGGAAGAATCGACGGATGTCCCCGAGATTCTCCGGAAGTGCCGCGCGGACGTCCGCCGGAGCGTGGTCGAGGCTCCCAATCGCACGGATGAGCTTCACCGCCTTTTTCGGTCCGATCCCCTTCACGCCGTCATTGAAGTCCGTCCCGACCAAGACTGCTACGTCCACGAGCTGTTCGCGGGTGAGGCCGAGAGACCGGAGCCATGCCTCCGTCTCGATGATTTCCGGTTCAAGGGGACGCATCCGGCCCTTGCTCGGGAGGAATTCCTTGCCCGCGACGCCGAGAAACCGGACGAGCCGAGGGGCGCCGAAGAGCAAGGAGTCGTAATCTTTCGACCCCACGGCCCAGGCGCGCCCTGCGCTCGCGAGCCACGCCGCCTGGGCCTCTCCCTCGCTCGGGGCTTGGACGTGGGGAATGCCAAGCATCCCGAGGAGGGCCTTCGCCTCAGACACCATCTCCCGCGTGAGGCGGGACGTCATGACCGCTTTCGACCACGCGGTCCCGTAGTCCCCGCCTCGGATTGCGAGCTCGTACTCCTTCGCCGCCTTCTCACGCGCGGCCCTTCGCCTCTCGATTTCCCTCGACTTCAACGCGGGTGGTGTGCCGTCGAAGACGAAGAGGAGCCGAATATCGTGGTCGGCGATGAGCCGAGTCGTCCGAAAGATGAGTCCATTCAGATGCGAGGTCACGCGGCCCTGCGAATCCCGAAGCGGGCTGCCGTCGCGGAGGCGGATGACGGACAGGAACTGGTACAGCTCGAGATTCCCATCGACAGCGATCGTGCGGCCACGAAACGCGCCCAGGCCAACGACGCGCTTTTCGATGATGGGAGTCAGGAGGACGCCCATGGTCGCGCGCCCACGAGCGCGGAACGTATAAGGCTTGTCTCCCGCCCTGCGGACGACGGATGGCAAGGCCGCCACCGCGACGGCCGGGATGGGGACGACGCGGATTGTCACGTATCCGAGGGCACGTCAAACCGCCACGAACCGCGGTCCACGCGGATCTGATCGAGCTTCTCCAAGGAGTCAGCCGGGGTCATCGCGAGGAAGATCTTGGCAAGGTGCTTACAGAATTTCCGCCGGGTCGCCTGGGAGGACCAGTCTTCGCAATCGTGCAGGATCTGTCTCGCGCCGAAGTCTATCATGATACGGTAGCCCTTGATTTGTCCACGGATCTCGTCCCGCTCGACCTGGAGTTCGAGGTCGGAGTCAGGAATTCGCTTCGCCCGATCAAGGCGGCCGCGGTCCAGGAATGTCTGGAGGGCTTCGGAGACTTCGGGATCCGCGGCGGATGCCGGGGCTTCCCCGAATGAATCGAGCGTCGTTGTCCGGACCTTCCCACCCGCGACCCGCGTGATGCCCTCGCGGAAATCCTCGATATGACTCTTCATGTCGCGCTGGGTCGACGTGATTGCGCCGAGCATCTCGAGGATCTGGAGGCAGTTCTCGGGTGCGTAGCCGTGGTAGTGGTTGTTGAAGAACCCATACACGGGGTCCGAAGCCTCTGCGATCTGCTGGACCTTTGGTGCCCACTCCCGCACTTCAGCCTCGGTATATCGGTAGTCGTACCAGGGGTCTTTGCCATGGCCGTGCCATCGGATGTACGCGAACGGCGCGGTGAGGTGGACATCCGGTGGGAGGAGGGGCTCGTCGACGATCGTGTACGCTACACCGTGGTCCCGCAGGAGGTCATATGCCTCTGGCACAAGCCACGACCGATGGCGGAACTCGATCGCCCACTTGTACCGGTGCGGCAGCGTTTCGAAGAACGCCTTGACACCCAATGGGTCGAACCGCAGGGATGGCGGGAGCTGGAGCAGGAGCGGGCCGAGCTTCCCGGCGTCGTTCAGGGGGTCCATGATCTCGCAAAACGCGCGAAGTTCTTCCTCGGCCCGCTTCGCGACATCGAGCCGACGGTCATGCGTGACGGTCTGCGGCACCTTTGCGGTGAACACGAAGTCGTCCGGCGAATATCGGAGCCAGCCGAACACCATGCCCTTCGTGGGCGGGCGGTAGAAGCTCGAGTTGATCTCGGCAGTATTGAACACGCGCGCATACGCAGCAAGTTTGCTCTCCGTGGAGGATCGATAAAAAACGCCGAGCCATTCCTCATAGTCCCAGCCAGACGTGCCGAATCGGAGCGCGCCCATCGCGGCTACGCATGGCGGAAGCGGTTCTTAATCCCGCCTCGATGCCACGGCGGATCCCCTGCAGTTTCGCGCACCCCCGCGGGCGAGCTTGATTTGGTCGTCCTGGATTGCCATCCGATGGCGGAGGCTTGGATCGGGGCAGGCGGGTGGGGATACTTCCGTGGTCCGAGCGGACGCCCCCTCGAGGATTACGCTCGTGCCTTTCGATTCGCCGAGGCGAACGTGACGTTCTATCGCCATCCCTCGCTCACAACCGTACGTCGTTGGAGGAGGTCCGTTCCCCGCGGGTTCCGCTTCGCCGTGAAGGTCCACCAAGCGGTGACGCACCGTGCGCGACTGCGACCGACCTCCGAGGCCATGGCCGCGCTCGACCGCGACATCGCGATTGCCATCGCGCTCGGGTCCGAGGTCCTCGTTTTCCAGACACCCGCCGACCTAAAGCTCGAGCGGGACGAAGCGAAAGGGCTGCGCGACCTCGCGAGCTCGATCCCCCCTCGGATCCGTGTTGCGTTGGAACCCCGGGCGCACCGTTCTGGGGTTTTACCGTCCCCTCTCGCAAACACCCTTCGCGACATTGGCGGGATCGATGTCATCGACCTCTCGCGTGGCGAAACCCCACGCGTTTCGTCCGATGTCTTGTACACCCGCCTTTTTGGCGCATCCAACGGGAACGTATGGGAGTTCTCGGACGCCGAACTGCGAGCGATCGGCGACGCGGCGGATCGCCAGGACGTCGACCGCGTCATCTTCACGTTCCACGGCGTGAAGATGTACAAAGATGCAGCCCGGTTCCACGCATTCCGTGCGACCGGTGAGTTCCCGCGTGCGACAAGAGCGGCCGGTCCTGAGGCCGTCCGGGAGGTGCTGGCCCCTGATGCCCGATGGCCGATGGCCCGGAATGACCTTCTCCGCGACCATGGGTGGAAGGTTGTCACACTACCGGACGGGAGGAACGTTCACACGACGGACTTGTTCCGGGAGTTGCCGGACACGCGCTACTCCTCCGCGGACCAGGTCGTCCGATCCCTCGGAAAAGGGACCTCGAAAAGGAACATGACCGAGCAGTCGAAGTTGTAGTAGCTGTTACTACATTAGACTTATTATTGCCCCGTAATATGGCGCGGGACAAGGTGGCTTAGGAATGTCTCTATGCGGCACGGACTACGCTGTTGGCGCCGTCCGGAACATGTACGTCGAGTCCCGCTCCGCGGGAACGATGGTCACGATGCCCTCGAGGCTCTCGAAGGGCCTCCCGCGGCGCACGGGCAGCCTGTGTCCGGAGTGCCTGAAGGTGATCCCCGCCACGCTGTACATCGGCGACGGTGCTCTCAAGATGAAGAAGACGTGCCGGGAGCACGGCGAGTTCGACGAAGTCTGCTGGTCAGACGCGGAAATGTACCTAAAGGCCGAAAACTGGGCGTTCGATGGGGTTGGTCTTGAAAACCCGTCAATCGTGGACGCCAAGGTGTGCCCGTACGAGTGCGGGCTGTGCAACCTCCACTACTCCCACACCGCTCTGTGCAACATCGACCTCACGAACCGGTGCAACCTGAAGTGCCCGATTTGCTTTGCGAACGCGAACGCGGCCGGATACGTATTCGAACCGACGTACGAGCAGATCATCTACGAGTTCGCGGTCCTCCGGGCCCAACGCCCGATTCCCGTGACATCGATTCAGTTTGCGGGCGGCGAGCCGACGATCTACCCGAAGTTCCCCGAAGTCGTGAAGGCAGCGAAGGAGATGGGCTTCGGCCAGGTCCAGGTCGCCACGAACGGCATCCGGATTGCCACGGAGGAGAGTTTCCTCGAGAAGATCTCTGAGGCTGGCCTGAACACGATCTACCTTCAGTTCGACGGCCTGCGCGAGGAGATCTACATCAAGGCGCGGGGTCGGCCGCTCCTGGACATCAAGTTGAAAGTCGTAGAGAAGGTCCGCGAGATGGACAAGGCGGGGAAGCCGCACCCGACGATCTGCTTCGTGCCGACGATGGTCAACTCCTTCAATGACGACCAGGCCGGAGATATCCTGAACGCCGCGATCAAGAACCGCGATGTCGTGAAGGGCGTGAACTACCAGCCTGTGAGCCTCACGGGACGAATCCCTGAGGAAGACAGGCGAAAGCTCCGTTACACGTTGAGCGACCTCGCATACGACCTCGAAGAGCAGACGGGATACCTCACGAGGGACGACTGGTACCCTGTGCCCTTCGTCGCGCCGATTTCCGAGCTCGTGTCCGTGCTCACGGGGAGCCCGAAGACGGTCTTCACGAGCCACCCGGCGTGCGGGATTGCGTCGTACCTGTTCCTCGAAAATGGCCGGGACCCTGTGCCGATCACTCGGTTCATCGATGTCGAGGGCCTCATGGAAGACATGTGGCTTCTCGCGCAAGAGACCCGAGACAAGAAGATCAAGTTCACCTCGAAGATCAAGGCGCTCAGCCTCCTGAAGAAGCACTTCAAGAAGGACGAGGCGCCCGGGGACATGGGCCTCTCGAAGATGCTAAAAATCCTGAACAGGATGTTCACGAAGGGCGACAAGACCGGCGCCGCAGAGTTCAGCTGGGGCACGATGTACGTGGGCGGCATGCACTTCCAGGACAACTACAACTACGACATCGAGCGCGTGAAGCGGTGCGTCATCCACTACGCGACGCCGGATGGCAAGGTGATCCCGTTCTGCGCCTACAACACGGGCCCGAACTTCCGAGAGGAAGTCGAGAAGAAGTTCGCGGTGCCGATTGAGGAATGGCGGAACCGTCATGCCTGAGCTCGTATCGCTTCGTCCCTTCGTCCGGGACAACGGCATCATGGGCATCGACGACATGCTCTGCATGCACTGCGGAGCGTGCGTCGGCACGTGTCCTACGAACGCGATCTTCCTGAACGAGGTCTACCTGACGTTCAACGAGGATTGCACGCAGTGCGGGATGTGCGTGAAGGTCTGCCCCGTCGGGGCGATCGACTACCCGCACGGGCACCGGCTGACGCAGCTGAAGTAGGCCCATCGCGACATCGGAAAGGTTGATGAGCGAGCGGGCGGCTTCGCGGACGGCGGGATCAAGATGGCGGACGTGCAGGATGACGTTCGGGAGGCGCTCGGCTCGACCTTGACTGCGATTCAACTCGGGACCATCCTCTGGGTGGGTGCGGCCGCGACCCTCGTCCTGGTGACCGTTCCCGGGGCCGTCTCGAGCCTCGTCGCGACCCTTAGCGGATCCGCGTTCACCGCGAGCACGTCGCTCATCATTGCCGGGATCCTGCTTGCCTTCGGCCTCTACATCGTGTGGTCGACACGCCGGAGCCTGAAGTATCGGATGCGCGCGAAGCTCGAGGAGGCACGGCGGGAACAGGCCGAGTTGACGATCGAGAAGGCGCGGTCCCCGATCCTCCGCTAAGCTTCATATGACCTGAACCGATGGAGCGGGCTGGATGGCGGATCCTCGGTACGATGTGGTCGTCGTCGGTGCAGGTCCTGCCGGGAGTTCGACCGCCCGCTATGCGGCGATGGGCGGCTGCAGCGTCCTCATGATCGAGAAGCGCCAGGAAATCGGGTCTCCCGTCCGGTGCGGAGAGGGGATCGCCCGCCACTTCCTCGAGGACGTGAAGATTCCGTATGAGGGAAAGTGGGTCGCTCAAGAGGTCAAAGGCGCGAAGATCATCTCTCCGGCGGGGAATGTCCTCAAGATCGACGAGCGGCACGCGGGGAATGAAGTCGGGATCGTCCTCGAACGGGATGCGTTCGACAAGGCGCTCGCAAAACTTGCCGCGAAGGCGGGCTCGGAGATTTGGGTGAAGACGACCGCCGTCGGCCTCCTGAGGGACAACGGCCGCGTGACCGGGGTGCGGGTGAAGAGGCTCGAGGAGGAATTCAACATTCAGGCGAAGTGCGTCGTCGCCGCGGACGGGTTCGAGAGCCAGGTCGGTCGATGGGCGGGCGTGAAGACACTCATGAAGGCGGGCGATATCACGGGCACTTTGCAGTACCGTCTCACAAACATCGACCCCGATCCGGACTTCCCGCACTACTGTGAGTTCTTCCTGGGGTCGGTCGCCCCTGCGGGCTACATCTGGGTCTTCCCGAAGGACGAGAGCACGGCGAATGTCGGCCTCGGAATCTCGCTCGATCGCCTGAAGGACAAGATGGACCTCAAGCGGTATCTCGACGCATTCGTGGGGAAGGACCCGCGGATGAAGAAGGCGCAGTTCCTCGACATGGTTACAGGAGGCGTTTCAACGTGCCCGCCGCTGAAGGAAACCGTCCGGGACGGGGTGGCCCTCGTCGGAGACGCCGCGCGTCACATTGACCCGATCACGGGTGGCGGGATCGGGAACGGGTGCCTGGCGGGCATGATCCTCGGAAACGTCCTCGCGGACATCAAGGAACGGGGCGGGGCATATTCGAAGGAAGACCTCCAGGCGTACGAGCGCGGCTGGCGAGAGGAGTTCGAGGAGACCCTCTACCGGAACTGGATGGCGAAGAACAAACTCGTGACGCTGTCCGACGAGGACTTCGACAAGATCATCGCGACCCTCGCGACGGCGGGAATCGGGAAGCTGAGTGTCCACTCGATGTTGAAGGTCATCAAGGAAAAGCACCCCGATCTGGTCGCGAAGTTCGCCGACTTGATCTGAGCGGTTCTCATCCCTGAGAACGGCGTGCTTCCGCTTTTATAGCGTCGACTCGGTAAAACATGCTCGTGCCCGGTCAACGGGATCGGCCGAGCGTAAGCCCCTTCTATTGGCTTGCCGCGCTTCTCCTCCTGCTTCTCTTCATCGCACTGGTCTCCGGAGCCCTCCCATTCCTTAACAATCCGTTCCCGCCCGGGTTTGTCGACGTCTCGAGGCCATGGCTCCTAATCCTCGTCGTGGTCTTGGGGACAAAGGTCCTTCTCGAAATCTTCAAGCCCTTGTTCCGCGCCGGCCTTCGCAATCGGGTTCCGTCCGAAGCGGACATCTTCGCGCTGTATCAGCTCTTCAGCTACGCTGCGTGGATCGCAGGGGTGGGGTTCGCCGTGTACATCTTCGTTGGCGGCAACATCGCGGAAATCGGTGTCGTTGGCGGTGCCGTTGTCCTCGGTGTGCTGATCTACGTCCTCCAGGAACCGCTCCTCAATGTCGTCGGCTGGATGATCCTCGTGACCCGGCGGATCTACAAGCTCGGAGATCGGATCGAGGTGAACGGCACAAAGGGCTACGTTGTGTCGGTCTCCCCGATGAACACGACGCTCCGCGAGTTCGGGGGATCGTTGAGTAGTAGCGACCTGTTCACGGGCCGTTATGTGACGGTCCCGAACAAAAGTGTCCTCGTGACGAACGTCTTCAATTACACGAAGGATACGCCGTTCGTCTGGGCGGAGGTCCATGTATCCGTGACGTACGAGAGCGACCACCGCCGCGCTGAGGAGTTGATCCGCGAATCGGCGGAGGAGATCGTCGGCGCCCTCATGCAGAAAAGCCGGGACGCGATACGGCAGAAATACGAGTTCCGTGACCTCATGACATACATGATCGAGGAGCCGACGGTCCGATGGCGCCTCAGCGATTCCTGCGTCGATCTGAGCGTCGTATTCTTTTGCCCCGCGTACCGCAAGGGGTACTACACGAGTGAGGTTACGAAGCGGATCCTCGAAAAGTTCGCGATGGAGCCGGCGGTCGAGATCGCCTATCCGCATCTGCAGATGGTTCCCTCTGACAAGACACCCATCAAATGGGAAGCCGTCGCGAAGCACTAGCCGACATGGGATGCCTCTTATAGCGTAACACTATTTGGCGCGGCAATGCCGTCCCCGATCCGGACTCTCGCCGAGTTCCGAGCGGTCTCCCCAGGCTCGATCGTGGTGGTCGGCGGATGGGTCGAGGATGTCCGGAACCTTGGAAGCCTTGCGTTCGTCCTTGTCCGGCTCCGGGACGCGACGGTGCAGGTGACCACGAAGAAGAAGGCGGATGAAGCGCTCTTTCGTCGCGTCACGGATCTCCCCCGGGAGAGTGTCGTCCGGTTCGCTGGGACCGTCATCGAAAACCCGGAGGCCCGCCACGGGCGTGAGATGATACCTTCCACCGTCGAAGTTCTCGCCTCAGCTGCCACACCCCTCCCGCTTGGCGTCGTCGACAAGGTGGGTGCGGACTTCGATACTCGCCTCGACAATCGCTCCATCGACTTGAGGAAGCCCGTGGTGCGGGCGATCTTCCTTGTCCGATCCGCCCTGCTCGCGGGTCTCCGAGACGCGCTCGCACGCCACGGTTTTGTAGAGGTTCAAACGCCAAAGCTCGCCGGGGCAGGTGCGGAAGGCGGTGCGACATTGTTCGAGACGGAATACTTCGGTCGGAGGGCGTTCCTGTCCCAAAGCCCGCAGCTCTACAAGCAAATGCTCATGGCGACCGGCTTTGACCGGGTTTACGAGGTCGCTCCCGCGTTCCGGGCCGAGCCTTCGGACACGGTCCGCCATCTTACGGAGTTCGTGAGCTTCGACGGCGAGGTCGCCTGGATCGACAATCAGGAGGATTTCCTCCGTATTCTCGAAACGCTTCTTGCGGACGGTTTCGAATTTGTGCGAAACCAGGCACGGGACGCGCTCAACATTCTCGACGTCGATCTCCGAATCCCGCGCCTTCCGTTGCCCCGGGTTACGTATGTCGAGGCTCTGGACATCCTCCGAGAACATGGGAAACGAGTCCGCGACGGGCACGACCTCGACACGGAGGCCGAGAAGGTGCTCGGTCGGGCGATGGCGGAGAAAGGGCACGAAATTTTCTTCATCACCGAGTACCCCACGGCAATCAAGCCGTTCTACGTCATGGCGAAGCAGGACAATCCGGAGTACTCATGGAGTTTCGATCTCGAGTACGGAGGCGACGAGATGGCTTCCGGCGGACAGCGAGAGCATCGGATCGCGGCGCTGATCGAGAACTTGAAGGCTCGCCGGCTTGACCCGGCCGATTTTGAGTTCTACCTGAGTCCCTTTCGCTACGGGATGCCACCACACGGTGGCTGGGGCCTCGGGATCGACCGGCTCGTCCAGAAGGTCGTGAATCTCCCGAACATCCGGGAGGCCGTCCTCTTCCCGAGGGACCGGAGCCGTCTCGTCCCCTGAGTCGGGCAGGGAATCCTTAAGACGCGGTGAATGTCTGCCTAGCATGGAGGGTCGGGGTGAAGGAGTTCAAGGTTTTTGCGCAGGACAAGCCGGGCGAGCTGGCCCGCATCACGGAAGCGCTTGCGAACCACGCGGTGAACATCCGGGCAATTGCAAGTGAAAGCAAACATGATAGCAGCTTCCTGCGGATTGTGACGGGCGACATTGCGACGACGGAGAAGGCCTTCCAGATCACGGGCATCAAGTACGAGATTCATGATATCCTTGCGGTCGACTTGCTCGACAGACCCGGGGAACTCGCCAAGACTGCGCGCCGCTTGGCCCGGGCAGGCGTGAACGTCGAGTCGATTTATATCCTCGGGACGAAGAACGGGAAAACGGAAGTCGCAATGGTCGTCAGCGACATGGGACGCGCGAAGGCCGCCATCGGCTAGACCTCGGCCTTGTGACCTGCAGTCTACTTTCGGTCATCTCCCGCCAACCTATTAACCCGGGGACCGATACGCCATGTGTCAGAAGGGAGTGAGAGCCCCATGGCGGGGACTGTTTCAAAGGGGAATCGACTTCAGGTCATGGCCCGTAAGTTCCTTGAGGCGGACGGCTACACCGTTCACACCGCCGTGCGGAGCGTCCAGAAGCGGGGCCCGATCTGGATCAGCCAGACGACGGACTTCTTCAACGCGTTCGACTTGATCGCGACACGGATCGATCCGCCGCGGCCGTTGCGGTTCATCCAGGTCACGACAAAGAACTCCGTGAGCGAG
>Ga0209640_10006060_pt1 | contig 10580 bp, 7 predicted proteins | sample RifCSP10_1_FD_184018 | JGI IMG/M metagenome (GOLD analysis project Ga0209640, IMG submission 184018) | Soil microbial communities from Rifle, Colorado - Rifle CSP2_sed 10_1 (SPAdes) (version 2) | ecosystem: Environmental > Terrestrial > Deep subsurface > Rock core/Sediment | place: Rifle...
TTGTCCCTTGCTACCGCGTACTGTTGATTGAACGCCTGAAGCCCGATCCGCGTCGCGAACAGCGGCACGGGTTTTTCGGCCTCGAATTTCGCGGCCGTGGTCGCGACTCGGACGGCCATCATCGTCCGGTCCGGCGAAATGAAATAGATCTCTCCACCGTCGGCGCTCCATTGCGGTGCGACGCCACCGTCGGTGGACACGTGAAACTCTTCGTTCGGCCCGGGAAATGCCTGAACTATGATTTCGAATCGACCGGACCGGTCGGTGTCGTAAGCAACCCATCGGCCATCAGGCGAAAACGCCCCCATTCGCTCCTCGAAAGGCGTATTCGCAACGACGACGGGCATTCGATCCTCGCCCGATACTGGCAGCGCCCGCAAATCCGATGACCCGTAGTCGGCATCGGAGTTTCTATAGAGAAGGTAAAGACCGTCGCCGGACCAATCGATCGGGATTTCATTGTCGGATGTTCCGAGCAGCAGTCGCTCCTCACCCACGCGACTGAACGGCGCGATAAAGAGGTCGAAGGTACCGTTGCGCTGCGACTCGAAAACCAGTTGTTCCCCGTTTGGCGACCAGACAGGATAGCCATCGGCGGCCGGGTCGGTCGTGAAACGGGTCGTACCGCCCCGCCGAAGATCCATGATCCACACGTCGCGGTTGCCATCAGTGACTGTGTCGTATGCGACATAGCGCTCGTCCGGCGACAAGTCGGGTCCGTTCATGCGTCCCACGACTTCCAACACGTTTCCGGTGTCATCGAACCACGTGAGCTGCCCCAGGGGGCTGCCGCTCGCTCGGTACGCCAGAACGCCGGTCGCCGAGGCCGAGAACCCAAAAGAGCCGGTTGGGTCGGCACTGATCGAGGATGCCAGCGTCGCCGGCTCGCCGGTCAATTCCCCGCGCGCCGCGTCCAGCCGGCGCGCGACGAGCGTGCCTTCCTGCACGAAAACGACACGGTCCGGTGCGAGGGAAACCGCGGCGCTATCGGCCGCAGCCAGTCGCTTGGGCGCTCCACCGTCGAGCGATCCCAAGTAGATGCCGGACACTTCCGGCTCGCCTTCCGTATAGAACAGGAACCGGCGGCCGTCGGGCAGAAAAGAGGGAAGTCGATGGTTCTTTTGGTGGGGTGAATCGAGCTCGGTGGCTTCGACGTGCTCGCCGCCCGACTCCGGCACGCTGAACAGCGGACTGACGCTCGTGGGTGAGAACAGAATCGTGCCGTTCGCGCTCCATGAGCCACCCAATGGATTCGGCGCGGGCGCCAATGGCACCGGAGCACCGCCGGCGACGTCGATTCGATAAAGCATCTCCGACGCGAAAAAGCCGATCGAACGGCTGTCGGGCGACCAGAATGGATACCGCGCCCCATCGGTGCCCGCGATCGGCCGTGCCTCGGAGCTGTCGAGTGCCCGCAAGTACAGGTGCTGCAACGGATCACTCGAGGACTCAGACGCCACGAATACGATATGCCGACCGTCCGGAGACAGGGCGAAGTGCTGCGGCACGACCGTCGGAGGGGTTGAAATCTCGAGCCGCATGGCGGGCCCGGGCGTTTCGAGAAGGTGCCTGACCGCGGGGATCGCGAGCGCCGCGAGCGCCGCAAGCGCTGCGACTGCCGTGCCGGCGATCCATAGGCGTGCACTGCCTAAGCCGCCGCTCGTGGCGACACGCTCGGTTCCAGGCTCGGCGGTTGCCCGCTCGAGGTCGAGGCGCAAATCTCCGGCGTCGCGTCGTCGCCTGCGCGCGTCTTTCTCGAGACATTGGCCGAGCAGCACGTGAATCTGCGCCGGCACGTCGGCGGGCAAGCGGCTCCAATCGGGCTCGCGTTCGATGACGCGCGCGAGGATCTGCGAATTCGTCTCGCCCTCGAACGCGCGTTGCCCGGTGAGCATCTCGTAAAGCACGCAACCGAAGGCCCAGATGTCCGTCCTCCGGTCGACTGCGCCGCCGCTTGCCTGCTCGGGACTCATGTACGACGGTGTGCCGACGGGAGCGGCCGCAGCGCCCGTGACCGTGTCGCCCCGGTGCTCGCTCGCGTCCGTGGAGAGCGCTTTCGCGATTCCGAAATCGAGCACTTTGACGGTGCCGTCCGCGCGCAATTTGATGTTCGCGGGTTTCAAGTCGCGATGCATAACGCCGCGCTCGTGAGCGGCATCGAGCGCCGCGGCAATCTGCTTCGCGATTTCGAGCGTGTCCTCGAGCGTGAGCCCTCGCCCGCGCGGCGCGCGCGCGATCCGCTGGTCAAGCGTCTCGCCCTCGACGAGCTCCATGACGAGGGCCTGCGTGTCGCCCACGGTCTCCAACCCGTGCAGGGTCGCGATGTTCGGATGGTTGAGCGAAGCAAGCAGCCGCGCCTCGCGATCGACGCGCCGCAGAGCCTCCGGGTCGAGACGATTCGCCTCCGGCAAGATCTTGAGCGCAACGTCGCGCCCGAGGTGCCGATCGCGCGCACGATAAACCTCGCCCATGCCGCCGACGCCGATGAGCTCGACGATCTCGTAGGAGGAGCCGAAGGGAGTGCGCGGCGCGAACGTCATTCTGATTGTCGGTGTTTATGCGGCTTGCTCCGCGCTCTGGAGCATAGGCGCGCGGCAGCGGCGCTTCAACAATTCCGGCGCAGGCGCTCGAGCGTCATCGGGTCGTCGTCGGAGTTGCAGTACTTTCTGAGCGCCTCTCGAAAGAGCTCCTCGTTCGGCGCCGCTTGGGCGAAGAGCGTCATCGAGGAGCGAAACTTGAGGTCATCCGGATAACCGAAGATCTCCTCGAGGCTCTTTCCTTCGATCTCGTTCACGAGCCGCGTGCATTCGAAGAGCCTCCGCCCGAGCGCGGGATGAGCCAGGAAGGCGCGCGCCTCGTCGATGGATGAGATCGCGTACTTCTCGGCCATGGCGCTTCGGCCGAGGCCTCGAATTTGCGGGAAGACGAACCACATCCAATGGCTGACTTTCCGACCGCGCAGGAGCTCCGAGCGCGCGCGTTCGTATGTCGACGCTTGTGCGTCGATGAAGCGCTGTAGGTTGTAGGGATCGTCGATGGGTGAACGCCGCACGGACGTTAGCGCATTAGATCCACTCGAAGCCGCGGGCCATCGTGCCGAGCATCGCGGCCGCAAGCGCGATGTAGAGCGCGAGCGCCCAGACCTTTGCGGCGCTGAGGGAGTCTCCTAGTTTTTCGATTTTCGCATCGAGCCGCTGCTCCGAGCCGTCGACCTTCACGTCCGCCATGTCGGTGCGTAGGTGGGCGACGTCGGATTCCAAGCGAGCGATTCGCGCTTCCATAGACGCACCCGCCGATGCCGGTCCAGCCCCCATTGTATGTCCGCTAGTGGATTTGCGGACCCTAGGTACGCGCGGGACGTTCGCGTTGCACGCGCCTATTCGGCCGGCTCGCAGACGAAGTCGCCGCCTCGAAACGGATCGCCGTTCCAGCCGCAGACGCGCTGATAGCCGGATTCGAACTCGCCGGCCCATTCGTAGGCAGACTCGAATTGCCGCGCGGGCACGGCCGGCGTGAAGTTGGCCGCATCGTCGACGTCGCCGCTGCCGACGTAGCGCGCGACGGCCGGATAGGGATAGAGCGGGCGGCTGCGCGTGACAACATCGCCCTGCGCGGTCCATGCGACGACGCCTTCAGGAGCCGCGTCGCGCTCGACCCAGTTCATCACCGGCGTCAGGAAGTCGAACCGGTCGAAGTCTCCGCGGGAGCAATGGTACATGCCGGGAATCATGTACAGCCGCACGAAGGCGTCGCGCTCGGCCGCGCCGCCGACGGCTTCGCGCACGGCATCGAAGTACGCGATCGTGCCGTGCGGCGGGATGGCTTCGTCGGCCCAACCGTGCCAGAGGATGAGCTTGCCGCCGCGCTCGCTGAACGCGCTCAAGTCCGGATCCGTCGAGTCGTAGATCGTGCCGAGACCGGACCTGAGCGCCGCGAGCTCGGCCGCGTCGATCGTCCAGTGCGTCATTCCTAAGTCGAGCGCGACGTCGCGATCGAGATAACGCCGATACGACGCATAACCTTCCGCGATCGCGCGTTGCCCGGCCGGCGCCGTGATCCCTTCCGCCCAAGGAGCTTCGGAGCCGACCGGCATCGAGCCGGGATAGAGCGCGCGACCGTCGAGCCCGGCCGGCGCTGCGTAGATCCGGCGCGCGGCCGCGACCTGCGCCGCGGTCAGGCAGTCGGCTCCGTCCTCCCGGCCTGCGGGGCACTCGATGACGCCCGGATCGAATTCGCAGGCGCGCGGATCGGCGATGATGCCGTCCTCGAGGCCGTCGACGCCGTCGCACGTCTCGCGGGCCGCGCGCGCGAGCGCCGGGATCTTCTCGGGCGTGATGACGTACCCGCCGCTTTCCGCTTTGTTCGAGCCGATGACCCAGGGCTGGAAGATGCCGTTCAGCGACGACCAGATGTTGGCCGGCGCGCCGGCGACGATGCCGTCGAAGTCCTCGGGATAGCGCTGCGCCTCCATGAGCGCCTCGCGGCCGCCGTCCGAGCAGCCCGTGAAATACGAGTAGCGCGGACCCTGGCCGTAGAACGCCGCGATGATTCGCTTCGAGGCCACGGCGACCTCATGCGCGGCGCGGTAACCGAGATCGACCTGCGCCTGCGGGTCGTCGACGGCCCAGAGACCGTCGTCGAACGGCGCCGTGTGCCCGCCGTCCGTCGCTGAGCGCGCGAATGCGCCGTCTTCGACGGGCGCGCAGCCGGCCGCGGCGTCCACGGCGTCGGGACTTGCGAGCGTGCCGCAGTAGCCGCCGCAGCCGTTCTGGAGATAGCGCTGATTCCAGCCCTCGGTCGGCAAGTGCAGCGCGAAACGAATCTGCGGCGCGATGTAGCCTTCGACGCGGCAATACGGCCGCTTGCCCGCCTCCACGAAGACGGCCGCGGACGTCAGGTGCGTGAGATCGGCGTCCGTGAACACGGCGTCGACCTTAAGCAGCGCTTCGCATTCGATGACCGGAGCGACATCGCGGAGCGTGAGCATCGGCGCGGCCGGTGCGGGCGGCCGCAGGGACTGCGCCATGAGCGGCGCCATGAAAAACGCTGCCTGGACGACCAGCCACGCCGCCGCGTAGGCACCGCTTACGCGGGCAACGTTGCGTCTTTTCAGAGCCACCGCCGCACGCGAGCCCGGTACGCGCGATACGCGTCGCCGAACGTGCGCTCCATGCTCTGCTCTTCGAACGGAATGATCACGAAGTTGTCGAGCACGACGAGCAGCACCGGCACGAGCCACATGAGCCAAGTGCCTGCGACGAGCGCTGCTCCGACGCCGATCACGAGAAGTCCCAGGTACATCGGATTGCGCGAGAAGCGAAACGGTCCGCTCGTCACGAGCGCGCTGTGCGTCTCCGACCACGGGAAGACCTCCGCGCTCATCTTTTTGAATGTTAGCCGCGCCCAACCGGAGAACGCTATCCCTACGATAATCAGTGCTGCGCCCGCGGGGCGGTGCTGCAGGAGAGCGGCCAGCTGCAAAGGCCAATCGATGAGCAGCACAAGGATGACGAGCCCGATCAGCCAAATCGGCGTCGGGATGCGGACGATCCAGGACGGAGGCGTCGCGTCGGTCACTGCTCCGCCGCGCCCTCCGCGCTCGGCGCGCCGATGCCCGCGGAGGTGACGTTGAGCGTCGAGCCATCCGGCAGCGTCACCGAGGCTCCGTTCGCCCTGAGCTCGCCGTCGCGCGAGCGATAGCCGAGCACGGTCACTTCAGTGCCGGCCGGCAGCGAGTTCCGGTTCCAGCCGCGGCGGATCAGCGCGTTCGGCGCGCCGCCCTCGATGGCCCATTCCTGCACTTCGCCGCTCTCGGTCGTGACGCGAAGATAAATCCACGAGTGCGGGTTCGTGAGCACCATGCGGATCACTTCGCCGCGGAGCTGCACCGGCTGGTTGATGTCGAACTCCGCCGCGAACGAATGGTGCGCCGCCGCAGGCGCTGCGGCGCCGAGGAACATCGAGCCCAAGAGCGCGATCGCGGCGAGGGTTTGGTTGGGCATCGGGCGTACCTCTTGTTGGCGGTGGTCGGCAGGCATCGGCGCTTGGCTCATGGAGCGCCGGCCGGAGGCTCGGGTTGTTTGGTCGTGAGCTCGCCGTAGAGCAGCTCCTCCGAGAACTCGACACAATTGAGCTCGAGCAACCGCGCGTTCTCCTCGATCTGCCGGTAGAGCGGCATGCGGATCGTCCACGGCTGCATGAAAGTCTCGGGATCGTCGATCGTCGCTTCGTACTGCATCGCGTTCTCATTGATCAGCGTGTAGCGCTCGGTGACGACCATGGCCGCGCTGTGGTGGTTCCCGGCGCGGTCGAGCCACGTCTGGTCGATGTTCGAGTTGACCTCGATCACGAGCGTGTCGCCGTCCCAGCGGCCGTTCGAGCGGCCCATCCACAGATCGACGGGCGCGATTTCGTGATCGTCTAAGTTCACGAAGACGGGGCGGTTCGCGTTTGCGTACGTATATGCGAAGAGAATCGTGTCGCCCTCGCCCTGCACGATCTCGAAGGGGTAGGGCATGTAGGTCGCCCGCGGGATGCCCGGCATGTAGCACTTGGCTTCGGGGTCGGCCTCCGGCCAGCCGGCGCGATTCTCGTCGCGCTTCGCGAGCGCCTCGGGCCGATACGGGATCTCGCCCTCGACGACGACGCTCTCGCCCGCGGGGATTGCGGCGAGGGAGCCGAGCTGCCAAAACTCCTCGAGACGCTCGGCGGAGTGGGCCTCGAGGTTCCAGTAGGCCGTGCTGGCGGCTTGCCAGAGGCCGTTCAAGTTGGGCTTCCCGGCGATGCGCTCCGGGCGCCCGCGTTCCTGCGCAAGCGCGCCGGGACCGAGGGCCGCCGCCGCGACGGCGAGGGCCCCCACGAGGGCAGGTGGAAGCAGACCTTGCATGGGCATTAATATACCAGCCGATGTTCCGATGCCTGTCATGTTTCGCCCGACGTGCGCCCGCGAGGCTTTCGGCCGTCGCGCTCGCGAGCTTAGGCCTAGCGGCGGGGCTCGCCGTCACGACCGAATCCGGCGCGCAGGAGGCGGCCGCGACGCCGCAAGACCTCGTCCCCGCCGAGCAAACCGCGGCAGCCGTCGTCGATCCCGAGTGGAGCGTGCCGCGCTTCTCCTGGGGCGACCCGAATCTCGAGGGCACCTTCACGAGCCGCGACATGGCCCGGATCCAGATGGCCCGGCCCGTGCAGTTCGGCACGCGCACGCATTTGACGGCCGAGGAGCTCAAGCAGCGCGTCGAGGGCGGCGAGGGCGGGTTGTTCGCGCTCGCGGAGAGCCAGAACAACGAGGATCGCCTGCAGCTTTCCGCGCTCGATTCGGCCGAGACCGGCACGCGCGTCTTCGGCTACACCTCGTACATCATCGATCCCGAGGACGGCCGCATGCCGGCGCTCACGGAGGAGGGCCGGCGACGCCAGTCGGCGCGTTCCCAAGGTCAGGCGAACGGGCCGTTCTACACGACCGAGGATTTCTCGTACTACGACCGCTGCATCTCGCGCGGCGTGACCGGCTCGATCCTGCCGTCGCTCTACGGCGATGCGATGCGCATCGTGCAGTCCCCGACGGCGGTCGCGATCAGCTACGAGATGCTCCACGACACGCGCATCATCCCGCTCGACGGCCGCCCGCAGGCCGACGCGAACGTGCGCCAGTACATGGGCTCCTCCGTCGGCCGCTTCGAAGGCGACACGCTCGTCGTCGAGACGACGAACTTCAATGACGAGCTCGCCGAGGGCCGGATGCCGCACAGCGAGGACTTGAAGCTCACGGAGCGTTTCACGCGCATCGACCCCGAGATGATCGACTACGTCGTGACCATCGACGATCCGCGCACGTTCGAGCGGCCGTGGACGTTCCGTCTGACGCTCACGACTCAGCCCGGCTACGAGGTGCTCGAGTACTCGTGCCATGAAGGCAACTTCTTCGTCGCCAATGCGCTTCGAGCCGAGAAGAACTACCAGCGGCGCGTAGCCGAAGCGCGCGAGAAGGGCGAGCCGATTCCCGAGCGGCCGGGGTCGGGCGGCGAAGGGCTCAGTATCTATGAGCCGCCCGACGCGAGCGCGGCGGTCGACATCAACGCCGCGGAGTGACGCACACCCTCGGGTAATGCGCTGACGCCCATTGTACGTCCGGCGACCCGCTATTCCGTCCTGAGCGTCTCCACCGGATCGATTGCCGCCGCGCGCCGCGCCGGCACGTAGCTCGCGAGCGCCGCGGCCGCGAGGATCACCAAGACGGCGCCCGCGTAGGTCGCCGCATCGAGCGGCGCGACGCCGAACAACAGCGACGCCATCAACCGCGTCAGCCCAACGGCCGCCGCCACGCCGGCCGCTACACCGGCCAACGCCAGCACGAGCCCGTGCCTCACGAACATTCGCGAGAGCGCCGCGGGTTGCGCGCCGAGCGCGAGCCGGATGCCGATCTCGCGCGCGCGCTGCGAGACGACGTACGCGATGACGCCGTAGATGCCGATGATCCCGAGCCCGAGCGCCATCGCGCCCGCGATGCCGAGCATCACGAGCGTGAACGACGTCCGCGCGAGTGAGGCCGCGTAGAGATCCTGCATCGTGCGCACCAGGAATATCGGTAGATCCGCGTTGACCGACCACACGGCTTGCCGGACCTCATTCATCAAGCTCTCGGTGCCCGCGCGGCCGCTCCGGATCACGAACACGATGGCCTGCGAGCCGAAGCTCTCGTTGCCCCAGAACTGATCCATGAGCACGGGCCAGTACACCATCGTCGGAGGCGACTGGTGCAACGCGTCCTCGTGCACGTCTTGCACGACGCCGACGATCTCGCGCCAGTGTGCGGCAGTGTCGGGCGTCGATTCGCTGATGCGCTTGCCGATCGCGGCCGCGGGCGTTCCCCAGAGCTCGCGCGCCAAGCTTTCGGAAATCACGCCCACGGGCCGTAAGCCCTCGACCTCGGTCCAAGTGATGTCGCGGCCCGCGATCATGCGCGTGCCGAGCGCCTCGAAATAGCCCGGCGAGACGAACTTGAATCTGCGCATGGGCGGCGTTGCGCCGGCCGAGTACGGCTCACCTTCGACATAGATCATCGAGCTCTGGACGCGGCCTTCCATCGGAATAGAGGCCGCAAAGGCGGCCGAGGTCACGCCGGGGAGTGCCGCGACCTTGTCGAGCAACTCGTGCTGGATCTGCGTGTAACGTTCCGGCGTTTCACGGCTCAAGGGCCCGGCGCCCATCCAAATCCGCGCCGTCTGAATCTCGGCCGGGTTCGTGAATCCCGCATCGACGTTGCGCAGCGCCTCGAACGTGCGAAGCATGAGGCCGGAGCTCACGATCAGCACGAGCGCGAGCGCGACCTGCACGACGATCAACGTGTTGCGCGCCCGATGGCGCTCGCGGCTTAAGCTCGCGCCGCGGGCGCCGGCGCTCGAGAGAGCGTCGACGTTGGCGGCATGCTTGAACGCCGGGATCGAGCCGAACAAGACGCTCGAGACGAGCGATGCGAGCACTGCGAACGCGAGCACGACGGGATCGACGGAGATCTCCGCAAGGCGCGGCAGATCCGCCGGACCCATCGCGACGAGCAGCTCGAGCCCGGCCTGCGCGAGCACGAGGCCGAGCACGCCCCCCGCAACGCCGAGCACCAAGCTCTCGAGCAATAGCGACTTGGCGATCCGTCCCGGTCCGGCGCCGAGTGCGGCGCGCACCGAGAACTCTTGCCGGCGCGCCTCGGCCCGCACGAGCATGAGGTTCGCGACGTTGGCGCAAGCGATCAAGAGCACCCCGCCGATGGTTCCCATGAGCACCCAGAGCATGCTCGCGACGCCGCCGACCAGCTCTTCCTTGAGCGGCTTGAGAGCCGGCGCGATTCGCCAGCTCGCGATCGCTTCGCGCGATAGCCCGTTCGGCGCAGGCGGCCAGGCGTTGAGCCAAATCGGCAGCATGCGCGCGACGTCGGCGTTGGCCTCGGCGAGCGTCACGCCGCTCTTGAGCTCAGCTACGCCTCGCAAGCCAAAGTTGGCGAGGACAGCCCGACTCGGATCGAGGCGCATGGGCAGGATCACCTCGGCTTGAGGAATCATATTGAGAAACGCGAATCCTCGCGGCATCACGCCGATGACTTCCGCCGGGCGCGAGTCGATCGTGAGCGTCTTTCCGAGCACGGCTTCCTCGCCGCCGAAGCGCCGCTGCCAGTAGGGGTGGGTCAAGATGACGGGCAGCGGGCCGTCCGCTCCCGCGGTATCGTCGGCTTCTGAGAACCAACGTCCGAGCATGGGCTGGACCCCGAGCGCCTGGAGCGTCCCGTAAGTGACCCAGAGCGCGCGCGCCTGCTCCGGCTCGCCTACGCCTGTGATGGTTTGACCGCCGGCCTGCCACAGTCCGATGTTCGCGAACGTGCGGCTTTCCTCGCGATAGGTGAAGTACATCGTCGCCGACATGAAGGGCTCAGCCGAATTGAGCCCGGGAGCGGTATACCGGAAGCTCACGAGCGCGTCCGCGTTCGGATACGCGAGCGGCCGGAGCAGCACTGCGTTGACGACGCTGAAGATCGCCGTCGTCGCGCCGATCCCGAGCGCGAGCGTGAGCACGGCGGCGAGCGTGAACGTCGG
>Ga0209640_10006061_pt1 | contig 10580 bp, 12 predicted proteins | sample RifCSP10_1_FD_184018 | JGI IMG/M metagenome (GOLD analysis project Ga0209640, IMG submission 184018) | Soil microbial communities from Rifle, Colorado - Rifle CSP2_sed 10_1 (SPAdes) (version 2) | ecosystem: Environmental > Terrestrial > Deep subsurface > Rock core/Sediment | place: Rifle...
CGACGGCCCGCGATCCGCGTCCGGCTCGGTCGTGAGCATCGTGAGCAAGGTGTGCATCTCCGCGAGGGCCGCCGGCTCGCCATGGGGGTGGCGCTCGGCAAGGTCCTCGACGGAAACCTCACCGCGTTCCCATCGACCCAGGTCATCGAGCATCTCGGAATTCATCCGTCCTCCAGAATCGTCCGCAGCGCAGCGAGTGCACGCCACTGCTGGGTGTTGACAGCCCCCGGGGTCTTGCCGAGCGCCGCTCCCACTTCCTCGTTGGTGAGGTCGGCGAGGTACTTCATCTCGATCACGACCCGCTGCTCGTCGGGAAGCCGGTCCAGGGCCGCACCGAGCGTCAGGTGATCGAGTTCTCCGTCGCGTGAGACCGCCTCGTCGAGCCGCGGCTCTGCCCTCGGCTCGACGCGCATGCCGGCGCGCACCGTGTCGGCCACGACGTGGCGGGCAATCCCGTACAGCCACGCCACAAACGGAACGCCGACATCGCGATACCGCGGCAGCGCCGCCCACGCGCGCACGAAGGTCTCGCCGACCGCGTCCTCCGCGGTGACGTGCGGGAGCGAGAAGCGCGCCAGATTGAACACCTTCCGTCGGTACTCCTCGTACAGGGCCCCGAACGCGTCCTGGTCGCCGCTCCTCGCCCGCTCCACGAGCGATGTCACCTCCGCGTCCGTCAGCGGTTGGCGGACGGCGGGGCGTGACGCCGCGCGGGCGCGGACGGCGGGGCGGTCGCTCAGGTCGCGCTGTCGAGCAGGGGTCGTCGGCATGCGGCTCGCTTGTTCGAAGGTCCGGAGTCCTCCCTGCACATCGGTCGAGCGAGTCGGCGATGCACGCGGGCCCGGAAGAATTGGGAGGTCTGTGCCACAAGGCGGCGTTCACCGCCTGGCTCCTCCCGCCTATCGGCAAGGGCGCCGGAGCGAACCGGGCAAACCGTGCTGCTTAACTGCCCAAACTGTCCACGAGGCGCAAAACCGCCGGCCCGAGAATCACGATGAACAGTGCCGGAAGAATGAAGAACACCGTCGGGATGAGGATCTTGACCGGCATCTTCATCGCCCGCTCCTCGGCCCGCTGCTTCCGGCGCTCGCGCATCTCCTTCGACTGCACGCGCAGCACCTGGGCGATCGGAACGCCGTACTGCTCGGCCTGGCGAACGGCGATCACGAAGTGGCGAAGATCGGCCACCTCGGTGCGCATCACCAGATCGGTCATCGCCTGGGCTCGCGGGACGCCGATCTGAATGTCCTGGAGCGTCCTGATCAACTCCTCCGCCAACGCGCCCGATCCCGACCGCCCCGCCTCGGCGATGGCGGCTTCGAAGCCGAGCCCCGCCTCGACGCTGATGGTGATCTCGTCGAGGGTGTCGGGAAGCTTCTTGAGGATCTCCTCCTGTCGGGTCTTCGCTCGTTGCGACAGGATCACGTCGGGCGTCCGATACGTGAGCAGGGGAATGAGCGCGGCGATGAACAGGCCCGCGGCCGAGGCATTGCCCGCCAGGTAGAGGAGGGCGAGAAGGAACCCTGCGAGGCCGAGCAGCAACTTGACCGCCAGCAGTCGCTCGACCGGCCAGCGGCCGGTCATTCCCGCCATGGCAATCCGCTGCTCGAGCGCGGCACCGATCGACGCAGGAAGAAATCGCCGGGCCAGGCTCGTCACGCCGCCCAGGATCGGCTCCACAATCCGGTCCTTCGCCGACTGGGTGAGCTCGACCTCGCGCACGTCGGCGGAGACAGGCGCCCGCACGCCCAGGTTCTCGCGCACCAGTTGCGACACGGGGTCCTTGCGCGCCGCCACCGACCACCACAGCAATGGAACGGAGAGCACCATCGAACCAACGCAGGCGTAGACGTACGGGGGCATCTCAAGCATGGATCAGAACTCCGGCTTCACGAGCCGCTTCATCACTGCGGCTCCCATGGTCATGAGGACGGCGCCGACGGCGAGGATGACCCGCCCCGCGGGTCTCGTGAAGAGCTCCATGATGTAGGGGCGGTTGGTGAGGTACATCCAGCCACCGACCAGGAACGGCAGCGCCATCAGGATGATTCCCGAGAGGCGACCCTCGGCGGTCAGCGATCGGATCTGTCCGCGGACGCGGTTGCGGTCTCGGATCGTCTCCCCCACCCGGTCGAGAATCTCGGAGAGATCGCCGCCGACCTCACGGTGAATGCGGATGGCCTGCACCACCCACTCGACGTCCTCGTTGCCGGCTCGCTTCGCCATTGCGGAGAGCGCGTCTGACAGGTCGCGTCCGAGTCGCGCTTCCACGATCACCCGATGGAACTCCTCCGCGGTGGGGGACTCCGCCTCCCGCGTCACCTGGTCGAGCGCCTGGATCAACCCGTGGCCGGCGCGCAGGCTCCCGGCAAGGAGTTGGAGGGTGTCGCCGAGTTGGTCGGCGAGCGCCCGCTGCCGGCGTCGCTGCATGTGGTTCAGTCCCTGCCAAATGCCGATGCCGAGAACGGTGACGGCCCCCACGGCCATCGCCGGGCCGAGCATGAGGAGGACCACTCCGGTACCGCCGGCCACAACGGCGAGCGAAAACACGATGAACTCGCCCGGGCGGACGGCCAGACCGGCCTGCTCGAGTTTGGCGTTGAGACGACCGGCGCGCTCGTCGTTCTGGGAGAGCATGCGGTCCGCGAGTGCGGTCGCCCGGTCCGTCATGCCGGTGAATACGGAGCGGGCCTCGCCGCCGAGGGCCGAGCCGAGTTCGCGCGCCAGGCGACGCCGCTTCGGCTCGCGGTGAGAAGTGGTGAGCCATCCCACGACGAACAGGGCCATGCCCATCGGAATCACGCCGGCGAGAAGCGTCCAGCGCGCCGCCAGGAAGCTTGGTCCCGGGGCGGTGTACGCAGCGGGGGCGCTCGGCGCGTCAGCGCGCGGCGACTCGGTTTCGGCGATGAAACCCAGGTCGACTTGCTCGGCGACTGTCGCCGTGATGCCCTCGGCGGCCAAGGTGACCTGGATGGTCGCGGTTCCCTCGGTGTCCGATCGATAGCTCAGGCGGTACTGGTTCACGAGCTGGGACGCAATGTCCTCGTACACGGCCGCGATCTCGGAGGGCTCGCTCGCCGCGACGACGCGCCCGCCGGTGGCGGTGGCCATCCGGCCGAGCGCGCCCAGGTCGGACTCAGCGGTGGCGAGCGCGACCGCGTAGAAGCCCGTTTTCACGCCTCCGATGAGGCCCACGGCCTCGTCGAGCGTGCGCACGCTCGCCGTGTCCCCGCCATCGGAGAGCACGATCACCACCCGGCGCGCGTCAGGGTTGGCCTCGGCGGCGAGTTCCTCGGTCACTGTGATGACGGCGTCGTACAGCGCCGTCTCGCCGGTCGCGTCGAGTCCCTGCACTGCTGCGATCAGCGCCTCGGTGTCGGTCGACAAGGGGCGAGCCACCTTGGGCTCGGTGCCGAATCCGACGACGCCAACGCGCGTTCCCCGGGGCATGGAAGAGATGAAATCGATCGCCGCGCCCTTGGCGGCAGCCATCGGCGCACCCTGCATGCTCCCGGAGGTGTCGATCACCAACACCACCTCGAGGGCGTCGCTGCTCACGCGACTCACGCGTACGGCACGTTCGGTGCCGTTCTCGAACACCGAGAAGTGGTCTTCGCCGAGGTCGACGCCGACGAGTTCTCGCGGCGCCGTGACCGTGAAGGCAACGCCAGGACGCGACCCGGTATCCACGTCCTGCATGTCGAGGGGAACCCCGCTTTGGCCTGCAGCGGGCGGGACGGCGAAGACGGCGAAGGTCGCCACCGACGCCGCGAGCCCGGGCAGCCACAGCCGCCAGCGGACCCTCATCGAAAGTCCTTCATCTCCTGCAGCACCGCGATGGCGTCGTCGACCCCGAACACGGCGGCTGGCAGGTCGATCCCCGACTGGGCCAGCTTCTCGGCGAAGCCCGGGCGCAGGCCCGTAGGCGCGAGCGCACCGAGGAACCGCCCCTTGTCGTCCATGCCGGCCGAATAGTCGAAGAGATAGATGTCGGAGAGGGAGATCACGTCTCCCTCCATGTGTCCGACCTCGGTGATGTGCGTGACGCGTCGCGTGCCGTCGCGGAGGCGGGACATGTGGACGATCAGGTCGATCGCCGACGCGATCTGCTCGCGGATCGCCCGGATCGGCAGGTCCATGCCCGCCATCAACACCATCGTCTCGAGCCGGGAAAGAGCGTCGCGGGGCGAGTTGGCGTGCAGCGTCGACAGCGACCCGTCGTGCCCCGTGTTCATGGCTTGGAGCATGTCGAGGGCCTCGCCGCTCCGAACCTCACCGACGATGATCCGATCGGGCCGCATGCGCAGGGAGTTGCGCACGAGGTCACGAATCGTGACTTGACCCTTCCCCTCGATGTTGGGCGGACGCGCCTCGAGCCGGCCGACGTGGTGCTGGGACAGTCGAAGCTCCACGGCGTCCTCGATGGTGACGATGCGCTCGGTTTCCGGGATGAACGACGACAGCACGTTCAACAGGGTGGTCTTGCCGGCGCCGGTCCCGCCGCTGACGAGCACGTTGAGGCGGCCACCGACACACGCGGACAGGAACTCCACCGTTTCGGTCGACAGCGTGCCGATGCCGGCGAGCTCCTCGGCCGTGAGCGTGCGTTCGGAGAACTTCCGGATGGTGAGCATCGGACCGTCGACCGACAGCGGGGGGATCACCGCATTGACGCGAGAGCCGTCCGGGAGGCGGGCGTCCACCATCGGCGACGACTCGTCGATGCGGCGGCCAACCTGGGACACGATCCGCTCGATGGCCCGCCGCAGATGGTCGTCGGAGAAGAAGCGACCGTCGGTACGGGTCAGCCGTCCGGCGCGTTCCACGTAGATGACTTCCGACGTGTTCACCATGATCTCGGTGACGCTCGGGTCTCCGAGGAACCTCTCGAGCGGGCCGTAGCCCAGGACGTCGTCGCTGATCTGAGCGACGAGCCCCTGGCGCTCATCGGCCGTCAGCGGGATGTCTTCCTCCTCCATCAACTCCTCGAGTTGCTGGAGCACGATCTGGTGCAGCTCGTCGAGTTCCATCGACGAGTCGTACAGGCGGGCACCCATGCGGATGAAGAGGTTCTGTTGCGCGCGCTGTTTCAGATCGTCGAGCGCGTCGACCGATCCCTCGGCACCATTTCCGCTCCGGCTTCCACCCACCGAGCGCGGGCCGTGGATGGCGTTCATCGCGGTGAGTACCGACGTCGAGCGCTCCTCTTCTTCGGCCTGCTTCAGACGATCGCCCAACTTCATCGCACGCGCACCTTTCGCTTGAGTCGTGAGACGTCCGCGGGCAGTTCGGCGAACCGCCCGACGAGGTCGAACAGAGCGTCGGCTGGTTCCGACGGCTCGTCGCTCACCAGCAGCGGCGTGCCCTGGTTGACCGACACAGTGACGAGCGTCGTGCTCGGAATAGCGACGTCCACCCGCATCCCGACCGTCTCTTCAATGTCCTTCACGCCGAGCCCGACCTGGCGGTCGCTCCGGTTGAGGATGAAGTGCCGGCGCGCTCCCTTGAAGCCGAGGCGGTCGAGCACTTCGATCGCCTTTCGGGTACTCCGCACCGACGGGACGTCGGTCACTCCGACGAGCACGAAGTCCGACGCGTACTCGAACGCCGACAGGGCGAACTCGTCCATGCCCGACCCGGTGTCGACGACGACGTACGGGAAGGACTCCGAGAGTGCGCGCACCACTCGGCCCACCCGCTCGGCGTCCATGTCATCCATGTCGGCCGGCGAGTCGGGAGCGCAGAGCACATACAGGCCGGCGGGGTGCGGCGTCAGAAAGGCCTTGAGCGCGGTGATGTCCTTGTCGGCGCCGAACCGGAGCACGTCGGCGATGGTGCGGTCGGGTTCGATCCGGAGGTTGTGGGCGACGTCGCCGAACTGAAGATCGAGGTCGACGAGGACCACGTCGCGCGGGGCCACCATGGCGAGTCCAACCGCGAGGTTGGTGGAGATGGTCGTCTTCCCCACGCCGCCCTTGGGACCGATCACCACCATCACCTCGCCCCGCGCACCCCCCTCGGGCTCGCCGAGGATGCGGGCCTTGCGGCGGTGGACGGTATCGAGCGCCCGCTCCATGGCGGAGCGGACCTCCTTGTCGTCGGCCGTCGGCGACACCACGTCGCGAACACCCGACCGCAGGGCGGTTTCCCACAGGCGGGGGGTGGGCTCCGCCACGAGCAGGATGCAGATCTCGGGGTGCTCTCGGTCGAAGCATTCGGCGAGACGCGCCCACTCGTCGAACGACAGCCCGGGTCCGATGGCGACGAGATCGGGAGACGCCGCCGCGATGGCGTCGACGGTCTCGGTGGGATCGATCGCGTCGAGCCCGCTCTCCCACCGCGTCAGCTCGCCATCGAGCTCGCCTGCGAAGGCGTCACGAACGCGGCTCTCGAACTCGGGGCTGCGACAGGCGAGGATGATGAGGCTCATCGGTAGATCGCCCCCCTCGTCTGCACCTGGGTGCCCTCTTCCGAGGCGGTCTCGGGCTCGAAGGCAAGCCAGATCGTCCCGTGCTCCGCGGCGAAGACCACTCGCTCCACCGATCCGGCGTCGAGCGCCAGCGTGACGAGCATGTTCTCGCTCGGCGCAGCGGCGGTCGCGCCGGCCTCGCCCTCCTCTTCCCCGCCCAGGGCCCCAGGTGCTTCAAAGACACGGGTCGTCTGGACGTTGGTGACGAGCACCTTGTGGAGGATCAGGTGGGTGGAGTTCGGCGTCTTTCCGCCCTGGGGCACCACCACGCCGTCGACCTCTGCCGGCGCCGAGGAATCGAACGGCTCGAACGACGCCAGCACACCCACGGTGCTGCCGGGACGGATCACACCACCGACCGCCCGCTCGGGCTCGAGCGAGATCGTGACCTCGAGCAGGTCGTCGGGAGCGTCCACCTGGCCGCCGGTGCGCCCGAACTCCGCGGCGGTGATCAGCCGTTGCGCCGTGACCTGCTCTCCAGGGAGGAGGTCGACGCTCGCGACCTGGCCGGGGACGTCGCCCAGATCGGCCACAGCTCCGTCGGCACGAGTCTTGGCGGGTACACGCTCGCGGCGGACGTCACCCTTCATCTCGTCCACCGAGGTCCCCGCGTCGATGCGCTCCTTGACGACGAGCACGTCCACGAGGCGCTCGCCGGCCAGCGCTCGCTCCTCGGCGCCTTTCACGAACGCCACGAGTCCGGTGGCGCCGATCGACGCCAGCAGCACCGCGGCGATCGCGCCCCTGGCGCGACGGTTGCCCGGCTCTCGCGTCTTGGTGTTCTTGCGGCGGGGGAATTTCACGACGTGCTCCTTTGGTGCTCCGTTGAGATCGCCCGAATCACTGGCACTGGCTGGCCTCGAAGCGGCCGTCGACATCGCAGATGTGCACAACGCGCAGGCCGAAGTCGGTGCCGTTGTTGTGACAGCACTCCCCCGACCCGACGAGTTCCACGAACTTGAGGTCGAGGTAGCGGCTTTCTTCCGACCCCGTCGTCTTCCAGTCGTAGAGCTGGATGCCGACGAAGCCGACGACGTGGAACGTCGAATTCGACCCGCTCTCCTTCACCCGATCGAAGATGGGGATCGGGAAGCGCTCATAGCGAACCGCGGCAAGATCGCCGTTCAAGCTGTTGGAGATGGCGCCCGGCGACCCTCCGAGGTGACCCGGTCGCACCATTCCCGAATACCCGAACTGCACCCACTGCTTGGTGTCGTTGTTGTCGACGCCGCCGGCGTTGTCGAGGTCGAGGACCGCCCAGTTGCCCGGAGCGCTCCCGCACTGGGTGCCGTCGTTGACGTACATCACCCGCACGACCGCGGATTCCCCGCTCGGGTTCCCCACCCACGACTGGAAGTTCGGATCGTCCTCGCAGAGTCCGAACGGCCGCAGACCGTTCATCCCCGACGGGAGGCCCCACGACGCGGTCGTGCTCGACTTCACCGCTCGATCAGGGACACCGATGAGGCTGGCAAAGGCGTAGTCGACGGGGGTCTCGGCGGTCACGGCGACGTAGCCGCTGTTCGGGCCGCTGAAGTACGGCGCACACGCGAGAACGGAGGCGTCAGGATCGTTGTCGCCGATATAGCCCGGCGCGGTCGCACAGCCGTCCCCCGCCAGCGCGTACTCGGACGCCGCCGCGAGCGCGCTGGCGTCCGTCGCGGTGATGATGTGACGACGGCTGCTCCACAAGTGGCCGAGGTCGACCGCAATGGCAGCCGACCCGAAGATCGCGACGACCGACACGCCGACCATCAGCGAGGCGATGCCCCGCTCGTCACGGAGGCGCCGCGCGCGGATCATTCGCATCGGAACTCTCCCTTGCCGTCCAACGTCACCGTCATCGGTCCGCCCGGCCAGAGCGGAATGTCGATCTCGTCCTCGACGGTGACGGCGACGGTGACCTTCTCGCCGGTGCGGAGGTTGCACGGCTGATCGCTTGACGGGGTCACGGCGATCTCGACGGGGTTGGGAAATGAGATCGGGTCGAGGGCCTCGGTGACCCGCTGTTTGATCTGCGAGGAGGTCGCGTAGGACTGCGACGCGACCCGAGCACCTTCGCGAGCCGCAGCGTGCAGCGCCTGGACGCGGTTGTAGGTGATCGAGAACTCCACGATTCCGACCAGCAACAGGACGAGGATCGGGAGCACGAAGGCGAGTTCGACGGCAACCGCCCCGTCTTCCGACCGGGGGGTTCTATGACGCAGGGAGCGCATCGCGGGGCGATGGGGTAGGGCGGAGGGCGCTCGACCGGGAGGCCCCTGAGGACCTCCCGGTCGCTTTCCCTGCTCGCCTAGCCCGAGGGCTAGAGCGACCCGCCGATGAAGTTGAACAGCGCGGCGAGCTGGTCGCCAAGGAACGCTGCGCCAACTGCCATCACGACGGCAATCAGTGCGGCGAGAAGGCCGTACTCGACGGCGGTGGCACCCGTCTCGTCCGTGCGAACCCTCTCGATGATCCAGGTCACGAGTCCCTGCATGCGGACCCTCCTCTTGCTGTGCGGTGAGTTCTTCACCGCTCGGTTCGTGGCGGGGGGAAGCACCACTCAGGTGACTGATCTCGCGGGACGGCCTGAATGCACGCGGGCGCGAACGAATCGCGCCACTTATGCAGGAAGTCCGCCGCTGCAGCTCCACGCCGCCGCGCTCAGGGACGCGGCGAGTACGAGCGCGGACTCAGGGACGTGCGATGCCTCGCACCATGTGCATCCGAACGACCGTCCCGCTCGGCAGGACGCGCAGCTGGACGAGATCACACAGCTGGTTCGCCAACCACACCCCGCGCCCCTCGAGGCGATCGCTCGACGGGCGGACGCGCCCGATCAGCGGGTCGGTGACGATGCCAGGATCGCGAATCTCACAAACGATGCGGTCGGGCTCGGACCACACACGGAGACGCCCCTCGCCGCCTCCGTGCAGAAGGCTGTTGCTCGCCACCTCGTTGACGGCGACGACGAGATCGCGGGTCCGGTCGTCGGACAGGCCCCCGCGTTCGGCCTCGCGTGCCACGACCCTCCGAACCTCGTCCAGCGGACCCACACGGAAGGCGAGATCGAGCGCATCGGCCGGCGGCTCACTCAAGGAGGCAGCGAACAGCGACATGTCCTTGACCGGCGCGTACCACGGGCTCTCGATGCGCGAGGACCGTTCCATGACGAAGGGGTGGCTCCGAAACGCCTCGTCGATGACGGACGCGGGGAGGACGCTGGCGTCGTAGGGGCACAACAGCCACAAGGCCGCCGCGTCGGCAAGGGCGAGGTTGAGCAGGGATTCGTGCTGTTGGCACTCGACGAGCTCGTCCGGTCCGCGCCACGGTCCGATGGGCTCACCGATCCCCCGAACCGCCCGGTTGGGATGCGCGGCGACGAAATCACGCCACGCGGGGATGAGGCGGGCGGGGTTGTGACCCACCTCGGCCATGTCGGCAAACGCCACGGCGTCGCGCTCACCGTCGAGGGCGTCGCGGAGCGCCTCGACCTTGGGCTGGTCCACGACCACGAGCGTGGGTTCGCCCGCCTCGATCGCCGCACGGAGGAACGGCACCGTTTCGCGCACGAAGCCCGCGTCGCCCGAATACACGAGGGCCTCGTGTCGGTAGCCCAGCTTCACTCTTGGTCACTCCAGCTCGGCGGAATGCGCGTGCCGGGGTCTCGACGGCCTCGTCAGCGTGCGCCGTCTGGGACCACGTTCGGGAGCGTCATTCCCGCATTCGTCGTGGAAGAAACCACCAAATCTGGCTCCCTCGCCGACCAGCGGCGCGTCGACGGGGAGGAAACCTACGCGTCGTCGAGCGGCAGCGCGGCGAGCCGTTCCATCAGCTCGGTCTTCTCGGCTTCGAACGCCAGGAAATTGATCTCCTCGGCGTCGTAGCGTGCGTGCAACTCCTCGATGCGCTTCAGGAGATCGGCCGACGTGTCACTCGACACCCGCACGGCCGGCGTACCGGACACGTCGTCGTCATCGAAGCCTTCCGGGTCGCCCTCGGATCGATCCTGTCGCCGCGCCCGCTTGGCCGCAGCTTTGGCCTTCTTGGCCCGCTCGCGCTCCAACTTCCCGAAGGTGGTCTGCCGAGTACCCATTGCGATCTCCCGAGATGTCGTGATCACCGACGC
>Ga0209640_10006063_pt1 | contig 10578 bp, 7 predicted proteins | sample RifCSP10_1_FD_184018 | JGI IMG/M metagenome (GOLD analysis project Ga0209640, IMG submission 184018) | Soil microbial communities from Rifle, Colorado - Rifle CSP2_sed 10_1 (SPAdes) (version 2) | ecosystem: Environmental > Terrestrial > Deep subsurface > Rock core/Sediment | place: Rifle...
GGACCCTTCGCGCGAAACCGGCTTAATGCCGATGGCCGAGGTGTCCGGGAACCGGATTTCCTTTACACCCATCTGCTTTATCAGAAAATCGATAACCTTTTTGACATCGGCGGTTTCCGCCGCCCATTCGATACCGGCGTAAATGTCTTCGGTATTCTCGCGGAAGATCACCATATTGGTGTGATCGGAATCCTTCATCGGCGTACGCACACCCGGAAAGTGCCGAATCGGGCGAACGCAGGCATATAAATCGAGTTCCTGGCGAATCGCGACGTTGAGCGAACGGATACCGCCACCAACCGGTGTCGTGAGCGGACCCTTGATTGACACAACAAACTCTTTCAACGCTTCGAGTGTCTCTTTCGGCAACCACTGATTGTCGCCGTATACCTTGGCGGCTTTTTCGCCGGCGTACACTTCCATCCAGACAATCGCGCGCTTTCCACCGTAGGCTTTCTTAACCGCCGTTCCCACCACCTGCTGCATCGCCGGGGTGATGTCGATACCGATGCCGTCGCCCTCAACGAAAGGAATAATTGGCTGATCGGGAACGTTTAGCGTGTTGTCGGGGTTGACGGTAATACGTTGGCCCTGGGTGGGGACCTGAATCTTTTGGTACTTCATGCGTAATTGCTCTCCTGCTTTCCGATGGCACTGGGCCGTCGCGTAGTATAACGACAATCGTCGCGTACCGCGCGTCGGAATTGTCCTGACGCTTGGATCGCGCGAAGCAGTGCGCGACGCGACGCCTCACGAGTCCGAATAAAATCGCCCGGTCTCCGAGCAAGTTAATTGACATAGCGAATGCTCGGGTATTGAATATTACTGAATCCTCAATACTTTCCGAGTGGCTGCGTGGGACGCTCCAGCAATCGGCTCTACTACAAGCAGAATCGGCTCAAGCAGCTGCGCGCCTTTTGTAGCGCCGCACAGACTGGAAGCGTCTCGAAAGCAGCCGAACGCTTGTACCTGAGTCAGCCGTCGGTATCATTGCAGATCCAAGCGCTTGAACGCGAGCTGAACGTTACGTTGTTCGAGCGCCGCGGCCCGAAAATCCACCTGACCCCGGACGGGCGTAATCTCTACGAGTTGGCGCAGCCGCTGGTGCATGGCATCGATGCGCTGGCGGAAACCTTCGCCGCTGAAAGCGGACGGGTAACGTCGGGTGAACTTGCCATCGCTGCCGGCGAATCGACCCTGCTCTATCTAATGCCGCGCCTGGTCAAGCGCTTCGCTACCGAACATCCGGGCATACGGATCAAGCTGCAAAACGTTACCGGTCGCGATGGGCTCGCGATGCTGCGCGCGGATGAGGTCGATCTTGCGGTCGGCTCGATGATCGACACGCCGGATGACATCAGCTATCACCCGATTTTTACCTACGATCCGGTGCTAATCACGCCGCTCGATCATCCGCTGGCGCGCAAGAAGCCGATCAAGCTCGAAGACGTAAGCCCGCACGGATTGATTCTGCCGCCGCGACATCTGTCTACCTGGCGCGTGGTCGATACCGTGTTTCACCAGCACAATCTCGACTATCGCGTCACGCTTGAAGCCGGCGGGTGGGAAGTCGTGAAGAAATATGTCGAGCTTGGACTCGGTATTTCGATCGTGACGAGTATCTGCCTTACCGGCGCCGAGCGGCTGGCGGTCCTCCCGCTCGACAAGTACTTCCCCAAACGATCCTACGGAGCGGTGCTACGCCGCGGAAAATTCCTGACGCCACAGGCGCGCCTTTTCATCGAAATGATGGATCCGGAATTTTTTAACCGCGGCGCCGACGCGCAAGCGCCGGCCAAACGCAAACAGTCGGGTGGATTAGGAACTTAAGACTTTTGGAACCACAGATGAACTCCGTGTTTATCTGTGTTCATCTGTGGTTCCAGATTCATTAATCCAGTTTCTCATACAGCGGCAACGTCAGAAACTCGGTGAAACTCTCCGCCGTCGACATCTGTTCGAAAATCTGAGCGGCCTGGGTATACGGGATAAGTTTGAACGTGGCGTCGCCATGTTCCTTGCGTATTCCCTCCAGCACTTGCGGAATCATTGCGCGCACCATATCGGCGGTGACCTTGCGGCCGTCGTCTAGCTTGCCCTTGGCGGAGCGAATCCACTGCCACACCTGCGAACGCGAGATTTCCGCGGTCGCCGCGTCTTCCATGAGATTGTGAATTGGCACGCAGCCATTGCCGGACAACCACGATCCGAGATATTGGATGCCGACATCGATGTTCATGCGCAAACCGGCTTCCGTGATCGGCTGCTCGGGCCGGAAGTTCAAGAGGTCGGCCGCTTTAGCCGACACGTCGTCGCGCTGTTTACCGAATTGATTGGGCTTGTCGCCCAGCACTTTCTTGAATTCTTCCATGGCCAAATCCACCAAACCGGGATGCGCGATCCAGCTGCCGTCGTAGCCGTCGCCGGCTTCGCGCGCCTTGTCGGCACGCACACCGGCGAGCGCCTTTTCGTTCGCTTGCGGATCGTTCTTGATCGGAATCAAGGCACTCATGCCGCCGATCGCCGGCGCGTTGCGCCGGTGGCAAATCTTTAACAACAACAGCGCGTACGCCCGCATGAACGGCACCGTCATCGTAATCAAGCTGCGATTAGCGAGACAAAAATTCTTGTCGGTTCTAAATTTCTTGATACAGGAGAAGATGTAGTCCCAGCGACCGGCGTTCAGCCCGGCGCTGTGTTCGCGCAACTCATAAAGAATTTCGTCCATCTCGAAAGCAGCCAAGATCGTTTCGACCAATACGGTTGCCTTAATCGTGCCGCGCGGGATGCCGAGCTCATCCTGTGTCATGCAAAAAATTTCGTTCCACAGGCGCGCTTCTTGGTAGCTCTCAAGCTTTGGCAAATAAAAGTACGGGCCCGATCCGCGCGCCATCAGTTCTTTGGCGCTATGAAACATGAACAGTGCAAAGTCGAAAATTCCGCCGGACACGCGCTGGCCGTCGACCAATACGTGCTTTTCCTCCAGATGCCATCCGCGCGGACGCACCAACAGCGTGGCGATCTTGTCGTTCAGCCGATACTGCTTACCGCCCTGCTCCAAACTAATGTTACGCCGCGCCGCATCGCGCACATTGATCTGGCCGCGAATCTGGTTGTCCCAGTTCGGCGTGTTCGAGTCCTCGAAGTCGGTCATGTACGCATCGGCGCCGCAGTTGAGCGCATTGATGATCATCTTACGTTCGACCGGTCCGGTAATTTCCACGCGCCGGCACTCCAAGTCCTTCGGGATTGGAGCGATGGTCCACTTGCCCTCGCGGATAGCTTTGGTTTCGGGTGGGAAGTCCGGTCGCGCACCGGCATCCAAGGCTTGCTGCCGCTCTACGCGCCGCGCCAGCAATTCTTTACGCCGCGGATCGAAGGCGCGGTGCAGCTTCGCGACCAAGGCGAGTGCCCCGGGGAATAGAATTTGCGCGAAATCCGGCGTGACCGCGGCTTTGATTTCGACTCCGGCGGGTAGACTGCGGGTGGTAGCGGCTGCGGTGCTCATGGTGTCCTCGTCAGGCAGACGTCGTATTTTGTGAAGCCGGTAGGGTAACCCAAAATAGCCGCGGCTTCAGCCCGTCGGGGCCTGAAAAAAATGAGGCCGCACCCGGCGTCGCCGGATGCGGCCTACAAAACTACACCAAAAAACTATTTAACCGCCGCGACTTTCTTGGTTTCCTTGGCTTCGAAGAACTGTTCGTCTTCGGTCGAGCCTTTGAGCGCCGTGGTCGATGACCGGCCGCCTTCGATAGCCTGCGTGACGGCGTCGAAGTAGCTTGTTCCCACCTCGCGTTGATGCTTGACCGCGGTGAACCCCTTGTCAGCGGCCGCGAATTCCGCCTGCTGCAGTTCAACGAACGCCTTCATTTGCTCGCGTGCGTAACCGTGCGCCAGATTGAACATCGAGTAGTTCAGGCTGTGGAAACCGGCCAGGGTGATGAACTGGAACTTGTAACCCATCGCCGCCAGTTCTTTCTGGAACTTCGCGATCGTGGCGTCGTCAAGATTCTTCTTCCAGTTAAACGACGGTGAGCAGTTATACGACAGCATCTTGTCCGGAAATTGTTTGCGAATCGCCTCGGCGAATTTCTTCGCGAACGCGAGATCGGGCTTGCCGGTTTCGCACCACACGAGATCGACATACGGTGCGTAGGCCAGACCGCGGGCAACCGCTTGGTCGAAGCCGGGCTTGGTGCGATAAAAACCTTCGACGGTACGTTCGCCGGTGCAAAAACGTTTGTCGTTTTCATCGACGTCAGAGGTGATGAGGTCCGCCGCCTCGGCATCGGTGCGCGCGATTAGAACTGTCGGCACGCCGACCACGTCCGCCGCCAAGCGCGCCGCAACGAGCTTAGCCACGGCTTCGCGCGTCGGCACCAGTACCTTGCCGCCCATATGGCCGCACTTCTTCACCGACGCGAGCTGATCTTCAAAATGCACACCGGCGGCACCGGCGGCGATCATCCCCTTCATCAATTCGAAGGCGTTCAGCACGCCGCCGAAACCAGCTTCGGCGTCGGCAACAATTGGCGCGAAATAATCGACATAGTCGGCGTCGCTCGGGCGCTTGCCTTCCATCCACTGAATTTGGTCGCAACGCTGCAAGGCGTTGTTGACGCTACGTACGACATTGGGAACCGAATTGGCCGGGTATAACGACTGATCGGGGTACATCTCGCCGGCGAGATTGGCATCGCCAGCCACCTGCCAACCGGACAGGTAGATCGCTCTCAGGCCGGCCTTTACCTGCTGCATTGCCTGGTTGCCGGTCAGCGCGCCGAGCGCGTTTACGAAAGGTGTGCTGTTCAGGTCCTTCCACAGCCGCGCGGCACCCCGCCGGGCCAGGGTATGTTCGATCTGCACGGAGCCGCGCAACCGCATGACTTCATCCGGCCCGTACCCGCGCTGCACACCTTTCCAGCGTGGATTCTCGGCCCAGTCTTTGTTCAGGTTGGCACTTTCCGGTAGATTTCCCATTGCTATACACCCCTCTGTCGCAGAATCAGTTGAGATCGCCACCTACCCGCATTGCTAACACCTGACCGATCTGCGGATCTTCCCCTGCTCTCGCCCGCGCACTCGCGCAGCCAAATGGGACGAATGGCCTTTACGTTAGGGCAAGAGTTTAGAGATGATCCGGCCCAGGGCCAAAGAAAATATATCAATACAGTCTATTAAATAGGCTGCGCTAATAATTGCGAGTTGGGGCGGTGGTTTACGGCACGATCGAGCGCAAAGGAATCCGGATATGAATACACGTCCGTTGTGGCAGCCGACACCCGAGCGTGCAGCGCAGACCAATCTGGCCGCCTTTATGCGCGCGGTCAACGAGCGCCACGGCAAAAGCTTCGCCGATTACGCTGCGCTATATCGCTGGTCGATCGATTCTCCCGCGGACTTTTGGAGCGCACTCTGGGACTACTGCAGTGTGATCGCACCGCATCGCGGCGATCGTGTGCTGATCGACTGCCACCGTATGCCGGGTGCGAAATGGTTTCCGGATGCACGGCTGAATTTCGCTGAAAACCTTCTGCAACGTCGCGACACGTCCGACGCGCTGGTGTTCTGGGGCGAGGACCGAATTAAACGGCGACTGTCGCACGCCGATTTGTATCTGGCCGTCGCGCAGCTCGCCGCCGCGCTGCGCGCCCAGGGCATCCGATCGGGCGATCGCATTGCCGCCTACTTACCGAATATGCCAGAGGCGATCGTGTGCATGCTCGCGACCGCGAGCCTCGGCGCGATTTTTTCTTCCGCCTCGCCGGATTTCGGTGTGCAAGGCGTGGTCGATCGGTTCGGGCAAATCGAGCCGAAGTTATTGATTGCGGCGGACGGATACTACTATCGCGGCAAGATCGTCGACTGCCTCGGCAAGCTGCGCGAAATTAGCGCCAGGCTTCCCTCGGTCGAACGAACCGTGATCGTTCCGTATGTTTACGCACAGCAGGATCTCACCGGGATTCGCGCCGCGCAGTCGTATGCTGATTTTGTCGCGCCGCACGCGCAGACGACCGAACTGACTTTCGCGTATCTACCGTTCGATCACCCCCTCTACATCCTTTACTCCTCCGGCACCACCGGCGTGCCCAAGTGCATCGTGCACGGTGCCGGCGGCGTGCTGCTGCAACACCAAAAGGAACATCGACTACACGGCGATATTAAACCCGGCGATCGATTATTTTACTTCACCACCGGCGGCTGGATGATGTGGAATTGGTTGGCCTCGGGCCTAGCATCGGGCGCGACGCTGATACTGTACGACGGCTCGCCGTTCTTGGACGGCAACAGCGCCATCTTGTTCGACTACGCCGATGCCGAAGGCGTCACCCATTTCGGCACCTCGGCAAAATTTATCGACGCCATCGCCAAGGAAAATTTGGCGCCGATTGCAACGCACAAGCTCGACAAGCTGCGCGCGATCTTTTCGACCGGCAGTCCGCTCGCGCCCGAGGGCTTCGACTACGTGTATCGCAACATCAAGGCCGACGTCTGCTTGTCGTCGATCGCCGGCGGCACCGATCTCGTTTCCTGCTTCGTGCTCGGCAACCCAATATTGCCGGTGTGGCGCGGCGAGATTCAGTGTCGCGGGCTCGGCATGGACGTTCAGGTATACGACGAGCACGGCAATTCCATAATCGAGCAAAAAGGCGAACTGGTTTGCGCCAAGCCGTTCCCCACGATGCCGATCGAATTTTGGAACGATCCGGACGGGAGCAAATACCAGCACGCCTATTTCGATAAATTTCCAAACGTCTGGTGTCACGGTGATTACGTAGCGCTGACCCGACACGGCGGCATGATTTTCTACGGCCGCTCGGACGCGGTGTTAAACCCGGGCGGCGTGCGCATCGGCACTGCGGAAATATATCGGCAGGTAGAACAATTACCGGAGGTCGTGGAGTCCCTCGTAATCGGTCAGAACTGGCCGCCGGGAAAACACGGCGACGTGCGCATCGTTCTATTCGTGCGGCTGCGTCCCGACCACACGCTCGACGACTTGCTGATCGCGAAAATAAAACAAGCAATACGCGACAATACGACACCGCGCCATGTGCCGGCAAAAGTTCTGCAAGTCGCCGACATCCCGCGCACCAAGAGCGGCAAGATCGTCGAGCTGGCGGTACGCAACGTCGTGCACAACGATCCCGTGAAAAACCTCGAAGCGCTCGCGAACCCCGAAGCGTTGGAATATTTTCGCGATCGGCCGGAGTTGCGTAGTTAGTTTTGAGCGGTTCCGTTTAGTACCGCACTTACGTCGACGATGACTTTCGCGGGCGTGCACGCAATTCGCGTCGCATCACTTTCCCGGTCGCCGTCAACGGCAGCGACTCGACAAACTCAACTTCGCGCGGGTACTCGTGCGCCGCGAGTCGTGTCTTGACGTGTTGCTGAATGTCGCGCGCCAGTTGATCGTCGCCGCGAAGTCCGGGCTTTAACACGACGAATACTTTTACCACTTCGGTGCGCAACGCATCCGGCACGCCGACCGCCGCGGCCATGCCGACTGCCGGATGTTTCAGCAAGCAATCTTCAATTTCGCCCGGCCCGATGCGATAGCCGCCCGACGTAATCACGTCGTCGACGCGCGCCTGGTACCAGAAGTACCCGTCCTTATCCTGCGATCCCATGTCACCGGTCAGCAGCCAATCGCCGACGAATTTGGCGGCGGTCGCTTGCGGATTGTTCCAGTATTCGAGAAACATCACCGGATCGGGACGGCGACAGGCGATTTGCCCAATCGCACCGGCAGGCAGTTCCGTGCCGCGCTCGTCGACAATCGCAACATCGTGTCCCGGCACCGCGCGACCCATCGATCCCGGTTTCAGCGGCATGACGCCGGCGCAGTTCGCAACCATGAGATTGCATTCGGTTTGACCGTAGATCTCGTTGATCGAAACACCGAAAGTCTTGCGCCCCCATTCGAGCAGCGGCGCACCCAGCGTTTCGCCGCCACTGATGATCGAACGCAGCCAAACGCCGTGCTTAGCCGACACGTCGGCTTGGCGCATCATCTTCAGCGCCGTCGGCGGTAGAAACACGTTACGCACCTCGTGACGGCGCATGAGGTCGACCGCCGCCACCGGATCGAACTTCGGAAACCGGTGCGCGAGCACGGTCACGCCGTGATGCCAGGCCGGCAGCAATACATCGAGCAGGCCGCCAATCCAGGCCCAGTCGGCCGGCGTCCAGTAGAGATCGCCCGGTTGCGGAAAAAATTCGTGCGGGAACTCAACGCCGGGCAGATGCCCGAGCAGCACGCGCTGCGCGTGCAACGCGCCCTTTGGCGGGCCGGTGGTGCCGGAGGTATAAATGATCAACGCCGGGTCATCGGCACGCGTCGCGATTGGCGTGAACGCATCCGACGCACGCGCGACGGTACTGGCGTAGTCGACCGTGCCGTCGATTCCGCCACCGCCGACCACGATGATCGTGTGCAAATCGGGCAAGCGCGCACGAATCGCCGACACCTTCGGAAAATTCGTGCGATCCGTAATGATCGCCTTCGCTCCCGAATCACGCAGGCGAAACTCAAGCGCGTCCTCGCCGAACAGGACAAACAGCGGCACCGCGATGACGGCCGATTTGTAGGCGGCGATGTGCGCGATCGCCGTTTCCGGCGACTGTGGCAGCAACACGCCAAGCCGGTCGCCGGCGCCGATCGCCTGCGCCCGCAACAGATTCGCTAGCTGGTTGGAAAGCTGCTTGATGTCGCGAAAACGGTAGCGCTCGACGCGGCCGGTTTCATCCTCGAAGATCAAGGCAATCCGATCGGGGGTCGCCTGCGCGTGGCGGTCGCAGGCATCGACACCGATGTTGTAGTGCGTGGGGATGTCCCAAATGAACTCGGCACGAACCGCTTCGTAGCTCGATGCTGCTCGCAGCACGGCTTTTCCCTCGATCTTGGCGCCGTGCATTATCGGCGAAGGCGCCGATCACGGGCAATTCGAGTGTGCGTGTGCCGGTTGGGCTTCAATCCACCGCCTGCTGCGTTAAACTTTGCATCATGGTGTGGAAACCGAACGTCACAGTGGCCGCGGTAGTCGAACGCAATGACCGCTTCTTGCTGGTCGAGGAACGAGCCGAGGGCAAACTTGTGCTGAATCAACCGGCCGGGCATCTCGACAAGGGAGAATCGCTGGCGCAAGCGATGGTGCGCGAGACCTTGGAGGAAACCGGTTGGCATGTTGAACCCGACGCCTTTCTCGGCGTGTATCGCTGGTGTCATCCGAAGAAAGACATTACCTACCTGCGCTTCACGTTTATTGCGCGCGCGTTGCGGCAAGAACCAAATTACACGCTCGACAAAGGCATCGTGCGCGCGCTGTGGTTGAGTGCGGACGAAACGCGCTGCGAACGCACGCGCCATCGCAGCCCGCAAGTGCAGCGCTGCCTCGATGATTATCTCGCCGGACGGCGTTTTCCGTTGGATCTGCTGAACGACTTGACGGTCGCGACAATATAGATCATGAAGATTGCAGTCGGCATTTCCGGCGGCGTCGATTCCGCGGTGGCGGCGCTGCTGCTCAAGCAGCAAGGCCACGACGTGCGCGGCGTCTACATGCACAATTGGGAGGACGACGACCCCGACGCCGTGTGCACCTCGCTACAAGACGCGAAGTCGGCCATCGCGACTTGCGAGCACTTGGGTATTGCACTCGAGACCGTCAACTTTTCCCGTGCGTACTGGGAACGGGTGTTCGATGAATTTCTCGCCGAGCACCGCGCCGGGCGCACGCCCAACCCGGACGTACTGTGCAATAAGGAAATTAAGTTCAAAGCGTTTCTCGACCATGCGCTGGCAAACGGCGCCGACTGCATCGCCACCGGCCACTACGCGCGTCTTGATCAAACTCCCGGCGCAACCCGCTTGCTCAAGGCGGTCGATCGCAACAAAGACCAAACCTATTTCTTGTACGCCGTCGCGCCGGCGGCTTTGAGCCGCACGCAATTTCCGATCGGTCATCTGACCAAACCCGAAGTGCGCGCGCTCGCGCTCGGCGCCGGCCTGGCGAATCACGACCGCTCGGACAGCACCGGCATCTGTTTTATCGGCGAGCGCGACTATAAGAAATTCGTCGCGCGCTACCTGCCGGCGCAGCCGGGCGACATACGCGCCACCGACGGCAACCACAAAGGTCGTCACGACGGCTTGATGTACTACACGCTCGGCCAGCGTCACGGACTCGGACTCGGCGGGCCGGGCGAGGCCTGGTACGTAGTCGACAAGGATATGCAGTCGAACACCTTATACGTCGCCCAGGGGTCGGAGCACGATGCGCTTTACCGCGATTGCCTGATCGCGGACAACGTTCACTGGATTCGCGCGCCACGTAGCGGCGCGGCTTTGGCCGCTAAGACACGCTATCGGCAAACCGAGCAGGCTTGCGAGATCGATGTTTTGCCGCAGGGACAGCTGCGCGTGCGCTTTGCCACGGTACAGCGCGCACTCACGCCGGGGCAGGCGATCGTTTTCTACGACAGCGAGGAATGTCTCGGCGGGGCGCGCATCCTCGCGGTCGAGTCCACGCGCGAACAATCGTCGCCCGCCGTGGCGAACTGTTAGAATGGCCCGCG
>Ga0209640_10006064_pt1 | contig 10578 bp, 17 predicted proteins | sample RifCSP10_1_FD_184018 | JGI IMG/M metagenome (GOLD analysis project Ga0209640, IMG submission 184018) | Soil microbial communities from Rifle, Colorado - Rifle CSP2_sed 10_1 (SPAdes) (version 2) | ecosystem: Environmental > Terrestrial > Deep subsurface > Rock core/Sediment | place: Rifle...
ATTTTTTAATAAGCGTATCTAATTTAGTAAAGGGGTCATTGATTCCTGGAAATGCTAAAACTTCTCCAAGCATAGTATCAAAAATATTTTCAAGCAGAATTCCGAATCTGCCATAAATCATCTTAGTATCAAACTTGATATTATGGCCGACAACTTCAATATTTCTACCTTTGATTAATTCAAAAATGTATCTATGAAATTTTTCGGCTACCTTACCAACATTAATTACATAGATATCGTTGCCAGTATTGATTTGATAAAGAAGAAGAGTCGAAGAGTGGGGGTCGAGTCCTGAACCTTCTACATCGAATCCAATTTCAGAAACCCTTTGAAGTTGAGTTATTAATTCGGGAATCTTAGAATCCGAATCAATATACTTATGCTCTATTTTTATTTCCTGCTGAAGATTCATCGAACCATCCCTTAAAAACCCTTCTTTATAATACGAAGTATTAATTAATAAGGGTTCCTATATAACAAATATAAGAACCTATTTAACTTAAAGGGTGCCTTTAATAGAAGCGATTTTTACCCACGGTCAAATTAAAGTTGGCCCTTGACAGAAATCCCTTCTTATGCTATAATACGTCAATGGATAAATTCCGTAAGTATTTATTAGCCCTTCAATCCCATTATTCGACACTTCAGAAGATTATGGAATTAGGCAATGATGGTAAATTGAGTGAAGAGAGCAAGATAATCAACGCCCTGATTGACGATATTATACACCACTTTGATCTATTTGTCAAGTGGGAAAATCAGGGCGAGAGTGATGATATTCATGACCAAGGAGGCGCTTTATAATGGCCGGAATCCTACTTATAATCATAGGCGGGATGCTTATATGGGAGTTCATAGCAAGCGCCGTGGCAGAAGGCAATAAGCGGAGCAAGCAATGAGAGTGGGCAACTGCTATGCCGCCTCGGAGGCATTATATCACATCCTTGGGGGTAAAGCAAGTGGCTGGAAGCCTATGCGTATCCCCCCTAAGAGCCTTGGTAAGCTTGCTATCAAGGGGGATTCCAACAATCATTGGTATCTACAGCATAAGGAAACTGGTGTAATATTGGATGCTACAGTTCGTCAATTTGGTGGTAGAATACCTGATTATACGAAAGGGATTGGAGCTTCGTTTTATCCCGTGAAAGAGGGAATGTCCAAAAGGGCTAGAATCATGGTAGATAGAATAACTTGGCAAGATGCTGGATTAGGCGGTGGTCAAGATGGGCAAGATGATGGAGATTGGATAGAGGAGCCAGAATGAGAGTAAGTCTAGTTGAATACGGAGTAAATACTTTTCCAGAAGGTCTTGAAGGCTGGAGACTATTTCGTATCGAATATGGTGGTCATGCTGAAGATTGTATAACTGAAGGTCTGATTTGGCTACCGCCCTGGGCAGACAGAGCTAAATGGGAAAGGGATTTAAGAGAATTATTTAAAGAGAAAGAGTTAGAATGAGTCAAAAAATGCGTTCATTTTCTTCGTCAAGAAAATACAAAATGCTATACTGTGATATTCACGATGTATTTTTCTTTAAGCAATACCCACATATCTGTGATGGTATAATGCCCGAAGCAGTTGCTAAAGCAAGAGCTAGTAGAATTCAGGGCTGGAAGAAAAAGAGGAAAGGATGAACATTGGAATCGTAGGACATGAAGCTAAGAAATTTACTGCTGAAACTGAGGCCAAAGCCAAGGAGATAATTCGTTCTTTACTTAAACCTGGGGATGTTGTAGTTTCCGGGCATTGTCATTTAGGCGGAATTGATATTTGGGCGGAACAAATAGCAAATGAATTAGATTTGAAATCTTATATCTTTCCGCCCGCAAAATTAGTATGGGAAGGCGGCTATAAACAACGTAACATTTTGATCGCTGAAAATTCAGATGAACTCCATAACATCGTGGTCGCTAGTTATCCGCAAGATTATCGAGGTATGCGTTTCGATTATTGTTATCATTGTCATACTACTGAACATATAAAATCAGGTGGATGCTGGACTGCAAAACGAACAGAGAAACTAGGGAAAAAGGCATACTGGCATGTCATATGAACTTTTTAATGCGGATATAATTGACTGGATTAAGACTTATGAAGGGCCTCTTTTTCATTCTTTGATTGCTGACCCTCCCTACAATCTTGATACTGTTCAAAAAAGATTTAGCAAGCCAGGGTCCGCTCCTGCACAACACGGCAGGGATGGAGCTTTCCAAAGATTGTCAAGTGGATTCTTAGGACAAGATTGGGATACGGCTATTGCTTTTAACCCTGAGTTATGGTATAATATTGGGACACTATTACATCCTGGGGCTATTGGTTTTTCTTATACCCATGCTAGAACATATCATCGAATAGCCTCAGCAATTGAAGAAGCCGGGTTTATAATCTATCCGATGATCGGCTGGATTACCGGCCAAGGGTTTCCACACCCTACGAAGTTAGTGGAATATGAAGGTTATTACTACAATCGAAATGCTCTCAAAGGCGCTCTGGAGCCTATCTGTGTATTTCAGAAACCGTATGAAGGAACTCTAAAGGAAAATATTCTGAAAACCGGGGCCGGAGCGTTTTGGATTGATGGGGCTAGAATCTCAACTGATGAGATCATCCCTATCAATGTATTGGAAGGCTGGTCTGGATTTGGTGAGTTAGTTAGACCTGCTTACACGCCTACAAAAAACTATAAGGGACGCTGGCCTTCTAATATAGTTGTTGATGAAGGTATTGGTCAGCCTTATGAAAGATTTTTCTTTGTAATGAAACCTAATGGGGATGAAAAATCTTTTGGAAAACATCCTACACAAAAGCCCATTGACCTAAATAATCACTTGACTACTATGGTTTTACCGCCCGATGAATTTGCTCCAAGACGAATACTTAATCCTTTTGCTGGCAGTGGCTCTGAAATGCTTGGGGCAATCTACGCAGGATGGGATGAAGTAATAGGAATAGAATTAAGTTCTGAATACTGTAAATTAGCGGAGGCGAGACTCAATGGAATATAAAAAACTAATTGAACAGTTTGTTTTTGAAGCCACTACTGGTATTCGTGATTATCCAGATATGGATTACTTTTTCATTCAGGAATGGATTGCTAAATTTAATGCGGCATTATCAATAGAAGATGAAGAAGAATCTTAATAAGTGTTTCTATTGCCATAAAATTCACCCTAATCCTGAAAAGGCTAGGGCTTGTGAAAAGGACCACGATATTGTAATGGTTCCTTTTCTTAAGTCAGACCTTAATCGCTTAGTGAATTTTTTGGCTACGGGAGATAGAGATTTGATAACCGAGAGTCTGTCCAAAACCTTATTCAGGTACTTTAGGAGCGGGATGAACGATGGCTAGAATAAAGCCTCCAATCTGTTTAGTCTGTAAGGAGCCAGTGAATGTAGGCGAGCCTTATAAAATGGTGGCTATTGAATGGGTTAAATTCCCCGATGAAGAACGAATAGGAGTAGCCGCAAACTTTAGATTCCACGTTCCCTGCTTTGAAAAATCAACCCCCAAAAGTAGGGAAAAGCTCATAAAAGCGCACTTTTCCGAGAATTTGTAGTATAATAATAGGAGAAAACAATGAATAAAGTAGAGATTCCCGTACTTCCCGTTGAGGAAGGCGGTGTTGTTATTGACGTTAATCTAGATGGCACGGAGACAGTTTTAAGAAAACGGGAGACAAGACCAGTATGCCCTTCCTGTTATACAGCCGCCCTTTTTAGGAACGGTCGTTGTATAACTTGTGTAGAATGTGGATGGTCGTCCTGCGACTTGTAAACTATGAAACAAAAACGAACAAGTGTTATCTCCAAGGCTAGGCTCAAAAATCTAATTCAATATCAGGGCTTATCAGAAGAAGAACTTGAAGAGAAGTATCAAGAACTTCTTGCTGAAGCGGCTATGGATATCGAAGAAGATCAAGAGGAACTTGAATCAAGGATTCAAGAACATCTAGATTCTTTAGGACAGGATTATGATTTAGACGATATGAAGGCCAATGATAGACTACAGCTTAGAGCTTTGGCTATGGCCGAAATTCAACTTTCTGATCTTGAAAAAGCGGCATATACTGTTAGAAAGGATATATCTGGAACATCCGTTCTTATGATTGAAAAGCTGAATAATACAATGTCTAAACTAAGATCAGACATTTCAGATATATCAGATGATCTTCAATTAACAAGACGGATAAGAAAGCAAAGTTCGGAAGCAAGCGTTATGAGTTATCTGGACGACCTGAGAACTAAGGCCAGAAAGTTTTACAAAGAAAGAATGCTTTATGTTTTTTGTCCGAATTGTAGAAGATTGCTTACAACACTTTGGCTATTATATCCTGATGAGAGCAATACAATTGTTTTAAAATGCTCGCATTGTGGAAATAGATTTAATCAAGAATTAAGTGGGCTCTATAAAACAGATAATAAAAACTTAGAGGATGTAGTAGTCCCATAATGAATATTCGTCCTGAAAGTTTAAGAGAAGAAAATAAAGAATGCTTGTTAGAGTTTTTAATTAGTAATAAGGATATGGAAACTACTTTTAATCCACACCCATTTACTCTTGAAGCAATTAATTTTCTTTTACAGAAAACAAAGGATCAATTTATTCTATTTTTTGTAGAGGAAACTGTTGTTGGTTATGGTCTATTACAGGGATGGGATGCTGGATATGTAGTTCCTAGTCTTGGAATCGCAGTAGATAGGCTATATAGGGGAACGGAAGTTAGTAAGTATATAATGAACTATTTACACTTATTAGCCCGTATAAAAGGTTCCAATCGTGTTCGACTTACAGTAAAAAAAGATAATATAGCCGCAATTAATTTATATAAGAATTTCGGATATATTCTAGAAGAATTTCCAGATATGTATATAGGAGTATTAGATTTATAATGGATACAATAGGCTCTCTTATAGATAAACTTATTACTATAGATATGAAGATGTGGTATGCCCAGGAAACCTTCTATAAGATTAGAGAAATGGATTATGAGCAATTCAAGGAATACTATCTAATGCCAGATTCATCAAATGCCTATGAGTTATATACAAATTTCAAACGAGCCATTGATCTAAACCTACAAAGAAATCAAATCATAGATGAGATTGACAAGGCTCTTGCTACGATGGTAGAACAGGGCAAGGGCAATATACAACTAAAGCATAAGACTTATTAGGAAATCATATGCAATTCTATGGTCAATGGAACCCGCCGCAAGATCAAGTTCTTTATGAGAACTATTTCAAGGACAAAAGGAACGGTTTCTATATAGAATGTGGAGCAGAGGCTTATGGTATTGAATCTATGTTCTTTGAAGTCGAACTTGAATGGACAGGTATAAATATAGAGGCATCTAAGTATCAGTATGCTGGTTTAATTAAAAGCAGACCTAACTCTATAAATCTTAATCTAGGGCTTTCAAATAAAACAGGGACCTTAGAATTTACAGATATAGTTTCTGCTCCTGGTGGAGGAGCAATAAACGGTTCGTTTACACATAAAGATTTTCATAAGGCAGATTTGATTAGAAGGAATTGCGTATTTGAAACTTATTCGGTAAAAGTAGAAACGTATAAAAATATTATTTCTCAAAATAAAGTGGATACGGTGGATTTATTTATTCTTGACGTAGAGGGGCATGAAGTCGAAGTTATGGAAGGAATGCTTGATTGTTCAGTTATTCCCTCAGTTCTTTGTGTAGAGTATGTAGCTTGTGATTTTAAAGATATAGAAACCTTGGCCAAAAAAATGGGTTATATATTTAATTTCTTTAGTTTCAATAATGCATTCTTTTCTCATATTCAAAGGTCTAAGTGGTTTGGAGATACAGGGTTTATGACTTATGAAGAAGTATTAAAATGATTCCGGTTTATAAACCCTATCTACCAAAAGGGTCTTTAAGATATGCCCATGATGCTTTAGATTCTACTTGGCTCTCTTCAAAAGGGCCTTACTTAGATAGGGCAAAGGATACGCTTTCAAGAATTTATCATACGCCTTATGTTTTATTAACCAATAACGGGACCGCTTCAAATCATATTATGGCTAGAACAACGAGGCTAAAGTTTCCAAGCCGCCATAATTTAATAGTACCTAATAATGTTTATGTAGCCGCCTGGAACCCTTTTGTTTCAGAAAAGTATCAGTTATGGCCTAAGGATGCTAATATAGATACCTGGAATATGGACTTATCAGACTATCAAACTCATCGAACAGATATTTTGTTAGCTGTCCATAATCTAGGAAATGTAATAAATGTTCCAGAGTTAAGAAAGAGATTTCCTGGCACACCTATTATTGAGGATAATTGTGAAGGGTTTGGAGGAATGTATGGCTATAAACCAGCAGGTTATTTCTCGGATAGTTTTACTCTTTCATTTTTTGGCAATAAGAACATCACGTCAGGCGAAGGCGGCGCTTTTATCACCTATGATAAGGATAGTTACGAGTATGCCCTTAGGTTCCACGGACAGGGCCAGACTTCCATAAAGTATATGCACAATATACTCGGCTATAACTATCGAATGACGAATGTTCAAGCGGCTATTCTTTGCGGACAGCTTGAACTAAGAGAAGAAATAGCTGATAAAAAAAGAAGAATATTTGGATACTATGCAACTAAGTTTGATTATCCTTGTTTCAAAACTCAATTTTCTGAGGCAGGAACTCACCATTCTAATTGGATGTTTGGTCTAAGGATAGTAGGTAATAAAAGATATTTTGATACGGAGAGATTTATGACTGCCGCTGGAATAGAAGTTCGTCCTCTTTTTTATCCAATTCGGTATCATAAGCACCTACATCATACTACTAATTCTTTTGTGAATAAAGGACCGGATAAGGTATCAACACTTCTAAGTCAAGAAGTGGTTATCCTTCCTTGTTATCCTGAGTTAGATATAAATGAGCAGGCTTATATCATAGATAAGGTAAAGGAATATGCTAGAGAAAGTAATCTTTTATAACTACTATGGGCATGGGGATTTATTTACTTCCAGAGAATTCATAAAAGATTTGATGGAAAAAATTCCAGCCCAAGAGTACTTTTATGCTCATCTTAGAAATCCTAGAATTTTGGCCGACATAGAAAATCTTCAATATATGCATCCTACAGATTCTATGAAGAATAAGAATGCTTGGAAACAAATAGAGAATGCTTTGTATATAAATACTTGGATAGGAAGAGATTCAAAGTATGTTTTGCCAGGGATAGGATGTACGGTCGAACAACATCATTTAATGTACTCGCATTATACCCAAGGAATGCAAATACCTCCATTGACAAAACTAATGAAAGAGTATATTCCTAGTATAGACTATACTAAATTCGATCTTAAATCTTCTCAATATTTTATAGAAAATAATAGAGAAGCCAAAGTTCTTATCTGTAATGAATTAGTACAATCAAGTCAGGCGGAAAATTTTGATATGGGACAGATCATCAAAGTTATAGCTACAGAATATAAGAATATATTATTTCTTATTACTAAACAATTACCTTTTCAAAAAGATAATGTAGTCTATACAGGAGATATAACTCTTGTTTCTGATAGCTTTGATCTAATAGATATATCTTATCTTAGTAGGTTTTGTAATCTTATTATAGGTAGATGTTCGGGCCCGCACGTTCATACTATGGTTCGTGAAAACTGTATGGACACTACAAAGACAAATCTTTCTTTTACTTATAATAAAAACGCTGAACATTTTGTACATTTAATAGATATACCTATGAAGAAATTGTGGAGTCCTGCGACAAAAGAAGGTCCAGTATACTCGATAATAAAAGAGACTATTGAACAATGCATACTATGATTGGGATGGTAACTTATGGTAATACGTCCTTTACAAAGATGGCTCTAGAATCTATCTTTGAAACTACTAAACAGATAACTAATAGAGATATTGTAATTATTGTGGGCTTACCAGGAGACGGAGAAACAATGGGATTGGCATCCCATTATGGTATCCCACATTTTACACATAGTACAAACCAAGGTTTTCCTGCTTCTTTAAATGATATCTATGATTACTGTTGGGGTGAACGAAAGACGGATAACCTCATAATAGTAGGTAATGATGTAATGGCATATCCTTATGCCATAGACTCATTAATAGAAGTAGCCGAAGATACAGACTTTGAATGGGTCTGTTCTAGAGAGTATAGTGTAAAAGCTTTTATTAGAGACTATCCACGTTCAGCTAAATATTTTCAAGGTAGTAAGTTGTTATATAGAGCCTTTAATGAAAAACCCTGGTTATTAGCAAAGCCTTATGGTGAAACAATAGTAATAAGTAAAGGCGGACTAAGCGATGTTCATAACCTTGCTTTATTTAAACGCTCTGTATTTGATAAGATAGGATATATAGATGTAAATTTTTATCCAGCATATTTTGAAGATAATGATTATGCAAGACGAGGAGCAAATGCTGAAATACTATCTTGTACAGTATTGAATTCGGTATATTTTCATTTTTGGAGTCGAACAATTCATCAAGGGAAAGGCTCTTCTGATAAACAGTTTAAACGTAATTCAGATTTTTATAAGCTAAAGTGGGGTGGTAGCTTTGGCTCAGAAACTTATTCCTTACCTTTCAATGGACATGAATACTCTCTCGCTGGAGTAAAGATGCAGCCTTCTCTAAATATTCAAACAAGAGTGGGGGAAGATGCTCTCATAAAGCATTGGCGTAAGAAATGATAGTAGAAAAGATAACTAAAGATGAACTAGAGCTATATGAAATTATACGTCACCCTATTCTGTGTGGAGAGTTTTATAGAAACTTGGATGTTCCTGAATGGAGCGACGTGAAATGGGAGTATTCTTCCTATCAAAAAGAATATTTAGGAGATTTTAGTTCGTATCAATCTCTTTGTTGTGGTCGATCTGTAGGTAAAACAGTAACTCTAACGGATTTTATCATCTGGATACTTATAAATAACCTATTTCCAGGAGAATATGTCCTATATACGGTCCCTAATAAGGTTCATATGGAGCCCGTATTTGAGAATCTAATCCGTGCCTTTAGAACAAATACTCTGCTAAAGCATTTCATTGAACCTAAGAAAGGAATAAATTCCTCAACACATACTATTCGTCTTTTAAATAGCGCCCTTCTTATGTGTCGTATCGCAGGAACAAGTGGCACAGGAGCCAATGTAGTCGGTTTGCATACCCCTATTGTAATCTTGGATGAGGCTGGATATTATCCTTGGGGAACTTGGTCGGAACTTCAGCCTGTCCTAAACACCTTCCAGATCGGCTTCAAACAATGGATCGCTGGAGTACCAACAGGGCTAAGGGAAAACAATGTTCTCTATTATTCAGATGAAGTAGATGATACTTATTCTAGACATAGAACTTCTGCTCATCAAAATCCGAGATATTCAGCAGAAGATGAAACTAGAAATCTTTCTAAATTCGGTGGGGCGGATAGTGAGGAGTACATTCATTTTGTTCTTGGAAGACACGGCTCACCTACCTTTGCTGTATTTGATAGGCGACTAATGCAAATAAAGACATATCCTACTTATCGTATCAAATTCTCAGGAATGGAAATAACGGATATAAAGGATATGATACAACGTTTAGTTGCTATTCCTCCTTTGCCAACACATGAATTTTGTATATTAGGAATAGACTTAGGATATACCGACCCGACTGCTATTATGGTATTATATGAGAAAGACGGCCATATATATGAGCATGTTCGTATAAATCTAGTAAAGGTCAAATATCCAGATCAAAAGAAACTTATTGATTTTTTGGATACTAGATTTAATCCCGCTATTATTGGGATAGATGAAAGCGGTGTAGGTAAAGGTCCGGTACAAGATATGTTCTTTAATGAGGAATATCTTCATAAAGAATATGAAAAACGAATGTTTCCAATAGACTTCAGTTCATCTGTAGTTTTAGGTATGGATGATGAGGGCAAGGAAATCAAGGTAAAAACAAAGCAACAAAGTGTAACTGTACTACAACAGTATTCAAATGACCATAGAATTATTTATTCAACAACTGATATGGAATTGATTACTGAAATGGAACGAATGACCTATACTAAGAACCCGACTGGAATGATAACTTACAAAACTCTTACTCCAAGAGGAGGAGAGCGAGGAGACGATCATAATACTTCTGCAATGTTATGTGCGGCAATGGCTTACTTTATGGCAAGAGAACATATAATGATTGGTAAAAAGCAAAAGCCGTTACTAAAATCTAGATGGATTATGTCAGGAATATAAAATGGCAAAACAAGCAGTTAAAGCTCCTTCAAAAGCAGTAACTAAACTAGCTAAAGCCCGTACAAAAAAGGCGGCTATCTTTACTGGTGGGCAAGATAAAGGTATCTTTTTTGATCTGGTAGATAGATTATCTTTTGATAAACATGATAGTTTTACCAGTATTATAAAGGATTGTAGATTTTTCTTTAGACACGATCCTTTAGCAGCTACTGTAATCAACAAACTTGTAGATTTTGCTATCAACGATTTGGTTATAGATACGGGCGGCAAGGCTAAGACTACCGAAGTAGAGATTTATGATGCCCTAAAAACTGATCTAAAGCCTTTT
>Ga0209640_10006065_pt1 | contig 10577 bp, 11 predicted proteins | sample RifCSP10_1_FD_184018 | JGI IMG/M metagenome (GOLD analysis project Ga0209640, IMG submission 184018) | Soil microbial communities from Rifle, Colorado - Rifle CSP2_sed 10_1 (SPAdes) (version 2) | ecosystem: Environmental > Terrestrial > Deep subsurface > Rock core/Sediment | place: Rifle...
CCTTTACCAAAGGGGGATCGAGGAGGATTTAGGAGAGCGAGGGGGGATTTGATGTCAATTTATTTAATTCCGTCACTATAGTTCCCCTTTTGCCCTTTACAATAACATGGTTTATCGGCAGCAAGGCCCACAAGCTATGGGTCAAGGAAAAACCACTCCACCCTCATAACATCCGCAGCAACTTTCCGTAGCCGGCGATTTTTTCCTTCATCCCGATCGCCTTAAACGCGACATAGAGCTGGGAGGTCATATTCGCGATGACGGGAAGCCCTAAATCCGTTTCGATCTCTTCGATCACGTCTACCACCGGAAAGTTCGTGCACGGGATGTAGATCGCCTGGGGATCCCGCGCCTCACGGACCGCCCGCTTCGCCGCCTGGTAGATATGGGCGACCGAGGCGATACTGCACTCCGTGAAGCCGGTGTCCAGACTCACCAGCGAAGTCACCTCGAATCCCCAGTCCTTCAGATACCCGACCAGCTTCTCGTTGAGGTCCGCAGGGTAAGGGTTGACCACCGCCAGCCGCGTGGCCGAAAGATCGCGAAAGGCATCCATCGCCGCCACGACGCTCGTCGTGCAGGGAACCCTGGTGATCGCCTGCAACTTCTCGATGAAGCTGGTTTCGAACCCCTTCCCCTGGCTCAGGACCAATGGCGCGCCCCCGTGAATCACGAAATCGCAAAAGCGCCGGCTAAGCTCCTGGGCGCAGCTCTCGACCTGCGCCAGGGCTTTCTTGTAGGCCTCTTCTTTCCATCCTTCCACCATGCACGCCACGCCAACCAGACCGACGCCATCGGGCACGATCCGATAAAAATCATACGCGTTGAGCTCGAAAACCGAGGGTGTGATATAACCGATTCGAGCGCGATAACCGAACATTTTAAGCCTCCTCCCTTCTAAGCGCACAGGCCGATCACCTCGGGCCACTGATCCCCTTTTTGGCAAGAAAATCCCGCACGACCTCCCGGATCGGGCGGTGCTCCCCGTCCACCTCAAAGTTTAATTGCCTCATCTCGTCCACAGTAATCAAGCCGCCCAGCGTTCTCAGCGCTTCCCGCACCTCCGGATATTTCCTCAGCGTCTCCCGGCGCGCCACCGGAACGGCATCGTAGGGGGGAAAGTAGCGGCGGTTATCCCGGAGCTGCACCAGCTGGTAGCGGGCGATCAACCCGTCCGTGGAATTGCCGGCGATCAGGTCCACCTGCCGCTCCACCAGGGCGCGGTAGGTCAGCGAGAGGTCCATCTCGCGCAACTCGGAAAATTTAAGTCGATAGGTTCGGGCAAATCCTTCGTAGCCGTCGGGCCGGGACATGAAGTCCTGACCGAATCCGGCCCGCCATTTCGGCGCGTAGGGGGCGATATCGCTGATGGCTCGGAGATTGAGCCGGAGGGCATCCTCGCCACGGACCAAGATAGCGAAGGTGTTCTCGAAGCCCAGCGGCTGGGTCCACTCGAGACCGAAGTTCGCCTCGTAATCCTGTTTGACCTGCCGGTAAACCTCCTTGGGATCCGTCAAGGGACGGTGATGGAGGATCGCGGTCAGCGCTGTGCCCGTGTACTCGACGTAAGCATCGATCTCCCCCGCCACCAGGGCTTGGTGCGCGAGGTTACCACCCAGATCGAAGCGGCGCTCCACCGCGAGATCCGTCTTCGCCTCGATCGCCTGTGCCAGCATCTCGCCCAGAATGATTTGTTCGGTGAAGTCCTTCGAGCCTATAGCGACGCGGTGGGATGCCTTACCCGGGTAGACCGCGATCCCGATCCCGACCGCCAACCCCAGCACGGCCACAACAGAAGCCCACGCGATGCTCCGTCTTTTGAGCCGACCGAAAATCCGCGAGCTAAAAGCTCGCTCCACCCAACCCAAAAGCAGATCGGCCGCCAAGGCCATCAGGGCGGCCGGAACCGCGCCCGCCAGAATCAGCGTGTTGTCGTTCATTCTGAGCCCGCGGAAGATATAGCGGCCCAATCCGCCGGCATCGATGGCCGCCGCGATGGTCGCCGTGCCGACCGAGATGACCGTGGCGACGCGGATGCCGGCGAGGATAACCCCGACGGAGAGTGGAATCTCCACCTGAAACAGGAGCTGCCGGTCGGTCATCCCCATACCTTTCCCCGCCTCCCGGATGGCTGGATCGACGCTGTTAATTCCAGTGAAGGTGTTGCGGATGATCGGCAAAAGCGCGTACAGCACCAGCGCGGCAATAGCGGTGCGGGCCCCGATCCCCCCCAGGACACGGATGTGAAACAGGTAGATGTTGAGCGGGATGAGAAAGCCAAAAAGCGCCAGGCTCGGCACGGTCTGCATGATGTTGGCAAACCCCAGCACCGGCCTGCTCAGCCACGGCTTACGGGTCAGGGCAATGCCCACGGGGACGCCGATGAGAACGGCGATGCCGGTCGACAGCCCCACCAAGAGAAGGTGCTCGAGCGTAAGCTCCAGGACCTCGGCGCGATGCTCCAGGAAAAATTCCCCCAAGTTCATGGCGCGGTCTCAGAAGCGCGTGGATCGCGCAGGCACAAGGCGAAGGCCCGCGCCTCGGGATCATCGGATTTCAGGAGCTCGTCCGGCTGTCCGAGGAGCACCATCTTTCCGTCTTTCAGGAGACCGATACGGGAGGCCAGAAGAAACGCCTCTTGGACGTCGTGCGTGACGAAGACCAGGGTCTTTTTGAGGCGCCGTTGCAGCGAACAGAATTCCTGTTGCAGCTCTCTGCGGGTAATCGGATCCAGCGCCCCGAAAGGCTCGTCGAGCAGCATGATCGGCGGGTCCGCCGCCAAGGCGCGCGCGACCCCGACCCTCTGACGCTGCCCGCCGGACAGCTCCGGCGGGTAGCGCGCAGCGAAGCGCCCCGGCTCCAGGCCGACCATCTCCAGAAGTTGATGCGATCTGACCCGCACCTTTTCCTCCTCCCACCCCTCGAGGCAAGGGACCAGGCTGACGTTTTCCTGCACGGTGAAATGGGGGAACAGACCGATTTCCTGAATCACATAGCCGATCCGGCGCCGGAGCCGGATCGGCTCCCACTCTGTGGTCGCCCTACCCTCCACCTGGACCTCGCCTTCGGTTGGGTCGAGCAGGCGATTGATCAGTTTCAGCGTCGTCGTTTTACCGCAGCCGCTCCGCCCGAGCAGGACCAGCGTTTCTCCCCGGTAGATTTCCAAATTGATAGCGGAAAGAAGGGTCTTTCCGTCGGCGACGCGAAAGCTCACGTTGCGGAACTCAATGGCTTTCTGATCGTTCCCATCCATACGTTCGAGGGTAATCCAGTACCGGCCGCGCTGGACAAGCCGGACGTTTTTCCCTTATAGTCGCCTCCAGTGCCCATGGAGGATCAAGACAAGCCGACCATCATCGCAGCAGAGCGAAGAGATCTATGGCGCCTGGCGGAACCATCCATCTGGGCACTCAAGGAGGATCACGCGCAGGACGACCCGGCGCTGTCGATCCTTCGGACCCTCCTGGACCAGCCGCCCTGGTTGGAGGCCTACCATCTTTACGATGAGCGAGGCTCCCAACTCTTCGAGCAGATCTGCGCGCTGCCGGAATATTATCTAACTCGGACCGAAAACTCCATCCTGGCCGGTCAAGCCGAGCGCATGATCGCGGCGGCCCCGGTCGACTGCATTGTGGAGCTCGGCGCTGGAACCTCGGAAAAAACCCTCCACTTGCTGCGCGAGCAGGTGCGCCAACGGCCCGGAGGAACCTTTGCTCCGATCGACGTGAGCCTGAGAAGCCTGGCGCTGTGCCGCGACGCGGTCGGCAAGCGATTCCCCCAATTGACGTTTCACGGACTCCTCGCCAGGTACGAGGAGGGATTTTCCAGCATCGAAAAGCGCCTGCCCACGCTGTTTGTCTTTCTCGGCAGCTCGGTCGGGAACTTCACCCCCGTCGAATTCGTCCGATTCTTTCAGCACCTGTCCGAGTCCATGGGATCCAACGACTTTCTCCTCCTGGGAGTCGACCGCGTCAAAGAAGGAAATATTTTGGAAAAAGCCTACGACGACGCCCAAGGCCTGACCGCCGATTTTATCCTCAATGTCTTCCGCAATATCAACCGCGTCTCGGGCAGCGATTTCGCCGGCGAAAAGATGCGGTACTATTCCTGGTACAATCCCGAGTGGCAGCGGGTCGAGATGTACGCCGTTGCCACGGCCACTCAGGAGATTCATTTCCCCTCGCTGGCGAGTTCCCTGGTGTGGGAAAAAGGCGAGCGCATCCTGGTTGAGATCAGCCGGAAATTTGAGCCCACCCGCCTCCAGCAACAACTCCAGTGCTTCGGGTTGGAGCCGATCGGGCATTTCACCGACGCTAAGGAATGGTTTTCGCTCTTGCTCTTCCGCAAATCCAGTGGGGCCAGGCGGGCCTAAAGGAGGGACGCAAAAATGACCCAAAGAATCCTGCTGTTGATTTTCTTTTTGGTTCTCAGCGGCTGCGGTGACAAAAAAGAAGGGCCGCCCGCAGAAGGAAAAAACAAGATTGAACGAGCCGTCGAGCAGGTCGTCACTAAAGAGTTCAAGGCGTACGAGGGCGCGAAGCAGTCTCTGGAGAAAATCAATAAGGAGACCCAAGAGCAAAGGGAAAAAGAGATTAAATGAAGTCACAGTTTACATCCGTTAAGCAGGCCTATCTTTTGCCGGTGGGGAGCGAGATTACTTTGCGGGGTTGGGTGCGCTCACGCCGGGATTCTAAGGGCATCACCTTCATTGAGTTAAACGATGGCTCGCGGTTCAGGAGCCTGCAACTGGTAGTGGAAAGTGGGGTGGTGCCGGATGAGACGCTCAAGGATGTTACAACCGGCAGTTCCATTGCCGCGTCCGGAGTCCTGGTTGAATCGCCCGCGGCGGGCCAGCCGGTGGAGCTGAAAGCCGCACGGATCTCCGTCTACGGCACGGCAGATCCCTCGGCCTACCCGCTGCAAAAGAAGGGACATTCCTTCGAGTTCCTGCGTGACATCGCCCACCTGCGGGTCCGTAGCAACACCTTCGGCGCGGCTTTCCGCGTGCGCAACGCCCTCGCCCGCGCAATTCACAGCTTTTTTCAGGAGCGAGACTTCATCTACGTTCAAACGCCGATTATCACCACCTCGGATTGCGAAGGGGCAGGCGAGATGTTTAATGTAACATCCCTGAACTTGCGCGACCTCCCTCGCAGCCCTGACGGTAACATCGACTGGGCGCAGGACTTTTTTGGCCGGCCCGCATACCTGACAGTTAGCGGTCAACTGGAGGCCGAGATTTTTGCCCTGAGCTTTACCAAGGTCTATACGTTCGGCCCCACCTTCCGCGCGGAGAACAGCAATACGCCGCGCCATTTAGCCGAATTCTGGATGATCGAGCCGGAAATGGCCTTCCATGAGCTGGAAGACAACATGCGCCTGGCCGAGGAATTCCTCAAATTCACTATTCGCTATGTCCTGGAGAACTGCCGGGAAGACCTGGAGTTCTTCAATAAATTTGTCGAGAAAACCGTGCTCGGCACACTGGAGCACGTCGCCGAGTCAACCTTTGCGCATCTCTCTTACACCGACGCGATTCAGGCTCTACAAGATGCCGGGAGAACTTGGGAGTTCCCGCCTGAGTGGGGACGCGATCTGCAAACCGAGCACGAGCGGTTCCTATCGGAAGAGGTCTTTAAAAAACCGGTGATCGTTACGGACTACCCGAAAGACATCAAGCCGTTCTACATGCGCGTCAACGACGACAACCGGACCGTGCGGGCGATGGATGTGCTGGTCCCCCGAGTCGGGGAGATTATCGGCGGCAGCCAGCGCGAGGAGCGGTACGAGGTGCTTGTGCAGAGGATTCGGGAGACGGGGCTGGATGAAAAGCCGTACTGGTGGTACCTGGACCTCCGCCGGTTCGGTTCCGTCCCCCACTCCGGCTTCGGGCTCGGGTTGGAGCGGATGATGATGTATCTCACCGGTCTCAAAAACATCCGTGATGTGATCCCCTTCCCGCGTACGCCGGGCAACGCGGATTTCTGACATCACATGACTTGAATGGGGCCTCGCCCTCTGGAGCAGCGTTCCCTGCTGCGTGCCGACGCCCGCGTTCACATTGGAAGACCGTCTACCAGAAATGTTTTCAACTGACTCGGGCTTATCGCGCGCATGGCATCTTCGATAAAACTCACCCCCACTGCCCGCGGGCTCCTTACCCTTTACAGTAGCACCCTCCTGTCGGGAGGGTGGGCGATGATCATCCCCGCCATTCCTGTGCTTACCACGTACTTCGGCGTTTCTGCGGGCGCTGCCGCGCAGATAGTCACCGCTTTCGCCGTTGGCAGATTTGTGGGGATGCCTATCGGTGGAGTGGTGTTGGACCGCCTGGGCGCGCGTGCCGCGCTGGTGGGCGGCCCGGCGGCGGCCGCCGTCGCCGCATTGGCGGCCGCGAGCACGCCGTGGTTCGCCGTGATCCTGGTGTCAGTCATGGTGATGGGCACCGGGGACAGCATTTGGACGTTGGGCCGCGAGGTGGCGGGTATCGACCTCGCCCGCCAGGACCAACGAGGGCGAGTCCTCAGCGGGTTCCACGGCATCCACAACATCGGCCTGGCGCTTGGACCTCTGTTTGGGGGCATGCTCGCCGAGGCAGCGAGCTTCAGGGCGGTATTCATCGCCTACGCGGCGTGCGCGGCAGTTTCGGTGCCCCTTGGGTTCACCACCCATAACGCCCGGCCTCCTCGGTCGCCTCAGCTAGATTCCAAATCTGTGACAGGCTGGGGTCTCGCGCCGCTGCTCCGGCGGCTGCGCGGACTGGCGGACCTATTCAGGCAGATTCAGCCACACCTGCGCCCAACCTACGCGGTGCTCGTCTTCGCCACGCTGACCAGCTTCATGCACCGGACTACGATGCAAAGCATGCTCCCGTTGTACGCGGGCTCTTACCTTGGCTTCACGCCCACGGAAGTGGGCCTTCTGTTCAGCATCTCAGGTGTGTTTGTTCTCGCCATGATTTTGCCAGCGGGGCTCGTTATCGACAAGGTGGGCAGGAAGTGGGCCACCGTACCGAGCACAGGCATCCCTGCTCTGGCGTTCCTGTTTATCCCTTTCTCGAACACCTTTCTGCAGCTCGCCGTGCTGGTATCACTCACGGGCGTAGCCAACGGACTTTCGCTAGGCTCGCTCGCGACGTCGACATACGACGTGGTGCCGCCGAGCGCCCGTGGACGGCTGCAAGCAGCGCGCCGGACGATGGCTGAAATAGGCGGGGTGTGCGCGCCCTTGCTCGGCGGGCTTCTGGCCAACGCCTTCAACCCCGGCGTGCCTTTCCTGGCATACGCCCCGCTGTTGGTGTTGTCCGCCGTGTTGCTGGCCGTCGTCGGCCGTGAAACTTTGGAAAGGTAAAACGCACCTTTGAAAAAATGCCATCGGCAAAGTCATCAGATGTCTAACGTCCAGGGACACGGGCAAAAAAGTTAGCCAGACGCAATGATAGCCTGGACGCGCGACTGCGCTTCGGCGCCTTTTTCCTCCATCAGAGTCAAGTAGGAGGGGTTCAGCCAGTCGCCGATCCCTTCCTTGTAGCCGCGCCGCTCCTTGACCCGGTCACACCATGCGGGAATGTGTGGCCGCTTGTCCCACAGAGCTTGGAGTTGAAGATGATCGAGCCGAGCCATATAGGGTGCATAGCCGATGTCGGCGAGCGAGAACTCCTTTCCGGCAAGCCACGGCCCCTCTGACAAGGCCGTCTCTATATCTCCCAGCAGCTTGTCGAAGCACTTCACCGCGCCGGCAAAATAGACCGAGTCCACGCCTTTGGTAATCGTGTCCCGGCTGCGCTCCCGCTTGACAGGGTCTGGCATCTGTTTATGGAATGTTTCCAGCTCCTCCTGCCCTCTGGCCAGTTTCTGGTAGCGGAACGCAATGCACGTGCTCAGCACGCTCGTCGCCGCATGCACCCCCTCGTCGAGCTGTTTGGTCCACAGGCGCATTCGCGCGCGTGCGCGAGAATCGGTCGGGCGTAAGCGAGGCTCGGGATAGGCGTCGTCGAGGTATTCGTTGATGACCGTGGATTCGATGATCACCGCGCCGTCGTCAACCAGCGTCGGCACCACCGCATTGGGGTTGAGCTTGAGGTATTCGGGCCTTTGTTGATCGCTGGCACGAAGGTCCAAATGATGTCCTTCCCACTTAAGCTCTTTTTCACCCAGCGCGAAGCGCACCTTCTGCGCGCAGACCGACATGTCATTGTGATAAAGCTCGATCATGGTGAAGCCCCTTTCTCATTATCATTGCCGCCGACGCCCCAAGCCACATCCAGTTCTTTAAAAGAAGACAGGCGCAGCAAGAATAGTCTTCGGTGAGCCCGCGGCCTACGCCGGAATGAACCTGAGCGCAACGCCGTTGTTACACCAGCGCTCACCGGTCGGCGCAGGGCCATCGTCGAACACGTGCCCGTGATGTCCGCCGCAGCGAATGCAATGGTACTCCGTTCGCGGCACGATCAGCTTGAAGTCCTTTTTCGTGCCCAGATGACCGGGAATCTGGGTGAAGAAGCTTGGCCACCCGGTGCCGCTGTCGAACTTCATCCGGGAAGTGAAAAGCGGCAGCGCGCAGCCGGCGCAGACATACACACCGGGCCGCTTCTCGTCGTTGAGCGGGCTTGAGAACGGGCGCTCCGTGCCTTCCTCGCGCAGGACGTAAAACTGGGCGTCGCTCAGGATCTGCTTCCACTCCGCCTTCGATTTCCGGAGAGGCTCCGTGGAGAGACTCACCTTCGCGTCCCGCGCAAGCAGCGACCTCCAGTTCTTGCGAATTCCGTCCAGCGACTTATCGCCCGTGGCCTCCGCCGACCACGCGGAGCGGAAGCGCCCCGTTACGGCCATGACGAGAGGCGCGGCCGCAATGAGCAACATGAACTGGCGCCGTTTCATGATCCTGCCTCCGTTCCTGTGTTATATGGCAACAGGGTTTGAAAAACCTGTTGCCAGGCAAACTATACTACACGGCGCAGGGCATGACAAGATTGACAGTCCTGATCACACGGTGGGACAATGCCTTCGCTCAAGGACAAAGCCACTGCTGCAATTAGCGGCTAGACGGGCGATAAATCTTTCTCTTTTTCTAGGAGTAAAAGCCGGCGAAAGACATGGCCAAACGAGAGCAGTTTTTTTACTTCCGGAAACTTTTGCCCTATCTTGTCGCAAGCACTTTCTTGATGAGTGCAGGAATAGTCTTTGGCCTCCTGTCGGCCGTGCACGCTCCGGGGGTTGCCACTCAGGTTTTGGGGCCTATTGCAAAATTTGCGAAGACGTTGGTTGGGCTACCGAAGCTCTACCTCGCATTGGCCATTTTCTTCAATAACGTCCTGAAGACGTTGCTGATGATTGTTCTGGGAACTCTCTGGGGCCTGTTGCCGGTGTTCTTCCTGCTGTTGAACGGCTACGCCATCGGCGTTGTTTTATATTCTTCGATACAATCCAAAGGCATGTTGGCGTTTTTGCTTGCCATCGTGCCGCACGGGCTGTTCGAACTCCCCGCAGTGCTATTGGGGACAAGCATCGGACTTATGCTCGGCGTACACGCAATGAAGCGACTATTCGGAACCCTAGAAACGACTATAACCGGCGAACTAAGACGCGCCCTCAGATTTTTCTCATTAGTCATCATTCCTTTGCTGCTCTTGGCCGCTTTTATTGAAGCGTTTATCACCTCAGCGGGCGTTTCAAGGTAATAAGGTAAAGGGGGCATTGGTCATACCAGAAGCCGATTGGACTACTATGCGATTTGGAAACGATGCTTCGCATGCCACATTCCAGGCCAATGCCGTTGATCGGTGAAAGGTGCCACGAGTTACGGATCAATGATGCCGGAGCATTTTGGCGTATCGTGTATCGGGTCGACCCGGATGCTATCGTGATTTTGGAGGTTTTCAGCAAGAAGACGAGGACGACACCTAAAACGGCCATCGAGGCATGCAAAAGAAGACTCAAGGAGTATGAAAATGCGTGAGGACAAGAAAAGACGATTGGAAGCCAAAGGCTGGAAGGTTGGAAGCGCCGAGGAGTTTCTTCGGCTTTCCGACGAGGAATCTGCTTACATCGACCTCAAGCTGCGGCTCGCCGAGGGTCTGCGAGAGCGACGCCAGCGGAACCGGCTCTCCCAGATTGAACTCGCAAAGATGATCAAATCGAGCCAGTCACGCGTCGCCAAGATGGAATCGGGCGACCCATCGGTTTCGCTGGACCTCCTGATTCGATCTCTCCTCGCTCTTGGAATCTCGGACCGCGAACTCTCCAGGATCATCTCCACTTCTCGGGCTGCCTAAGCAACCTATCTGCGGATACCGGCGCACAGTATGTTCGGGCCAGTAACCCCCCCCTTGCCGAGATGAAGGGATTGAGGCGGGTTTTGCTCTCCAGGTGCTAGACATAAGGAAAGTGCGGATTCCGGGACACTTCCCGTAAAAACCCATCCGGACCGGCGAAGTAGCCGGAGTACCCTCCCCAGTCCGCGCGCTGACCTCGCTTTATGTTGTGGCCGCGGTCGGCGAGCGCAGCCAAGGATCAGGGCCGCCTTCTCTTGCCGGGACCGAAAGACCGTCTGCCGCGGGAGCGCCCGCCGCCGAAAAT
>Ga0209640_10006066_pt1 | contig 10576 bp, 10 predicted proteins | sample RifCSP10_1_FD_184018 | JGI IMG/M metagenome (GOLD analysis project Ga0209640, IMG submission 184018) | Soil microbial communities from Rifle, Colorado - Rifle CSP2_sed 10_1 (SPAdes) (version 2) | ecosystem: Environmental > Terrestrial > Deep subsurface > Rock core/Sediment | place: Rifle...
GCTTTGCGGCCCCGATCCTTTTTGCGGCGGAACCACATGGCGGCGGCACCCGCGCTGTCGGGCGCCACGCTCAAGCGCCGGCAGGAGCTCGCCAACTCCAACTACGTCTCGCGCCAGGACCTCGACGTCATCGACAGCCCGCCCGACGGGATCGCCGCCGGCGACAAGATGCGCGTCCTTGCGAACACCGAGGCGGCAAACCCGCCGCGCTAATTCAAAGCGTCAGAGCTGCTCGCGCCGCGTGGCGTCGAAATTCCAATGCAGCACGCGCCGCTCGAACCGCACGAACAGCCAGTTCAAGAGGTAGCCGAGCAGGCCGAGCGTGATCACGCCGGCATACATCTCCAGCACGCGGAACGAGCGCTCCGCGTTCAGGATGAAGAAGCCGATGCCGTCGATCGAGGCGACCATCTCGCTGATCACCACCATGATCAGCGAGATCGCGAGGCTGACCCGCATGCCGGTGAAGATCTGCGGCGAGGCGGCGGGGATGATCACCTTGCGCATGATGGCGCCGGCTCCGAGCCCGAACGTGCGCGCGGTGTTGATCTGGATCAGATCGACAGAGCGCACGCCGCTGTAGGTGTTGAGCAGGATCGGGAAGAAGCACGAGAATGCGATCATGAAGATCTTCATCGTGTCCTCGAGCCCGAGGAACAGGATCGCGATCGGGATGTAGGCGGGCGAGGGGATCGGCCGCAGGATCTCGGTCAGCGGCTCGAAGATGTTGTAGACGGTCGCGAAATAGCCCATCGCGATGCCGAGTGAGACGCCGAATACGACGGCCAGGGCATAGCCGATCACCAGCCGCTCGATGCTCGGCAGGACCAGGACCACCATCTTGCCGGAGATCATCAGGTTGGCGAACGCGACGAACACCTTGCTGAACGGCGGGAAGCTCACGCTCGCGACCACGCCGCTGCGCGCGGCCACCTCCCATACCGCGAGCAGCGCCAGGATGAGCAGGAATCCGCCGAACTTGGTCTTGAAGATCGACACGGCCGGCCCCCGTTACGCGGTGACCAGCGCGGGGTCGGCCGCGCTATCGGAGAACACCAGCGAATAAAGGTGCCGCCGGTGCGCGAGGTAGCGCTCGCTCTCGCGCGTGGTCACCTGATGGCGCGGATAGCCGAGCTCGGTCGCGATCGCGGTGCGCACGGTGGCCGGCGAGGCGCTGAGCACGACGATTTTTTCGGCGAGATAGATCGCCTCGTCGATGTCGTGGGTCACGAACAGCACGGTGAAGCGGTACTCGCGCCACAGCCGCAGCAAAAGGTCCTGCAAGCCGGCGCGGGTCTGCGCATCGACCGAGCCGAATGCCTCGTCCATCAGAAGCACCTCCGGGTTGCGCGCCAGCGCGCGCGCCACCGCGACGCGCTGCTGCATGCCGCCCGAAAGCTGGTGCGGATAGTGGTGCTCGAAGCCGGAGAGGCCGACGAGGTCGATGTACTCGGCGCACTTGCGCTGGATCTCGACGCCGCCGATGCCGGTCGATTCCAGCCCGAACGCCACGTTGTTGCGCACGGTCCGCCACGGGTACAGCGAGCGGTTGTACTGCTGGAACACGTAGATCATCTCGCGCGGCGGCCCGGTGACCGGCGTGTCCTTGAGCCGGATATCGCCGCTCGAAGCGGGCAGGAGCCCGCCCAGAATCTGCAGCAGCGTCGATTTGCCGCAGCCGGACGGCCCCACCATCGAGACGAACGTGCCGGCTTCGACGTCGAGCGACACGCCGCGCAACGCGGTGAAGTCGCCGAACGTCTTGCCGACATTCCTGATCGAGATGAGGCTCATGCGGGACGCCCGACCGCCGTTACGGCGCGATGATCGTCTTCACGTCGAAGGTTTTGTCGATCATGCCATGGCGGTGATAGACCTCCACCTGCTTCTGCAGGTCCGCCACGTCGAGCTTGGTGGTCCACTTGTCGAGCGTGATGCGCTTAAGCAGCGCCGCGTCCTTCAACGCGGTGAACTCGGTGATGGCCTTGGTCCGCTCCGCGGCGTCGCTCTCCAGCAGATCGATCGCCTTCTGCAGCACCTTGCGGAACGCGGCCACGGTCTGCGGGTTCTCCTTCACCCAGTTGGCGCGCGCGATCCAGCCGGCGATGTTGAGGCCGGGCTGCGCGTCGATAAACATGTAGGACAGCACCGAGAGCTTGTCGGTGCCGAGCCCGATGGTGGTGAACGGCTCCGTGGTCGAAGCCGCGTCGGCGCGGCTGTTCATCACCGCATCGACCTGCTGCGGAAACGGCAGTTCCGAGAACCGCACCTTTGCGGGATCGCTGCCCGCCATACGGATGACTTCGCGCGTGTAGGCCCAGTTGACGTTCTGCAGATTGCCGACCAGCACCAGCTTGCCTTCGAGCTGCTTCACGTTGGTGATACCGGAGTCCTTCCGGATGATCAGCGCGGCGGCATCCGGCTTCTGCATCTGCGCGTTGTTGTTGTTGGAGACGATCACCACGTCGAAGCCCGCCGCCTTCGCCTTGATGGCGGTGTCGAGTGAGGCGTAGATCAGGTCGAGGCTGTTGGCGATCAGCCCCTGCATGGTGACGGCGCCGCCGGCCACCGCGCCGACCGTGACGTTGAGCCCCTCGTCCTTGAACCAGCCGCGCGCCATGGCGAGATCGGCCGGCACGTAGGGCGCGATCGGGATGCGGCTGATGCGGATCTGCTTTGCCTGCTGCGCCGCGGCCGGTGCGACGTCCACAGCAGCCGACAGCATGACGAGGCCCAGCACGGCAAGTCCGAGCCCGACCGTATTCCTGGCGAAAGCGGTACTGCGAAACATGCGCGTGCTCCTCCTCTGGCTTGGGTTCACGGTAACATGACGATCAAACTTCAGTCTCCGCCATCACGACGGCGATATCGACGACGGTCCAGCAGTTCGGGCAGAAGAACTCCCGCACCGTGAATCCCGGCGTCTCGCGATCGCGGCCCAGCGGATGGGTCTGGCCGGCGGTCTCGCGCACCGCGAGACATTGATGATAGTCCTCGGCCGCCTGCGACAGGATGCAGCCGCACCGGCACCGCACCACCGCGCCGGCGGGCGCCTGCACGATGCTGAGATATTCGTTGATGCCCGCGACCAGCGGCCCGGCGGCGCCATTCGCCGACAGCGGCGCGCAACGCGGCTTCGCAGCCGATGATTTCCGTTCCGCCTTGGTCGCGGCGCGTTTGGCCGCGGTAGCCGTCGCATCGGCGCGCGTGCCGTTCAGCACCACGCCGTAGCGCGCCGCCGCGGATTCGCGCGATACCAGGCCGCGCGCTACGTCGTCCGCGACGCGCTCCGGCGCACGATCCAGCGGATCGCCATAGCCGCCGCCGCCGCCGCCGGAAACCTCGAAGATGTCGCCCTTGGCCAGCCGGTCGTGCGCGAACGGCGCCGGCGTCTCCTCCGACCTGGCGTCGATCTCGGCCATTTCGCCCGGCAGGATGCCGCGCTGGAACAGTTCGGCGATGTTGGTGCCGCGTTTGATGGTGAGCCGGTTGATCGCCGCCGGGTAGCCGCCGGACAGCCCGTGCGCCGAGGGGAACGTGACGCCGTGGGTGTGGATCATCACGTCGGGGATGCCGGCGACGTCGTGCGGCATGTACGCCATCGAGAGCCCGACCCCGCCGCGCTGCTTGCCGGGGCCTTCGCTGTCGGTGCGCTGGCGGCGGTACAGATACAGCAGCGGATAGCGGAACTCGTTGTTCTCGACATTGGGGATCGCGACCTCGGGCTCGGTCACGCCGCCGGTGTCGATGCCGTCGGTCGAGACGCCGGCGCCGCTGCCCGCCGCCAGGCCGCATTCCTGGATCACGGCCGCGAACAGCGAGCCGTACTGGTCCTTGCCCAGGATGTCGGTGAGGATCAGGTGGCCGCGCGATACCGCGGTGGCGCGCGGCGCGTATTTCTCCGAACTCAGCAGCATCTGGGAGAGGCAATGCGTCGCCACCTGCCACACGCTCTGCGTCACCGAGGTGGTGCCCTTGCACACGCCGGCGGGCCACGCGCAGTGGACGATGGTGCCTTCCGTGGCGTCGATCCGCATGATGCGCTGCAGCGCCGCCGGGCAGTGCGCCACCGCGAAGCCGAAGATGCCGAGCATCGCGCGCAGGATGTAGCCCTCGGTCGCGCCGAACGTCGCGTTCACCACCGCGCGCGCCTGCGGCGAGGATTTGGTGAAGTCGAACACCAGCCCCTCGCCCTGCTTCTTCAACGTCAGCCGGCAGGCGTACACCTTCATGCGCTTTTCGTCGTAGTAGTCGAGGTAGTTGTCGCAGCTCCACGCGCCGTCCGGGATCTCCCGCAGGATGCTGCGCAGCTTCGCCTCCGAGATGCCGATCACGCGGTCCAGCGCCTCGACCACGGTTTCGGTGCCGTAGCGCGGCACCATACCCATGATGCGGCCCACGATCGCGTGGTGCGCGCCGATCATGGATTTCAGATCGACCGCGTTCTGCACCCGGGTGCGCGAGCGGACCAGGAAATCCTCCTCCAGATCCTTGCGCAGCCTGCCGCCCTCGACCAGCTTGATCGGCGGCACCGGGATCGCCTCGTCCCAGATCGAGCGCGCGCCGATCGACACCTGGCCCGGCTCGCAGCCGCCGACGTCGCCGAAATGCACGCCCGCGCCGGACCAGGCGATCAGCCGGTTGCCGGCGAAGATCGGCGCCACCATCACGCCGCAGGTCTGGTGCGGCGTGCCGATATAGGGGTGGTTGGAGAAGAACATGTCGTCCGGGCCGATGCCCGGATTCTCGCTGTGGTGCTTGAGCACGTATTTGGCGGTCTGGATGCACGACATCGCGTGGCTCGCAATGCCGCGGCCGATGATGACGCCCTCGCCCTCGGCGGTGAGCAGCGCGACGTTGCAGTCGTTCGACTGCGCGACCGACGGCGAGCCCGAAACGTTGCGCAGCACCGCCGCGCCCTCGTCGACCACGGTGGCCAGGCGATGGCGCAGCACCTCGAAGGTGATTGGATCGATCATGGCTGGGCGTCGGGGAAGCGGATGACGACGTTGCCGAACTTGTCGACCGAGACGTCCTGGCCCGGGTGCACCACCAGGGTGGAGTTGGGGCACTCGACGATCGCCGGGCCGGAGAATTTGTTGCCGGGCGCAAGGCGGGTCATCTCGTAGATCGGCGTGTCGACGAACTTGCCGTCGAAATACACCTTGCGGCGGCCGGCGGCGGCACGCTTGGGATCGGGGCCCTGCGCCGCATCCTCCTTGATCACGATCGGCACGTAGCGCGTGGTGGCGACGACGTGGAACGTCATGATCTCGACGCCGGACTCGGCGACCGCGGTGCCGCGGCCGAAGCTCTGCTCATACAGCGTGGTGAAGCGCTGCACGATGGCGGCGACGTCGGCGGGCGCAAGCTGGCCGTTCGGCGCCGGCACCTTCAACTGGTGCACCTGATGGCGGAACCGCATCTCCAGCAGGCGCGTCAGCGCGGTGCCGCCGGTCTCCATGCCGCGGTCGCGCATGTCGTTCGCCGCCTGCTGCTCCAGCCGCTCGAACACCGCATTGATCTGGGCGACCTCGAACGGCGAGCGCATCGGCTGCGAGTGCGAATAGACCCGCACGATGTCGGACGACGCGATGCCAAGCGCCGAGAACACCGAGGCGTGCGGCGAGACGATCGCCATCTGCAGCCCGATCTCCTTGGCGAACGCGCCGACATGGGTCGGGCCGGCGCCGCCATAGGCGAACAGCACGAAATCGCGCGGATCGACGCCGCGCTCGATGGTGAGCTTGCGGATCAGATCGCCCATCCGGCTGTCGACGATGTCGATGATGCCCTGCGCCGCGGCGTGCACGTCGATGCCGAGCGGGTCGGCGATGCGCTGCTTGATCGCGGCCTCCGCCTTGGCCTTGTCGAGCTTCTTGCGGCCCTTGAAGAACACGTCGGGGTCGATGCGGCCCAGCACCACGTCGGCGTCGGTGGTGGTGGGCTCGAACCCGCCCTGGCCGTAGGCCACCGGCCCCGGCACCGAGCCGGCGCTGCGCGGGCCGACATGCAGCAGGCCGGTGGTTTCGTCGACCCAGGCGATCGAGCCGCCGCCCGCGCCGATCGACACCACCTCGACATGCGGTAGCGCCATGCGGATGCGCGCATGCACCACCACATCCGATAGGATCGGCGCGCCGGCGGTGATCACGCCGACATCGAAGCTGGTGCCGCCCATGTCGGTGGCGATGATGTTACCGTAGCCCATGCGCTCGCCGAGCTTGGCCGCGCCCATGATCCCGCCGGCCGGGCCGGACGCGATCAAGTTCAACGGCTGCACCGATACTTCTTCCGCCCACATGCAGCCGCCGTTCGACTGCATGACCAGGAACGGGCGCGACAGGCCGCGGGTGGCGAGCAGCCGCTTCATCACGTCCATCTGCTGGCGCGCCAGCGCGCCCAGATGCGCCGACAGGATGGTGGCGTTGGTGCGCTCGAACTCGCCCAGAACCGGGGCGACCGCGCTGCCGATCGCGACGTAGAGCGCGGGGTAGTTCGCCTCGATGAATTGCTTGATCCAGCGCTCGTGCGTCGGGTTGATGAACGACCACAAGAGCGACACCGCGATCGCCTCGCAGCCGTCCGCCACCAGGTCCTTCACCGCCTGCTCGGCCTCGGCGCGGTTCAGCGCCACGATCACCGCGCCCTTGTAGTCCATGCGCTCGGTGATGCCCTTGACCCGCGCGCGCGGCACCAGCGGCTCGGGCTTCGACCAGAACAAGAGGTCGGACTTCTCCATTTCCGACAGCCCGTCGGTCTTGGCCATGATGCGGCCGATGAAGGTCGCGTCCTCGTGCCCCTTGGTCGTGATCAGCCCGACCTTGGCGCCGCCGCGGGTGATCAGCTTGTTGGTGATGCTGGTGGTGCCGATCGCGACCGCACGCGAGCCGGCCAGCACGCTATCGACCGTGACGTCCTGCGTCTCGGTCACGTTCGCCAGCGCCCGCACCATGCCCTCGCCGGGGCTTTCCGGCACCGTGAAGCTCTTGTCGGTCAGCACGCGGCCTTGCTCGTCGATCAGCACGCAATCGGTGAAAGTGCCGCCGACGTCGATGCCGACCACGTATCTCATCGCTGGGACGCGCGCGCCTGGCTCCACACGCGGATGATATCGGCGTTGGGCAACGTGTGCGGCCGGTAGATGGCCATCGCCCCCTCGTGCATCGCGGCGTCGTAGCCCATCACGCCCTCGCGCGCGATGAACAGCTCGTAGCCGTGGTCGTGCGCGCCGAAGAACGTGCCCATGACGCCCGAATGGCTGGAAACGCCGGTCAGCACCGTGGTCTCGATGCCCATGTTGCGCAGCACCTTGTCGAGCAGCGAGTTGTGGAAGTCGTTGAACGCCGCCTTGTCGATGATGATGTCGCCGGGCTGCGGCGCCAGCGCATCGACGATCTTGTGGCCCCAGGTGCCGATGATGCAGGGGATGTCGGAGGCGCTCCCGGCGAGCCCGTTCTTGCGCAGGTGGTTGACGTGCGGCTTGGGGATGTCCTCGATGTTCGGCAGGTGCATCTGCTGCAGATAGACGATCTTCACGCCGGCCTCTCGCGCGGCCTTCATCAGCTTGGCCACCTCCTGCACCACGGTCACGATGGTTTCCGGGCGCTTGGCCGCGCGCCGATAGATCTTTCCCTCCGGCGTGCAGAAATCGTTCTGCATGTCGTGGATCAAAAGCGCGGTACGGCTGGGATGCAGCGCGTGCGCCAGGTCTTCGGCCGCATCGCGATCGGGTGTGGTCATGACTGCCTCACGGCGAGGTTGGCAAACAATGTGCGCGCCGGCCGCACCGAAGCACGGTGCGGGAGAGCGCGATGAAGGCGGGAATCTGGCGGAAGGATCCGAGCTCTCCCCGTGGCAAGCGGCGCCGTATTTCCGGTGCTCAAGCTTACGGTCGCATATATCAGCGGTGGTTGCCGATCACAAATAATTTAAGCCGTCGCGCGAACCGCCGGCAAATACGCGAGCCGCACGGCGTTCGTCGCCGTTGGCGTACGATTAGGCAGCGTGACCGCTAGAGCGGCGTCGCGAGCAGGGTCGGCACCGAAAACGTATCCACGATCACCAGCTTCTCGCTGAACAGAAGCTGATTGCCCTCCATGCGCACCTTGTCGCGGTAGCGCCCGATGCTGAACAGGCGCGACTGGCCGTCGAGCGTGGTCTGGTACGAGGCGTAATTCGCCCGCACCTGCCACACGCTCTCGCCCGCAGGGCTCACCCGGACGTTGCTGATGAAGTGCCGGTCGTAATGGAAATTGTAGGCGTTGGCGTTGCGCAGCGACACGATGCGGTCGCGCAGCATGTTCTTGTTGGTGCACAGCATGATGGAGACCGGCAGATTCTGCTCGACGTTGTCCCGCGGCACGATGCGATAGCTGCAGTCCTCGGTGAACAGGTCGAGCCATTCCTCCAGCCGGTCCTCGTCGATCCGCTCGGCGTACTCGTCCATCAAATCGATGGCCGCCGCGCGCACGGACGCGAGGCTCATCGCTCGGCGCCCTCCGGCTCCAGCCCCATCAGCTCGGCGTAATACGACCAGAAGCCGCGCACCGGCATGTCGTTGATGCGGTGGTCGAGGTCCTTGATCGGGCCGCGCCCGCCCATCTCGATCACCGAGCACGCGTCCGGCTCGCCGACCACGGCGCGCTGCGTGATCTCGATCGCCTCGCCGTCCTCCATCGAGATCAGCCCGGCCGGCCCCACCATGTTGGCCTGCAGCAGCCGATGGTTGGTCATCTCCTCGCTGTCGGCTTGGTAGCCGAACAGCGTCCACAACAGCTCGAACTCGCCCGGGCCGGACGTGCGCAGCTGGCGCGTGGCCAGGCTGTTGCTGATCTGGTGGATGGTTGCGTTGGGGAAGATGCCGCAGATCGCCAGGCTGATGCCGTCGTCGTACTCGCGGCGGAACTTCACCATGGTCGGGTCGAGCAGCCGCAGCCGGCTGTCGTGCACCTTGTTGTCCTTATATATGTGGCTGAATTCGGAATCGTCGTCGGTGCCGGTCATGGCCCAGGTCAGGTTGTGGCGGTGGCGGGCGTCCATGCGCACGCCGCCGGTCTGGGTGGCGCGGCTGATGCCGAACGTCGACTGGAAATCGTGCAGCAGGCTGCCGTGATAGGTGTCGCGCTGGTTTTCCAGATAGAGCTTCCAGTTGCCATAGATGCGCTGGCGCTGGTAGCCGAGCACGCGGATCGGCTTGCCGAAGATCCGGTCGATGTGCCGGATGATGGTCGGGCCGATGTAATCCTCCAGCGGCTCGGCATCGGCGCGGAAGCTCGCGAAGATCACGCCGGCGCGCGTTGCGACGTGCAGACGCTGCAGCCCGTGCTCAGCCATGTCGAAATCCGCACCCATGCCGCCTTTGCCCTTGAGCCCGTTCTTGAACGGCAGGCCGAGCAGCGTGCCGTCGAGGTCGTAGCACCAGCGGTGATAGATGCAGATGTGCTCCTTGGCGTTGCCGCGCACCTCGCGCCGCACCAGCGCGCCGCGATGACCGCACCGGTTCACCATCACGCGCATCTTGCCGTCGCGGTCGCGGTTGACGATGACCGGCGTCTCGCCGACCAGGCTGGTGCGATAGTCGCCGACGTTCGGGAATTCCGCTTCGAGACCGACATAGTTCCAGGTCGGACCCTTGAAGATGCGTTCCTGCTCGCGCTTGTAGATCTGCGGGTCGTGGTACAGCCAGAACGGCACCCGCGAATAATCCTGCCGCTGCCAATTCACGACCGGCGTGTTGAGGGCATTGGAGAGCGGCTCGGGATCGCGTTCGGTCATCAGCAGATCCCTCGTGCGGATGGATATCCGCCGGAAAAGCTAAGCGAACCTGTCACGGGTAGTTGCACTCCGCAACTATTTTCAAATCACGCGATAGCGCCTGTCGTATCGCGGCCATTGGCTTTCGCCGCCGCCGCGCCTTTCCGTTTTGCGACCAGCGCGTCACCGACAGCGCGAATTTTTGCATGTACATTTCCGCAAGGCAGCGCGTCTGCCGCGCCGCCATGAGCGAGAAGCGGTATGGCGTCCGGCGCTGGAGGTCGATCCTGATGCGGCCCGCTGTGGCGCGCTTGTTCGGCATCTGATGGCTCGATGTGAAAACGGGATTTCAGGCGCAGATACCCCGAGCTTTCGTGGGACCTCGAAACTTGGAATCAGGGCGGGCAGGTGAATGTCATGACCCTGATCTATCCGCTGGGCAACAACGAGAAGAGGGTTGCCGAAGCCATCGTGTCGGGAGCGCATCCTACTCAGCGCCCCTGAATTTGGCAGGCACCGTAGGATGGCGGGGGCATTCGTCTCGCCATCGATGATCGCCTCGCTCCAAGCGACACGTGAGCCGGGCAGCTGACCACAGACCGCGAGAAAAGTTGCCTCTGGCTATTTGGCACTCGTCCAGTTAGAGTGCTAACACGCACTCCCGACCACCCATCCCGTCTTTCAAAAAATAGGAACACTCATGAGCTTCAGACCTTTGCATGATCGCGTCCTGATCCGGCCCCTCGAGCAGGATGCCAAGACCAAGGGCGGCATCATCATCCCGGACACGGCGAAGGAAAAGCCGGTCGAGGGCAAGGTG
>Ga0209640_10006068_pt1 | contig 10575 bp, 6 predicted proteins | sample RifCSP10_1_FD_184018 | JGI IMG/M metagenome (GOLD analysis project Ga0209640, IMG submission 184018) | Soil microbial communities from Rifle, Colorado - Rifle CSP2_sed 10_1 (SPAdes) (version 2) | ecosystem: Environmental > Terrestrial > Deep subsurface > Rock core/Sediment | place: Rifle...
TCGACTATACCATACTGCCAATCTTGCAATTCATGACCGCGTTCCAGGCCTATCCCATCGCTAAGAATAGCACTGTACATGTGCCCTATCGCCTGTTCTTCTGTCATAGAACCTGTGCGAATAAACTCTTGCGCAAAGGTATCATCCTGCGTTAATTGGATCAACTGCCGTTTGCGTTTGCTCCATGCATAAATCCGGCTATCCCCCTTGTTAAAGAAAATAACCTGCCTTTTCCCCGATACGGTTTCCTCACGAATATGAAATAAGCTTAAAGTGGTTTCAAGCTTATCCTCCTTTTGATCTGTAAGACTATTGACCATTTTATATTCTGCATAAGCTGCTTGAATTTTCTGAACCAAATCTTCCCAGATCGGTTTTAATTCTCCCCTCGTACGCACTTGCGCCAGAATATCCACCTTTAGTTGATCAAGCGAAACTTCAACAGCTAATCGAGAAGCAACTCCTGAATATTTATGATCGCCAACACCATCGGCCAAAGCAACGGCTCTTTTAACCCGGTTCACATCGGTATAATCTTTGTTGGGACGAGCCCGAAGCGTATCTGAAACCATGCCGGTCCGTACATGCTCATCCGCTATCATGGCGCGATCTAAATCACCATCGATAGGAGAACTAATGGGCACTTGCTCCATTCGATTAAAAGCATCGATCATTTTTTCAATACTGACCGATCTTCTTCTTTGCGCCATTGTTGCATTTGGCCTTAATCTCATTTCGATCCGTTCCGGTATGGTGTTTCGAATAATGTGATCCACATACTGCCAGCGGCCAAACTCCGCGCTCCGACGCAGACCAAACCGCTCATAATTTGCCAAAACATTAATGGTCGGCTCCCCATTTCTCATGGTAGGAATAAAATCGGGCCTGATACCCATCAAGGAGGTAAACGGCTCTATTTTCCCTTCGAGACCACCATTCTCAAAACGATAATGGCCTTGATGCGCCAACTCGGCGGCAATATATAATAGTGCAACTATAGGATGCAAGCCGAGATCCTGAGGAAAAATCTCATTAATCAATTTCTGCTTGCCGGAAACGCCGTGGACCAAATTCACCCTGATCGTGTCTTCTTGCGTGTCCAATCCAATACGGGCAAAAACACCTTTCATAGGGTCAACGCTGTCTCCTTCTTCTCCAATGACCAGGTAAATACCATGCGTATTTTCTGCTAATCCGTATTTCATCGCAATAAAATATGACGTTCCAGGAATAGTGGCCTTTAAAATGGCTTGGCCATTAATAAATTCGGGGGAAAACATACCCGTCATTCTTTTCATATTCGAGGTTGGTAATATCAATTTCTGATTATCATCGATTCCCGGAGGCAGAAAATAAACATACTTCTCCCTTAAATTAGAATAACGTTGATAGGTATCGATAGTTGTGTCAATAAAGTCTGCGAATACTGCATCAGAGACAGCGCTCAAATTTATTCCTTCTTTATTCAGCCACTGCATTACATTAAAAATGATATCGGAAGTAATCTGCCATTTATGGCTTAAAGCGTTTATCCACGCCTGCGCATATCGCTTTTTCCCGGAGGTATATAATTTAGTAATATGAAAGAATATTTTATGGATTAAAGCGGGTGTGGGAAGGCGGTCTTCTTTTCCAGTATCGCCCCAAGCCATGATCTGTTCTTTATCTGTATCCGTGAATCCCCATCTTCCTTGAAGAGCACGCACCTGAGGCGCTGTTTCTATAAGGCCCGCCATTTCTTCTGACAACATGGCGTTATCGGTTAAAGATGGTCCCAATAATCGCGTTACATCCGTGACACTTTCCCCATCGCGGCCTTTGGCATCTAACACGGCAGAGGCGATTATGGCATGATTAAAATTTTGCTCAACCCTAGCCGCGAATTCCGGGGCATCGACAACCAGCATGGCCTCATCCACTGCCATTTTCGCCCCACCGGAAAAATACTTTCGTGGAATGACTTCCTGGGTGGCGGGATCATACTCTTCTTTGATGTAATTGTAGACCCCGACCTTAAAGGCCTCTAAATACTGCTCGTAGATCTTTTGTTTCACTTGTTTGTCTTCGACGTCCACGCCCTCTGTTTTATTTTGATCCACGTAAATTCTGTTGAGCAAATGCCCCTCAAGTTTTCTCTTGAACCACGTGGCTAAGATCAATGAATTGTAGATCTGGCGCAAATTGGCGAAATTCTTGCCTTCGTTGACTTCCTTCTCGATCTCAGGAAGAATCACCTCCCTCATCATTTCAGTCATCAGTCGTCGGTCTTCAGTCGTCAGACCTTCCTCTGACGTCTGATGACTGATGTCTGATGACTGACTAAGCGCCAAATAGTCTTCTTCCAACATCACCTTCAAATGCGACTCCACCACAAAGGCCGTATCGCCGTTCTCATAGACAACCGCTTTTTCAGGAACGATCCACACTTTATTGAACGTGTTGACCGGAATATCGCTGGTGCCGTACAATTCATAAGCCCTCTGATGGATCCTATCCCAGAACTTCTTGCCCAATTCTTCCTCAGGATAGATCAGGCTTGCCGTTAATTGTTTAAGCAAATAATCCTGCGCCAAAAGGTCGCGCCCCATTTCCGTTATACCGAAACCCTCCGGCACAATGCGGTCCTTTTCATACGGCGAGAGATTGACCCACAAGTCTTCTTTGGGCACGGTCAAACTGGCCAGAAAATATTTGACCAATTTGTCGGCTTCAAGGCGCAAGGCCTCGTCTTTGAGGTTGCTTTCGCCTGTATCGATAATGAAATCAAAACGAAGCGGATTATCGGCGTAAATTTTAATGCCTTTCATCAAAGGCGGCGTGAAGGCGACGCTTGGCGGGAGCAACGTTCCCGGGGAGACAAGCGGTAAGGCCGCTTGCGCCCACACGAGTGAAGGAAGATAGACCGTTGAAACAAAAAAGACAACGGCAATCGTGGCGCAAATAAACTTAAATAATTGTGATTTTCTTAGAATATGTATACACATAGGCAGCCTACTAGTAATAACCCTATTAAGACTCCACCTAGTAAGTATACTATATAGAAAACAGGCTTTACCAATCGAAGTTTGTCATGGAAAAACTCGGTAAGATATTGGAAATAAAACGGTTAGTGAATTAACCGCGTTGGCTGGCGGTGCTTAAATTCGCCAAGTTTTTGGCGAGCTCGGGGGTGAGCTGCTTTTCCTTTAGGCGCCAGACCCAATTCCCCTTCGTTGTGCCCGGGGTGTTCATCCGAGCGTGCTCATCAAGGCCTAAAACATCTTGCATCGGGAAAATGGCCCAGTTGGCTTTGGAATGCATGGCAAGGCTTATCAGTTTCCAATGGATGTCTGTAACGCTTAAATCTGATTTTAAATACTCATGCAAATTTTTCCGTTCCCATTCATTGATACCGTGCTTGAACCATCCGACCGTCGTGTTATTGTCATGGGTCCCGGTGTACACAACGCAATTGGGGTTATGGTAATTGTGGGGCAAATAAGGGTTGTACGCGTCGCTGCCGAAAGCGAACTGCAGTACTTTCATCCCCGGAAAGCCGATCTCACTGATCTTGCGGTGCACCTCTTCAGAGATCATTCCCAGGTCTTCCGCGATAATGGGCAATTGGTCCCTCTGGGAACGCAGCGTCCCTAAAAATTCGTCCGTCGGGACATCAACCCAATTGCCGTTAATGGCCGTTTTCTCAGCGGCCGGGATTTCCCAATAGTTGATAAACCCGCGAAAATGATCGACCCGAACCCAATCAAAAAGTTTCAGGTTAAAATGCATGCGGTTCATCCACCATTCGAATTGGTTCTGCTTTTGATATTCCCAATCGTAGACAGGATTGCCCCAGCGCTGCCCCGTTTCACTGAAAGAATCCGGCGGGGCACCGGCGACAAATAAAGGCTTGCCATGATCATCCAATTTGAAATTCTTAGGGTTCTCCCACACATCAACACTATCCAAGTCAACATAAATGGGGATGTCGCCAACGATCTCAACTCCCTTTTGCCAGCAATAATTCTTTAACCCCGACCATTGCTTGAAAAATAAAAATTGCATGATCTTGAATTCTTCGATGCCGGCCTCGTCTTTCTGTGCAAGCGCCTCCAAGGCCTTGGCATCATGGGAACGGTAGCTTTCAGGCCATTCATTCCAACACTTCTCGGAAAATTTCCTTTTCAGCCATTTGAAGGCGGCGTAGTCCTGAAGCCAAAACCGGCTCTCCTCGACGAACGCCTGGTAGTTCAATTCCTGGCGGTTGAAATTCTTAATGACCTTCTCAAAGAGACGGCTTTTCAGCTGGATGACCGCCTTATAGTTGATTTTTTCGGTATCGAACGACGGTATTTTTTGGATATCCTTAGGTTCCAACAACCCCTCTTCGACGAGCAATTCAGGACTTATGAAGAACCTGTTCCCGGCAAAAGCCGAGGGGCTGCTGTACGGCGAATGGGACATCACCGGATTGGTCGGATTTAAAGGAAGGATCTGCCATAACTTCTGTTTTGATTGGCTAAGAAAATCGACGAACCGGTAAGCCCCCGGGCCCAAATCGCCGATACCGAAACGCGAAGGTAACGAGCTGATATGAAGAAGAATACCGCTTTTGCGTCCGTCCATCATGGGCTGTGAGTCATTGAAGGTTGAATTAATCGTTCAAAAATAACCCGGCCGTTGACCAAAGCCGGGTCCTTGCTTTGCGCCGCCTCAAGCCTGGAAACAAAATCTTCCAAAAAAGAAATACCGGTTATTTCCCTGGCCAACTCGATGGCACGCGCTGCGTAGCGCAAGATCTGAATGGTCTCTATCCTAGAAACATCTTCGAAAAACCATCCGCAACTGGTGAACATAAACATGGCGAATTTCTGCATTTCTAATAATTTCAAGATTTTTGTTTTGTCTTGTAGGGGCAGGGCATGCCCTGCCCCTACGATATCTCGAATAAATTTATCCACATTGTTATCAGAAAGGTTCAACAATAACGTGATATATTCATCTCGTGCCTTCCACGGATCATCACAAAATTGACACATTTGAGTTTCATAAACGTCTATTAATTGATCCCTCAACCAATTCAGCGATTCCCGAAGCGTGCCGCGCCATTTATGCACCTTGCGCGTGTGCGTATCATAACTATGGCGGTCGTCCTTGCTCCAGCGATTTAATCCCGAGTCGCAGCTCCACGCGGTATTTTCAATGATTTCGACTTCAAAGGTTGGCGGGTGGCGTTCTAAAAATGAGCCGTAATTAATTAACTGCGCTTCATCGCTTTGGTCAAAATGATCGAAAACCTTTTTAAGGACCAGCTGCCCTCTTTTATGGTGATGCCCGTAGGTTTCCCCATCCACCGCGCAATGAATGACCGTAGGCTCATCAAAGGGGCGCTCGATTTCCCGCTGGATGCCGTGAATAAAACGAGTGGCGCTGTTGATATAGCCTCCGAAGGCAACATGGGTGGCCATGGAGCCGTCATAAAAAAACAAAGCGATGCTTTTACCGGAGGGCAACGGACATTTATAAACCCTTTTCGTTTCAACGCTGGCGTATTGGCCGACCTCTTCCCACACCCTCTGTCCCTGTTTTCGTATTTTTGCCGCCTGCGCAGGGGCAAGGACTGTAAATAGAATGCCGTGCTGGACCAATACCTCAAGGGTCGCCACATCCACCGCCGTTTCGGGAAGCCACATCCCTTCGGGCTTGCGCTTGAACCGATGCTCGAAATCCTTGATCCCCCAGATCACCTGCGTATGTTTATCCCGTTCATTGGCCAGGGGCATAATCATGTGGTTGTAGCCCTGCGCCAAGGCCGAGCCGTGGCCCTGGAATCGGATTCGGCTTATTTGGTCCGCCTGAAGAATGGCCTCGTAGGAATATGCGCCCTTTTCCTTAAGCCACGTCAAAAGGGTCGGCCCAAAATTAAAACTCATCCGTTCGTAGTTCTTGAGCTTGGCGTTGGATTCATAGCATTCGGCATTGATGCGCTCATTCCAGTCGTGGTAGGGATGGGCGGTTTCCTGGACGTCAACCTGGCTGGTCCAAGGATTCTCTCGGGGAGGCTGATAAAAATGCCCGTGCAGGCAAATATATTTTTCCATTTTCAAAGGCCTTTACGATGTGATTATCTTATCAAAGGATAAAGACCCCATCAATCAATTATGTGATTAAAATGACTTATAAAAGGAGCTTTAGTGGGAACAAACAAGGTGCTGGATTTCTTCCACTTCATCCAGCTTGATATAAGGAGCGGGTTGACTCAAGTAATATCCTTGCCCCGCATCGACGCCAAGATCGATGAGCGTCAGTAGATCCTGCTTGGTTTCGATGCCTTCGGCAATGCAAAGGATATTATTTTCTTTGCAAAAAGAAGTGATGAATTTGACAATGCTTTTCTTGAACGAATCCGCATGGAGGTTATTGACGATGTGCCGGTCGATTTTGACGATCTCGGGCCTGGTCTGCACAATGGATTCCAGGCTGGCGTAACCGCCACCCACATCATCCACCGCGAACTTAAAGCCGTACTCCCTAAAGCGCTTGAGGTGGTCAAAAAAGATCTTAAAGTCGGTGACGGCGGAGCGTTCGGTGATCTCCAAGATCACATTCTCGATCTTGATCTTGCTTTGTTCAAACAGGGATTTGATCGTTAAGAACCTGGGGCCTTCCACAAAATAAGGATTACAATTGAGAAATAATTTCTCGTTCGTTAGGATCCGCGAAGCGTATTCGATGGCCTTCTTCCATGAGGCCATTTCCATCTCCTGATAAAGGCCGAATTGAAGCGCGGCCTTAAAAAGAAGCTCGGGGTTGGCCAGCATGGATTGCGTCTTGGGCCGGCAGAAAGCTTCGAAGCCGATCAAGCGAAACGGCTGCAGCTGAACGATAGGTTGAAAGAACGGGATGATCAATCCATCATCAATGATCGTCCGTAGCTCGCGGATAATAGCTTCCTCTCCCTGAGAGACAAGCTTTCCGTCCCGAAACGGAGCGCTGCGCCTTAACACCGCCTCCATCCTTGCCACCAGCTCCTCGAATTCAAATGGTTTGACCAAATAATCATCCGCCCCCAGATACAGGCCTTCGACAATATTCTCGGGCAGCATTTTGGCGCTTTGTATGATAATCGGAATGTGCCGGCTGTCTTCATTTTCTTTGAGTTTTCGACAGACATCAAAACCGTCTTGATCGGGAAGGACGATATCCAACAAAACTAGATCAATGTGGGAAGCGATTTTTTGGAGGGCTTCTTTGCCGGAACCGACCACATCAACTTCATAGCCTCTGGATTCCAGCAACATGGATAGCATCTGGCTTACGGAAGCATCGTCATCCACCAGTAATATGTGTTTTTTAAGATTGATTTTGTTGATCATTACCCCCCCCCACCTATCAGTCAACCCATTCGACTACGCTCAGGGTTGATTCTGAGCGTGAAGTCGAAGAGTCAAAGGCATGTTCCCTTCCCCAATGTTAGGCAACGACACAGCTTTTATGCCCTGCTTAAAGTATATTCTATCCGGTATCTTCTTGACGATGCACAATTTACATAATTTAAATATCTCTAATATGCGGCCAATCTTTATAATCCATTATATCTGAGATAGTTATAAGAAAATAAACGGAAAGAAGGAAACGTTTTCTTTTTTGAAGAGATTTTCTTCGCTTTTGTGACGCTTTTGAACTGTTTTCAAATAATAACCGAAGAAGCCCGGGTGCGTACATATTCCGTAAAATAGTACGTGGTATCCCCATCTATATGGGGCTTGGAAAGGTTCCGGCGTTCAAATTCCAGCCGGTATGGAGGGAAAAACGCATCACAAGAAAAGCTATGGAGAACTTGGGTGATATAGAGCTTTTGACACTCTGGTTTCTTCAGCGCTTCTTGGTAGGTTTTAGCGCCTCCGATGACATAAATATTTTCCACCAAATCCATTAATGGGGCCTTCTCCAATATCTCAAAGGCCTGATCAAAGTCCTGAGCTTTGTAGACTTCCACCGGAACCTCAAGATCCTTATTTTTTGTTAAGACGATATTGATACGCCCTGCCAACGGACGAAATTTAGGAGGAATGGATTCCCATGTCTTGCGGCCCATGATCACGGCGTTCTTCTTATCCGGCGCTTTGGTCTTGCTGGTGAGTTCCCTGAAATACTTTAGATCGCCGGGCAAATGCCAAGGGAGTTGACCGTTTTTACCAATGCCGTTGTTGGTATCGGTAGCGACAACTATGCTGAATGGCTTCATAGGTTAAACCGCGATGGGAAACTTGATGAAGGCGTCATGTTGATAATTCTCAAGCCTAATATCTTCGAAGGCGATTTCGAAAATTTTCTTCTGGGCGATCTTCACTTGAGGAAGCGGCTTAGGCGTGCGCTTAAGCTGCTCTTTCAATCCATCGATATGGTTAAGGTAAATGTGGGCGTCCCCCAATGTATGGACAAATATGCCTGGCGTTAACCGGCACTCTTGGGCCATCAGCATCAACAATAACGCATAACTGGCGATATTGAACGGTACGCCCAAGGCAATATCGGCCGAGCGTTGATAGAGTTGGCAATCCAGCCGGCCGTTAACCACATAAAGCTGGAAAAAAGCATGGCAGGGCGGCAAAGCCATTCTGTCAATGTCCGCCACATTCCAGGCGTTCACAATAATACGCCGGGAATCGGGATTTTTCTTGATAAGTTCCAGGGCATTCTGGATCTGATCGATATGTTCTTTGCGGAAGGACTTGGCTTTTTCATCCCAAACAAACTTATCCCATTTTCGCCATTGATATCCGTAAACAGGCCCCAACTCCCCCTTTTCATCGGCCCAAGCGTTCCAAATAGGCGTGTACTGTTTTAAATCATCATTGATGTTGGTGGAGCCGCGCAAAAACCACAAGAGCTCCCGCACCACGGCTTCAAATAAAACTTTCTTGGTTGTTAAAAGAGGGAAGCCGTCGCGCAGGTCGTATTTGGTTTGATAGCCGAAGACAGATACCGTCCCAGTGCCGGTACGGTCCTCTTTTTTATCGCCATGCTCTAACACATAGCGGACAAGCTCTAGGTATTGTCTCATAGCTGGTATTATAACAAACGATTATAATTTTAAGCGAAATTCTTCAAATTTCAAAGAAGGGCTTTGCTCCATCTTTCCTTTTTTCTCTTCAATGATAAACCCGGCATACGAAGGGCCCATTTGATCCATAAGCGCGACCCCTTCTTCACGGCCCAAGACAGTCAGCGCGGTCGCCAACGCATCGGCCTCAAGGCCCGTAGGGGCGATGGCCGTTGCGCTGACAACGCCTTCCTGCGGATACCCGGTCACGGGATTGAAAATGTGGGAATACCTCTTTCCCTGGATCTCAAAATACTTCTCATAATTGCCTGAAGTGGTCACCGAGGCGTCTTTAAGCAGGACAACGGCGCTAAACTTATCACGGTCCTTAGGGTCCCGTATGCCGACACGCCAAGGCTGGCCCTTACAATTGTTCCCGCCCGCATAAATATCCCCACCGGCATCGATAAAAAAGCTATGAACGCCGTTGTCACGAAAGATCCTGGCTGCCTCATCAATGGCGTAGCCGGCCGCAATGCCGCCCAGATCGACCTTTGTCGTCGGATTGGTCAACTGAACGTTATTAAGCTCAAATAAAAGTATGGTGTGCGCTCCAATCGCCCTTTTGACTTGCGCTATTGCCTCAGGGGCCGGGAGGGAATCTTTCTGCGCGGCATCTTTCCACAATTGGATGAGCGGCCAGACGGTGATATCAAAAGCGCCTCTCGTCAGCTGATTGAACCGAATAGCTTCTTGGATCACTTTGTAAGTGTCTGCCCCGACCTCAACCGGCTGCTCATAAGCCTGGTTGATCTTGGCCACATCACTTCGCTCATCAAAAACGTTCATCCGCCAGGCAATGTCTTCCAGGCGCTCCCACACGCGTTTATAGATTTCCTGGATATCCAATTCTTTAACTTGCGAGGCGCACGTATCAATCTGGACATAAGTCCCCATCATATATTTTGTTTCGCTGTACTTTTCCTGCCCCTCTTTCCGGCCGGTCGCCGCCCATAACACCAAACAGCCTAATATGATGCCCGCCCACAGGTAATTCTCTTTGGATAACTTCATTTGTGAATGATTAAATCGAAGCGCCAATCAACGCTTTGAGGTTGCCCCGCATAATAGAACGGGTTAAATGAATCCTGAAAAGAAACTTTAACGTTATCCCCTTCAAGCATCTGACGGAACTTCTCTTTCGAAAATAACCGCAGCGGCGGCTTGTATTCTTCACGGATGCTTTTGCCGAGCTTATAATGGTCTTGGCAATAACGCCTATACGCTTCTTTGGCTTCTTCGTATTTCTGTGACTTCGCTTGGTCGGGAAGCTGGCCGATTAAGGCACACCCCCCTTTTTTTAGGACGCGGACGATCTCCTTAAGGGAACATTGCACGTATTCATCACTGTCGAAATTCATAAATACGTAATAACTTAAAATACGATCGAAAGACCCGCTGGCCAACGGTAACGAACCGATCTCACCGTTGATAAGCCGCCCCTTAAGGCGGCTGCCGGCGAATTTCATCATTTCCATGGAAAAATCAAG
>Ga0209640_10006069_pt1 | contig 10575 bp, 10 predicted proteins | sample RifCSP10_1_FD_184018 | JGI IMG/M metagenome (GOLD analysis project Ga0209640, IMG submission 184018) | Soil microbial communities from Rifle, Colorado - Rifle CSP2_sed 10_1 (SPAdes) (version 2) | ecosystem: Environmental > Terrestrial > Deep subsurface > Rock core/Sediment | place: Rifle...
GAAATCGGCCAGGAACCGCTCCAGCCAGTAGACCGACTCGGCGTCCAGGTGGTTGGTCGGTTCGTCCAGCAGCAGCATGTCCGGGCGCGACAGCAACAACCGGCACAGGGCAACGCGCCGCTTCTCCCCGCCGGACAGCTTGTCCACGGCGGCATCCCAGGGCGGCAGTCGCAGGGCGTCGGCGGCCCGTTCCAGCAGGTGGTCGAGATTATGGGCGTCCCAGGCCTGGATGATGCCTTCGAGCTTTTCCTGTTCCCTGGCCAGGGCATCAAAGTTGGCGACCTCGGTGGCATAGGCGGCATACACTTGATCGAGCCGCTTCAGAGCATCCAATGGTTCGCGCAGGCCATCCTCGACATTGCCTCTCACATCCTTGGCCGGATCCAGTCCCGGTTCCTGTGACAGGAATCCGACTTTGATGTTCGGCATGGGCCTGGCTTCACCATGAATATCGGTGTCCAGTCCGGCCATGATCCTCAACAAGGTCGATTTCCCGGCGCCGTTCAGGCCGAGGACGCCGATTTTCGCGCCCGGGAAGAAGGACAGGGAAATGTTTTTCAATATCTCGCGTTTGGGCGGGACTATCTTGCTGACACCAAGCATGGTGTATACATATTGGGCCATAATAGAATTCAAACTCCGGCGGTTAAATTAATGATTCAACAGGCGGTAATATCAAAGACAGCGCCTGATGGATAGAGTGCCATGCAAACCTTGACTGGGGAAATCGGAACCAGCGCAGGACGCTATTATAAAATTAGTTAGCCAAACAGGCCAGTGTCCGATGATTCAACTTGAGTTTTTGGGCATTTCCGTTTAAGTTTTATCCTGAATAACCATCGCTTCGGTGAGAAGGGTGAAGATTACAAGCATACGTAACTGTTTAATGGCCGTCCTGGCCGGTTTTACTCTGCTGCTGGTCGGGCCCACTGTGGCCGGGGACGATGAGCACCCGCATGTCATTATCGATACCGAATTCGGCGCTATCGAATTGGAGTTGCTGCCGGAAATGGCGCCCAATCATGTCAAGAATTTCATCAGCCTGACCCGATCCGGTTTTTATGACGGTACGCTCTTTCACCGGGTCATCCCCGGTTTCATGATCCAGGGTGGCGATCCCAACACCAAGGATGAGGATAAAAATCAATACGGCCAGGGCGGCCCCGGTTATTACGTCCAGGCCGAGTTCAATGACCAACCCCATGTCCGGGGAGCGCTGTCCATGGCCCGGGCACAACACCCTGATAGCGCCGGCTCGCAGTTTTTCATCGTGGTCAAGGATTCCAATTTCCTCGACCACCAGTACACGGTCTTCGGCTGGGTGACCAAAGGCATGGAAGTCGTTGACGCGATTGTGTCCCAGAAACGGGATCGGAACGACCTGCCGTTAAAACGGATTGCCATGAAGGTCCGCGTGGTTGAGGCAGATAAGGAGAGAGGGGTGAGGAGAGAAGAGTGAGGCGTGAGGCGTGAGGAGAAATGGATAGTTGTTTGTGAACTAGTCCTTGACAATCCACATGCATGTTAAAAATTTTATAACTCCTAACTCCTCACATTTACTGTGACCCTTTCGTCAGAAATAGTGATTAAGAATTGATCCCAACGGTCGCCACCCAACAGCATGGAACCAGAGTTAATCATCGAAAAACGCAAGTTACATCGCTTCATTGTCAACGTGAAGATACTGGACGATGCAACGCGAGAGTGCCTGGGGTACTCGGCGAACATGCATACGGAAGGTATGTTGATCACCAGTACGGAGCCGTTGCCGTTGCACCGGATTTTGAAAATCAGACTGCTTCATTTGCGGTTTGACGATGAGGAAATAGAAATTCCCCTGGATGTGTTTGGGTTATGGTGCAAGCCCGGCAAGAACCCGGATTTTTACCAAAACGGATTTAAGATCGTCAATCCGGATCCTGATCGGACCCAGGCAATTGAGGCGGTGATCAAGGAAATGGCCGTTTAATACAGTTGCAATCAAACCTTAGCTGCGACCGCGAGCATCCCCGTTTATAATATCGCCACCCCTTTGCGGGTTATTTTAACAGGTCGCCAATTCAGGCTGAACCATGTCAAACACTGACGTTCCGAAAAAAACTGTAACCAGGAGCAGCGACAAGTTACTCAAGGTTGCCAAAATTCTCGCAGCCGTCTGTATGGTTCTGATCATTACCTATTTCATCCTGGCCGGCAGGTTGCAGCCGGTCCCGCACCACCCGGTGTTTGAGCATCAGCGTCCGCTGGTCCTGGCGCACCGGGGTGGGCGGGGGCTCTGGCCGGAAAATACGCTGTTTGCTTTCCGGCGGGTGGTCACGCTCGGTGCCGACGTCCTTGACTTTGATATCCACAGTTTGAATGACGACGCGCTGGTAGTTTTGCATGACGACACAGTGGATCGAACAACCGACGGCAGCGGTGATGTTCGGAATTTCACCCTGCCGGAGCTGCAAAAACTGGACGCCGGTTATCGCTGGACAGCGAATGACGGGCAAAGCTATCCCTACCGCGGCCAGGGTATCAGCATCCCGGTGTTGGCTGAAGTTTTTACTGAATTCCCGCGCATGCGTATGAACATTGAAATCAAACAACCAAAATCCGGGACGGCAGGCGTACTCTGCCGTTTGATCCACGACCACGAGTTGCAGGATAAAGTGGTGATCGCCTCCTTTAGTTCCGAAGTGATACAGGAGTTCCGCCAGCGTTGTCCTGATATCGCCACGGCCGCCGCCACAGGGGAAACCTTGCCGTTTTATGTTCTCGCCTGGTTGCACCTGGGCCGGATCTATCACCCGGACGCCGAGACGGTGCAGGTGCCCGGTTACCGCAATGGCAGATTATTATTAAACCGACGGGTCATCAGCTCGGTCCATGCGCATCACATGGAGGTCTATGCCTGGACCATAAACGACGTGAAAGAGATGGAAACTTTGCTCCAACTGGGCGTGAACGGAATAATTACCGATTATCCGGACCGGCTGCTGGACTTGCTTGACAAACGAGTACGTGTGGAGTGAAGAGCATGGAAAAAGTAAGGAGTGTGGAGAGGGAGTGAGGAGTGAAGAGTGAAGAGTGGGGAGTTAGGAAATTTTTAACAAGTAATTTGATTGTCATCCACTTCTCCTCACTCCTCACTCCTCACCCCTCACTTCTCACTCCTCACAATCACTCGTATCTCAGGGCATCGATAGGATCCAGGCGCGAGGCCTTGCGCGCCGGATAGTAGCCGAAGAATATCCCGATAAATGCGGCAGCAGCGATGGCGATCAGGGTAGCCGTCAGACTGATGGAAATGGGCCATTGAGTGAGAGCGCCGATAAACTTGGCCGTACCGACGCCGAAGGCCACACCAAACAGGCTGCCGATGAAGCACAGTGTTACCGCCTCGATCAGGAATTGACTGAGAATATCGCGCTGGCGAGCGCCCACAGCCAACCGTAGCCCGATTTCTTTGGTGCGTTCAGTGACTGATACCAGCATGATATTCATAATACCGATACCGCCGACGACCAGGGAAATGGCAGCGGTCGCCGCCAGCAGCATCCCCAGGGTGTTGGCAGTTTCGGTACGGGTGCGGATCATTTCCGCGATATTGCGGACGTTAAAGTTGTTGTCGGCTTCCGGCGCCAGTTTGCGGAGATTGCGGATGAAATCCTCAAGGTCCGTTTCGGACTGTTCCATGTCCGCGTCGCTTCTGATAGCGAAGGACATGGTGCCAACTTCATCGGCGACGGTCCGGGAGGTGCGACCGCTGACCCGCTGGCGGGCCGTGTTGATCGGGATCAGAATGACATTGTCCTGATCGCCGCCCCAGGCAGCCTGCCCCTTTTCTTCCAGCGTGCCGATTATGGTAAACGGGACATTATTAATCCGGATCTGTTCATTAATGGGTGAGGCCCCGTCGAATAATTCATCGATGATGGTCTGTCCGACGACGGCCACTTTCGCCGCGGTCCGGACTTCCCGATCATCGAAACAACGGCCTTCCTCGATGACCCAGCCCCTGACATAGGGGTAGTCCGCGTGCACGCCGTTAATACTGGATTGCCAGTTTCTGTTGCCGGAAACAACGGTTGCCATTGCATCGATACTGCCGGATGAGCCCTCGATAAAATCGAATTCTTCGGTAATCGATTTCAGGTCTTTTTCCGAAAACGGTTCGTCGGTTCCTGATTCCGACCGTCTGCCGCCCCACCGTCCCGCCCCCGGATTGATGATCAGCATGTTGGTGCCGAGATTGCCGATCATTTTATCGACTTCTTTCTGAGCGCCGCTGGAAATGGCGACCATGACGATAACCGAGGCGATACCGATGATGATACCAAGCATGGTCAGGAAGCTGCGCAGGGCGTTCAACCGCAGTGCGACAAAAGCGACCTTGATGCTGTTCCAGAAAGTCATGCGACAATCCAATCCTGATTTTTATATCTGCGGTCATCGACGAGATGTCCATCACGGAACAACAGGCGCCGCCGGGATTTTTCGGCGACTTCCGGTTCATGGGTAACGACGATAATGGTGATTCCGGAATCATTCAGCTCCTGGAACAGTTTCATGATCTCGTCGGAAGTATGCGTGTCCAGCGCGCCGGTGGGCTCATCAGCCAGGATCATGTCCGGGGCGTTGACCAGTGCCCGGGCGATCGCCACGCGTTGTTGCTGGCCTCCGGATAATTGCGTCGGCTGGTGATCCAGGCGGTCCTGCAGACCCACCCGTGCCAGACATTCCCTGGCGCGATCCGCGGCGTTATAACGATGGTCGCGCGCATAGAGTAACGGCAATTTGACGTTTTCCAGTGCCGAGGTCCGCGGCAGCAGATTGAATTGCTGAAACACGAAGCCAATCCGGGTATTCCGGAATGAGGAGTAACCGTCAGCATCCATGTCGCTCAGGTTCTGGCCGTTGATGATAAGGTCGCCGCCGGTCGGTTTGTCCAATGCACCGATAAGATTCATGAGGGTGGATTTGCCGGAACCGGACGGCCCCATGATGGAGATGAATTCGCCTTGTTCAATTTCGAAACTGACGTTGTCCAGGGCATGGACAACTTCCCCGCCCATCCGGTACTCCTTGCATAAATTCCGGATGGTGACCAGCGGGTTCCGGTGGGGATCGCCAGCGGTGTGTACGGAATTTTCCATCAGATTCAGACCGACTTAGATTTTTTTCTCGCGTATCCGCGTAATCACGATCGTGCCTGGTTCGAGATCCGTATCGAGGATCTCGGTAAATTCATCGTCGCTGATCCCCAATAACACCGGCCGTCGATGAGGTTCGCCATCCTCGTCCTGTAACCAGATCTCGCCGCGCCGGACGTTGCGATTATTGCTGTTACTCTGACGGTACAATTCCATCTGCTCCGACGTCAGGTGTTGTTGCAGGACTCGTTCGATCATATTATCGATCCTTTGCGATACTTCCGCACGGTCGAACGCGCCGCCAGGCGGCCGAGGCGGTCCGCCGATCAGTCCGCCCGGTCCACCGGGGGCACTGCCGAACAGTTCATCGCGCATTTCGGCGAAACTTTCAGAGATGGCCTTTTGAACTTCCTCCTGCTTCGCCGCATCGAGTTTGAGCGGTTCCAGTCTGCTTAACAGCATCTGATTGGGGCCGCCACCGCCACCCCTGAATCCACCACCGCCAAAGCCGCTGGTGCTGCCGCCCGTCATCATGGCCGGGCCCGCTGCTGACACTCCAGGCTCAGCGGCGTCCTTCGGCCGGAACCGTAGCGCATCATTGGGAATACGCAGGACATTTTCGCGTTTGCCGGTGATGATCTCCATATTGGCGGTCATGCCGGGCAATAACTTTATTTCCGGATTGCTGGCGGAGATGATTACGGTATAAGTCACGACCGTCTGTAATTCCTGCGGCGCCAGCCGGATTTGCGCAACGACGCCGGTGAATTTATCGTCCGGGAAGGCATCGACGGTGAAAGTGACGTTGTTGCCTTCGCCGACATTACCGATGTCCGATTCATCGACGTTTGCTTCCAGCTGGATGTGGCGCAAGTCCTGGGCGATATTGAACAACACCGGCGAGGAAAAGCTGGCCGCCACCGTCTGTCCGACCGCGACGCTGCGTTGTATGACGACACCGTTGATGGGCGATCGTATCTTGGTACGATCCAGATCAATCTGCGCGGATGACAACGCAGCCTGACGCTGTTCGACCACGGCATCAGCGTTGCGTAACTGGGCCTTTGCCATCACCACTTCCGCCTCGGCCGATTCGAAGTTGGCGAGTGCTGTGTCCAGAGTGGTCTCCGCCAGCGTGCCTTTTTCGACCAGCGGTTTTTGCCGTTCGTAATCAAGCTTGGCGCGCCGCAGGTTGGCTTCGGCCCGGACTATCCCCGCCTTTTGCACGGAGACGTTCGCGTCTGCCACTTTGAGATCCGCTTCCGCCTGGCGTACGCGTTTTTCAAAAGACTGCGGATCGATCAGCGCAATAACCTGGTTCTCTTCCACCGGGGTATTGAAATCGGCGTACAACTCCGCTATCTGGCCGGATAGTTGTGAACCGACCTCGACGGTGACCAGCGCCCGTACCGGGCCGGTGGTGGCGACACTGCGGGTGATGTCACCGCGGCTGATCTCAGCCGTGAAAATTTCCTGGCTGATGGCATCGCCATCGCCAGCCAGGCTCAAATAAATGCCGATGCCGGCGGCAACCATAACCACGACGATAAAATATTTTTTCATCACTCACTGCTTTCAATAAAATACTATGTTAATTATTACATATGGCCGGAATCAGATGTGCCATGAACTGTGAAAATATTAAGAATAATTAGAAAGATAGAATGTGCTAGTATTAACCCGATTCATGAAGTACGACGGGTCACCATTATGCGATTAATCCGGCTGCTGAAAAGAGATCTGGCGAAAGAGTCCAGTATATGGGTGGAAGAAGGAATTATTTCCGTGCCACAGGCCGAGGCAATCTGCGCACGTTACGGGCTTGATTATCACAAACTCTCCGAATATTCGCTTGGCTACAATGTCCTGATTGGTTTGGGTTACCTGTTCATCGGTCTGGCGGTGATCACGCTACTGTCAGCCAACTGGGAGGATATTCCCAGAGGACTGCGCATGACGGGATTGCTGGCGCTGACTATGGCGACCCAGTTACTGGCGCTGAAGAAATATACCGGCGGTCAGCAGTCCCAGGCCACTGGACTGTTTTTTCTGGGCAGCCTGTTTTACGGCGCATCCATTATGTTGATCGCCCAGATCTATCACATCGAGGAACACTTCCCGAACGGTATCCTATGGTGGGCTCTGGGAGTTTTGCCGTTCGCTTTCTTTCTGCGGAGTTCAGTCCTGCTGCTGCTGACGGTGGCACTCGCTTTTATCTGGTTTTTCGTTGAATCAGCCTTGGGTTATTTCCCGCTACTGTTTCTGGTTTTCATGGGATTTACGGCCTGGCATGTGTTGCGCGTCAAACAAAGCCTGCTGTTGTTTTTAGCCCTGTTGATCGGTCTGGGATTCTGGTCGGAATACCTGCTGGCCTGGTACATGCGGGATTATTACCGACTCGATTTCGGTCCGGAAAATATCGCCTTTGCTATCAGTCTGATAATTCTTTATGCGGGCATTGCTGAATGGCTGGACAGCCGTCCGGATCGTATGCTGGTTGATTACGGTACGGTACTCGGCATATGGATATTGCGGTTCGCGTTGCTCACCTTGTTTGTTTTCAGTTTTAAAGATCCCTGGCGGGAACTGCTGGCAGCGGAGTGGGAACAGATTGGACTGACCATCGCGCTGGCGATCAGTTTGCCCCTCCTGTCCCTGGCGCTGGTTCATCTGGCCGGGCGACCGATTGCGCCTCTGGCCGTCCTGACGCTGTATTTCGTTATTACATTGTTTGCCGCGATCCATGTCAATACCCTCGGTTCCGACTATCTGGGTATCTACTTCCAGATAGTTGACAATATCGTCCTGATCGCCTTCGGTATCTGGTTGATCATCAGGGGCATCAAAGATGGATTGACGCATTATTTTTTCCTGGGAGTGTTGACGATCCTGCTGACCGGATTATTACGTTATATCGATCTGGTCGGCGATTATGTGGGGGCGGCGATCCTGTTCATGATCTTTGCCGTGCTGCTGCTGGCAACGGCCCGCTACTGGAAGCTGTATAAAAAACGGATGCAGCAAGGGTCAGTGCATGAATAGGCAAATGATAATGAAAGGTCTCATCGCCGGCCTGGTACTGCAGATACTGGTATTGTTGCTGGAATATCTGGGCGCGGTGTATCCACTCTGGACCGGGCAGGAAGTGACTTTGAAGACGATCCCGGTGGATCCGCGCAGTTTATTCCGGGGTAATTACGCCCGCCTCAATTACGACATCAGCACTATCCCGGTAACTGCCGTCCCTGCTGAATCCGAACTCAGGTTCAACCAGTATGTTTATGTCAAACTCAAGCCGGGTGATGGCGGCATCCATGTCTACGATGGCGCCAGTCTCACCAGACCGGCATCCGGGTTATTTATCCGGGGCCGGGCACAGGGAGACCGAAATATCAAGTTTGGGATTGAAGCCTTTTTTGCATCGAAAGAAAGGGCCCTGGCTCTTGAGGAAAAACTGCGTATCGGCGGCCTGGCGAAAGTGATGATAGCCGGCAACGGCAAGGCGGCTTTGCAAGACGTTATCCCGCTACCGTAACAACAACGAATTTTAATCGTATAGAAATGAGTCATAAGGTGGATTCAGATGAGTGATCAGGATCGGCATGTGTTAGAAGCCAATGCAGCTTTTTACACAGCGTTGATTAACAGCGATTATCAGGCCATGGAATCGTTATGGTCGCACAACAGCGCGGTGGCGGTGATCCATCCGGGCTGGCCGCCGCTGCATGGCCGGGAGGCGGTGATGGACAGCTGGCGCAGGATACTGGCCGGCCCTTCAACCAGTGCCATGTACTGCAGTAATGTCAAATCCTACGTAATGGACAAGGTCGCGTTCGTGATCTGTTCCGAGTGTTTTCCGGAAGGCGAACTGGTGGCGACCAATATTTTCGTCCAGGAGGATGGGATGTGGAAAATCGTCCATCACCAGGGTGGATCCTTGCAATCGTTGTTTGATGACGACGCGCCGGAGCGTATTCATTAGAAAAACTATTTAAAAGTGACAAGTAGTCGACCTATTCGTTAACAGGATGGGAAAAGTGAAGGCTACAGTCACGTGCCCTGGATGTAATGGATTGAATGAAGGCCAGTTTACTATTGAGATGAGAATGGGTTGAGAAAAAATATGCTTAATTTAAAGAAAGGTAACAGGGTTAAATTGATGACTGCGTTGTTGCTTTTAATTATCCAGTACAGCAGCACATGCCTGTCATCAGAGATTATTTTTAAAAGGGTTCCTGATGAGGGGATCCAGCCGGTCCTGGTAACAGACCAGGAAGGAGATGTTCATCTTCTCTATTTCAAAGAACAGGACGAGACAACCAGCCAGGGACATTTTTATTACAGGCGTTTTATCGAAAGGGATGATAGCTGGTCTGAAGCGATTCAGGTATCGACGAATCCTTACTTTCGTCCGCATCTCATCGCCAGGGCTTCCATGGCAGTGGATTATAATCGGCAGATTCATGTGACCTGGCACCAGGATCGCCCCGTGGAGCAGTTTCCGACACCTAATGGGTCTGATTATCTGCCTGATTATTTCTATACGCGCTCCCTGGAAAAAAACAGCGCCTTTGAACCGGAACGGTCATTTGTACGAGAATTTATAACCGGCGCGGAAACCGGGGCAGTATTGGCTGTATATGACGATATGGTGACCCTGATCTGGCACGGCAGTGAACCCGATAGGGAGGAAATAGAATCCGAGGGATCGGTATATCGAATCGTTTCACTTGATAACGGCTTTACATTCGGTAGGGAACAGTTAATTGGCGATCAGTCTCTGGGTGCATGTGGATGCTGCGGTCTGTCTGCCGCTTATGATCGACTGGGTAATTTACAGGTAGCCTACCGGACCGCCGTCGATAATGAAGGCAGGCATATGCAATTACTGGAAGTTAATTCCGGAAAAGCAAGTATGACGACATTAATCCATTCCTGGCAATTGGAAGCCTGCCCCGTATCGACTAATAACCTGACCAAAGACAAGGCAGGCAATAATCACCTGGTATTTGAAACAAAGGGTTTGATCTATCAAGCGGATCTGGGCACGGACAACCCGAATCCACGCCAGATACAAAATCCGCTGTCAAAACAACTACAAAAACATCCGGCAATCGCCATTAATGACAAGGGTGATAAATTAATCGTCTGGAATGAAGGTAATGGTGTTAACGGCGGCGGAAGTTTGCGCTGGCAAGTGTTTAATCCGGCGGATGAACCGGTGTCCCGGGATGATAAAGAAGAGCGGGAAGTGGCGGAGCATAGCGCCGCAGCTGTCACAACATTGCGCGATGGAACTTTTCTGGTGTTATATTGAAAATGTCAGTGTGAAAGTCACAAGTTAATTCCGGGAATGCCATCCTTCCAGGAAATCAAGCGCAGCCGGTATGTGGCGGTCGAAATTTTGAAAGCTGTGGTCCCCTCCCGGTTCGACTAG
>Ga0209640_10006070_pt1 | contig 10573 bp, 10 predicted proteins | sample RifCSP10_1_FD_184018 | JGI IMG/M metagenome (GOLD analysis project Ga0209640, IMG submission 184018) | Soil microbial communities from Rifle, Colorado - Rifle CSP2_sed 10_1 (SPAdes) (version 2) | ecosystem: Environmental > Terrestrial > Deep subsurface > Rock core/Sediment | place: Rifle...
AAATGAGCTCGGCGGCCGCCGATATCAAGAAGAGCGTGATGGCCCAGAGCCGCTACGTTGTCTCCGCAACCCTGATCGCCAGCTCGAACCAGATCATCCGTTTGACCAAATTCATTCGCCGCGCAGTCCGAAAGTAACCCTGCCGATGTATACCGCGAGAAGGACACAAGAAATGCGTTGCGTGCTCGCGCTCCTTCTCGTGCAAACCGCCGTGGTCTTTCGCCCTGCTCACCCGGCCACGCCCCATCGGCAAACAAGGCCGCAGAATACGCGCACTGCGGAACAGAAAGTTGATGAGCCGGTGCGCCTCCACTCGGACCTCGTCGTGCTCAGCGTCAGTGTCCTCAACGCCACCGGAGAGTATGCCCGCGGGCTCGCGGCGAGAGACTTCACTGTGCTCGAAGACGGCGCTCAACAATCGCTCAACTCGTTCTCGGCGGAAGAGGCCCCGTTCGCAGCGGCGATCCTCGTCGACATGAGCGTCAGCATGGAGCGGAAGTTCGGCCTCGTTCGAGCCGCGGCTGCGTCGTTCATCGAGCACATTCGGGATAACGACCAGGTAGCCGTCTTTGGGTTCAACGACAAGATTCGGCTGTTTCAGGATTTCTCCAGCGCGCGCGATATCACCGACTACATCTGGGAGGCGAGGGCGGAAGGCAACACCCGTCTTTACGACTGCATGGACCGGGCAGTCGAAGCGCTCTCGAAGCGGCCCGAGCTTCGGCGCGCTCTGCTGTTGATCACCGATGGCTGGGACAGCACGAGCCGCGATGCGAGTCTCGACTCGGTGATGAAGAGAGCTCTGGCCGCTGGAGTGACGGTCTACTCGATTGATCTGATCGACGACGATTTGATGATTGGAAGCGCGAGTTACGTCGAGCCGCTGCGACGGGGACGGCGGGACATGCAGGCGTTGGCGGCTCAGACCGGCGGGCGTTACGTCAACTCTCCGCAGGGCGACAAGCTCGAAAGCGCGTTCAATGACATCGTCGACGAGCTCCGTAACCAGTACACGATCACTTACTATTCAACTAATGACAGACGCGACGGCCGCTGGCGGAAACTCGAGGTGAGGGCCGCCCGCGCTGATGTGACGACCCGGACGCGACGGGGTTACTGGGCGCCGAAGAAGTGAGCCCTCGAGATCGGGATTTGCACTACTTTTCCTATTGGTCGATGTTGAAGCGGCATAGAGTTGGGAAGCAATCGCCGAGGAGTGACGAGCGGCGAGATCACGGGCGCTATTTGAGAGTCGCTGGACCCTTCTGCTATTCTAACTTGCACATTGGACCGCGAGGTATCGGCAATGGCTACTCCCTACGACGAGATTATTGCGGATGCGATGAAACTTCCCCTGAGAGATCGCGTTCGCCTCGCCCAGGAGCTTGCTTCCAGCCTTGATGATGAGATTGAAACGGGCGTTGACGCTCTGTGGTTCGCAGAGGCGGAACGACGATTGGAAGAGCTTCGCAGCGGCAAGGCACAGGGCGTTGATTCCGAGGAAGCATTCCAGAATGCGCGCAAGGCCCTGGAGCGATGAAGATCGTCTTCCATCCGGAAGCATATGAAGAGATGCTCGAATCAGCCCGGTTCTATGACGAAAGAGACGAAGGTCTCGGTCTCCAGTTCCTTGAAGCAGTAGAAGAGACTACGCGGCATATTCGTCAGTTTCCATTAGCCGGTCCCATAGAACAAGACGACATTCGAAAGCGGCTTGTCTCCGGCTTTCCATTCACGGTGCTCTACCAGTTGCAAGAGAATCGGATCCTCATCGCAGCCGTCATGCATCAGCACAGACGTCCTGGATACTGGAGAAAGCGGATTGGGCGGGTGAGCCGCAAGAGTCCGCGTTGATGCATATACCCTATTCGGAGTCGAGGATGGCGCGGTGACAGGGCGACGCGCCGACACGCGGGCACCTCAAGCGCGTCCATTCGCGCCAGCGCAATCAATGGGCCAGTGTTGATCACTATGCGTTCTGCCATTGCCAGCGAAGTTCAATTCTGCATCCGCGTCTCCGGGCTGGAGATTGCTCACCGCAATGCCTATTCTCGTGAGTGACATCAGAAAATCGACCAGCCCTTTGGCCGACAACCGAGCCGCCTGTCCAGAAGTGACTTTGCGCAACTCGTGGTGTTTTGCCGCTAGCAGGAACCTGGCCTCCTCCGAAAACTGCTCAGCAGACATCCCGAGGCTGAACATCACCTCGTCTCAGCACCTCGTATCCGTATTCTATTGTCGGCTTCCGATCCATACTTTTGCCCACTGTTGCTCAGCTTATCGCGAAGTCCCACCGCAAAAGGACCGGCGGTAGCCGGCGTTTATGCGCATATGGGCGCGCGGAGCAGGCCCTTGTTATCTGCAAGCGGCAGCCCGCCGCTGCATTCTACCTTCGACGAGCTTGCCAGCCGTGCTCCGACTTCAACAATAGGGAGATGTTATGAAAAACCGATTTAGACTGCTGACGGTTGGGCTTGTAGGCTGTTTCGCCCTCGCCTCTTCTTCGTTTCTCCTTGCGTCAGCAGGACGATCCGTGTTCACGAAAGACGAGCGGAGCGCGGCTGCCGCGAACACCACGCCAACGAGCGGTCCATTGAAAACGGGATGGCGGGTCGGTACGCCTCAGACCTTCGGAAACCTGACGCTCTTCCCGGTGATCTCGGAAGAGACGCCCAACACCGATGAATTCATCACGCTGGACGAAGGCCTGCGGTCGGGCAAGGTCATCGTCGCGGAACTGGATTCCGATGGCCGCCGGGTCAGAAACCGGCAATCGGCTGAGGTGAACCAACTCTCGCTCGTGAACAACTCCGGCAAGCTGCTCATACTGATCGCCGGGGAGATGGTCATTGGCGGAAAGCAGGACCGCATGGTCGGCCACGATTGCATCGTCGAGTCGAATAGCGCACCGGTGCCGCTCGACGTCTTTTGCGTCGAGCACGGCCGGTGGAGCGACGCGGGATTCGGTCAGAGCCTCAACGTCGAAAGCCGCTCTGGAAGCGGATCTGGAACAGGTGGCACCGCCGGCTTCACAGCCGCCGGCGACGCGATGGCCGAACCGAAGGTCCGCGAAAAGGCCCAGGCTGAAAAGAGTCAGAGCGGCGTCTGGTCCGGCGTGGCGGAAACCGTCAGCGCAAATGCAACGAGAACGGCCACCGGTACCCTCAACAGCGTCTACGAAGACAAGAACGTGAAGGGGAAGCTCGGCGATTACGAACGCGTCTTCAAAACCAGGTTCGCCGGCCCCAACGTCGTGGGAGTCGTCGTCGCGTTTGGCGGCAGGATTACGGCCGCCGATGTGTTTGGGAGTGCGTCGCTGTTTCGCGCCTACTGGCCTAAGCTGCTCAAGTCCTACGCGCTGGCGGCCCTTGGCGCGCCGAAGTCCGAAAAGACGACGCCTGACATCAGCGCCGCGGAGGCATTCCTCGCGCGCGTCGAGGGCGGCGGCTCCTCGGTCAATCATGGCGGCGGCTATCGCCTCGTCGAACATCAATCGCCGGCCGACGCGAGCTTCGAGCTCGAAAGCACCGCGACCGCATCACCGCTGTTGATCCACTTCAACCGCGTCAGCAAGCGGTGAGCTTGCAGGGATGGGTGGAGCGAGCGTTGAGAGTACCGGCTTTGTTTGGGGGTTATCGTCAGTGGCTGCGCTGACCGAGAAAAAAGCCCGACTGAAGTCGGTACTCTAAACGCCCTTCACCTCCGACCTTCCGCCTTGAAACTCCCGCCCGTTGCCGCTAGCCTTACACGCCATGCCAAACGAGGAGTACTTCAAGTGGTTCAGCACGAGGCTCGATCGCGATATGGAAATGCTCGTCTACGGGACCAAGGGCGCGCCAGTGATCGTTTGCCCGACTTCCACCGCGCGCTTCTTCGAATGGAAGGACTCCGGCATGATCGAAGCTCTCGCGGACAAGATCGACGCCGGCTTCATTCAACTCTACTGCGTCGACAGCGTCGGCATCGAGTCGTGGTACAACGAACAGATTGCGCCGCCCGCTCGCGTGGCGCGGCACAATGCCTGGGAAGCGTATCTGATCGAAGAGGCCCTCCCGTTCATTCGCGCCAGGAACGCGAACGAGTTTCTCATCACCGTCGGCGCCAGCTTCGGCGCGTTCCTGGCGGTCAACTTCGCGTTGAAGCACCCGGACCTTGTGCGCAAGGCAGTCGGGCTGAGCGGCTCCTACTCGATCAGACAATTGCTGAACGGCCATTTCGACGACGACGCCTATTTCAACAACCCTGTTGATTACATGGCCAACTTGACCGACGAGCGGCTGCTGGAGCTGATTCGGCGGGTCGAGATTTTTCTCGTCACCAGCGACCTGGACATCGCAATCTGCCGCGAGCGCACGTACGATCTCTCGCGCGTCCTCAGCGAGCGAGGCATTCCGCACCGCCTGGACGATTGGGGCGGCCAGACGGTTCACGACTGGCCCGTGTGGCGGCGAATGATAAGGGAATACCTGTGACGAAGCACCGAGCGACGAGGACCGAGGACTGAGTGACCATGACAAAACTCGATGGCCAGGTAGTGATCGTGACCGGAGCGTCGGCGGGGATCGGAGAGGCGGCCGCGCGGAGGCTCGCGCGGGCGGGCGCCAGCGTCGTGATTGCCGCACGCAGACGGGACCGACTGGAGGCGCTCAAGCGGGAGATCGAAGAGGCGGGTGGCCGCGCGCTCGCGGTCGCGGCTGATGTGACTTCCTCGGACGACCGCGCGCGGCTGGTAAGAGAAACGATGAGCGCCTTCGGGCGGATCGATGCGCTGATCAACAACGCCGGCTTCGGACAACGCGGCCCCATCGAGCTGGTTCCGGTCGAGAACATCAGGCAGAACTTCGAGACCAACCTCTTCTCGCTGATCGCGCTCACCCAGCTCGTGATTCCAATCATGCGGAAGCAGGAGAGCGGGCGCATCGTGAACATCAGCTCGGTGGCAGGGAGGATAGCGCGCCCGCTCTCGTCGGTGTACGACGCGACCAAGCACGCGCTGGAAGCGATATCGGACGGCTTGCGCGGCGAGCTTGCGCCGTTCGGAATCAAGGTGGTGATCATCGAACCCGGCTTCATCATCACCGAGTTCCTCGATGTCGCGAACCAACTGGCGCGGCCTATCACGGAGGAGGCCGGTCCCTATGCCCCGTTCGTCACCGGCTTCAACGCAGGGTATCAGCGGATGAGGAGATTGGCTGGCGGCCCGGACGACATCGCGGTCCTCATAGAACGCGCGTTGACCGCCCGGAATCCGCGTCCGCGCTACGCCGCGCCTCGCCATGCCCGGCTTGCAATCGGATTGAAACGCTGGTTGCCCGCCGGGCTGTTTGAGCGGCTCTTGAATCGTCAGGCCGGAATCACCCCCGACGCGGTGAGATCGGCGCAGAACCGCAGCAAGCCGACGCCGCGTTGATCGAATTGCGTTTGGGCGCTGAATTGAAACACAGTGGCGCCTTAACGAATCTCTGCCAGTAAGGGTCCCGCACCGTCATTAGCCCGCACTTTTCTCATCTCCAACCCTCTTCTTGGCGTTCGCCATTCGCGATGACCCATCCGCGGGCGTTCAGGTGCTCAGAGCAGCGAGGACCACCTTCAAGGTTCATCAACCAGAAAGGTCTGTGTGCTGCACCATCAAGAACCCATTCTCGCGTGGTATGCGCCAGATCTTGACGCGCACGCGGTTGGGCGGTTGGGCGGCTCCTTGTTGGGTGTCCGAGCCGCATGGTATAAGCTCAAGCGCGTTCTGCCTCGCTGCCTTGACTGGCGCTTTGCGATGGAAGACTCGCACACGGGCCAGGATTCAGATGCTACACACGGCGATCCTCAAGACCATTTCAAAACCAATTTCATCGGCGCTGGGCTTCGTTTCCGGCACGGCGTCGGCGATCTGGACATTCCCCTCCGTTCTTGGCTCGGCGATGCTGATCGCGTGGGCTGCCGAGGCCGCTCAGTTCCTCGTTTCACAAGGACTCGCGCTTGCAATCCTCGCGTGGCTCCAGACGCTGCCCGAGTTTGCCGTCGAAGCGGTCATCGCGTGGGAAGCGGGCCAGACCGCGCGCTACTCGACCGATCCCCAGCAGATTCAGCACGCGACCGCGTTGATGACCGCCAACTTCACCGGCAGCCTGAGACTGCTCGTGGGACTCGGCTGGCCGATGATTTACGCCGTCGCCGCGTTCTTCTACCGCAAGCGGAGCAAGCAGCGGCTCGGCGACATCAGGCTCGATCGCGAGCACGCGGTCGAGGTCGTCTTTCTGCTCATCTCGATCGGGTACTTCTCGATCGTCTGGCTCAAGGGTACGCTCAACTGGGTGGACAGCGTACTGCTGACCGTCGTCTACATCGTCTATCTTTACTTCCTGAAAAAGATTCCGCCGCAATCGGAAGAAAAGATGGAAGACCTGGACCGCATTCCGCGTTACATCCTGCGTCAGCGGCCCGTGGCGCGAAACGGGATGATCGGCGGCCTGTTCCTCGCGGGCGGATTGATACTCTATTTCGCCGCGCACCCGTTCCTTGAGAGCCTGAAGGCCATCTCGCTGTCGCTGGGGCTCTCGACGTTCGTCTTCGTTCAATGGGTCGCGCCGTTCCTCTCGGAGTTCCCGGAGAAGGTCTCGGCGTTCAACTGGGCCCGCCGAGTCACCAGTGCCCCTATTGCGCTGATGAACATGGTGAGCTCGAATATCAACCAGTGGACGATGCTGGTGGCGATGCTGCCGATCGCGTACGCGCTGGCGCTCGGCCACTGGGGCACTATAGTTTTCGACCAGCATCAGCAGCTCGAGATTCTGCTGACGATCGCGCAGTCGCTGCTCGGTGCGCTGCTGTTGTCCAACATGCGCTTCTCGTGGTGGGAGGCCGCACTGCTGTTTTCGCTGTGGCTGATTCAGTTCGTGCTGTCGGGCTTCGAGAGGCCGCTCGACCCGGCGCTGCCACACAACAGTCTCGCGACCCAACTGGCGGGACTGCTGTCGGTGGGCGCCGATCGAATCGAGCTGTTCGCGCAACGCGGCAAAGAAGCCGTCACCGGCCTCTACTTTCTCTGGGCCGGGGCGATCATTGTGATGGCGTTCAAGCGGCGCGGGTTCGAAGCGTTCTCCGTCTTCCCTCGCCTCATGCGAGAACACTGGTAGAATATGTCCGCCGGCATTCGGGAGGCGACGCTGGTGCGAATCAACAACATACTCGTTCCGACCGACTTCAGCGAGAACGCTCAGCTCGCGTTTGATCACGCGTACGCCCTGGCTGCGCAGCTCGACGCGAAGTTATACCTGTTGCACGTCCGCGATGAGAGCGCCCTTCGGATCGCAGTCAAAGAAGGGCTTCTCGGCGCCGACACCACGGATGAGGAGTTACAAACAGCGGTTGAGCAGTTGGTCGAAGAACGATTGTCGGCGACGCTTGCCGGGGTTGATCGAACTGCGGTTACAATCGAGAAGGTCTTCCGTCGCGGCGACCCGAAGCTGGTCATCATCGAGTATGCACGCGAGATCGACGCTGACGTGATCGTCGTCGGTATGAGAGGGACGGGTGTGGTCGACGTGATCAAGACCGCCTTGCTTGGCTCCGTCGCCGAGAGCGTGATCAGGAAAGCCCGGTGCCCGGTGCTGATGGTGAGATTAGACCACGGAGAGGAAGACGATGAGTGATGACGATGAACTCCTGCCTCGTTTCTGTTACCGTTCCCCGCTCACCTTCAGAGTGCTTATCGACCACCATCTTCGCTCGTTGCCGGTATCCGTGGCGGTAATTCGAACATACCGGGCGCGCACCGGATCGAAGTTCGCCCGCGAGCGGTCATCGGCTCCATCGCCTTGCCATACCTTTTGCCAGCGCCGGCCGTCCTGGCTTACCTCGACGATGTAGCGGCCGGGATAGTCCTTGGCGTTGGGCGCATGCACCTGAAGCACCCTCGATACAAGGCTCGTCTCGAAAAGCTCCACCTGTATCCAACAGCCAACGTAGTCCGCCCTTCCCGTGGTCGCTCGCGTGCTCGTGTCTCTGCCGAGCACCGCATCCGGGTTTGAGAAGCATCGCGCGGTGACGCGTCGAATCGGGCGATCGACGTTCCCGTCGTCATCGCCGCGGTCGAACGGGCCGGAGTCGCGGCTGGTGCGCAGCTCGGCTATGGACCACCAGTGAAAAGTGTCGCGATTTCGCAGCGCGGTGATCCGGACATAGCGCGCCGTGACCGGATTGAAGCTCGCGGTGCTGCGATCGGTCTCGCCGCGGCCGCGCCAGACCTCGCGATAATCGTCGTCGTCATCGCGCCGGCTCACCTCGACTTTGTACTCAGCGGGATAATCTTCCGCCCAGCGTCCGTGCAACTGAACGACTCGCGATAGCCGATCTTCGCTGCCGAGATCAAGCACGACGGCCATCCCGGCGTAGTCCGGTGTCTGGCTCGAGGCGCGGGTCTCTGTGTTGTTGTCGGTCGCGTACGAGAGGTCTCTCAACAGCCGGCGCGATCCCGGCAAGTCAGGACGCGGGCCGGGTCTCCCGAACGGATCGACTATGATCCTCAGCTCGGCGATCGACCATTCGTCGCCTCCTCCGCGGCGGCCTGTCGCGGTTATGCGGATGAAACGCCCGCGTCGCGCGGCAAACGTAGCGCGGCTTTCCCCGCTGCGACCCTGTCCGCTGAAGGCCTCGGTCCATGGGCCGGCAGTGGCAGAGGCGACGTCGATCCGGTAACTACCAGGGTAGTCCTCCGACCAGCGGCCGTGATCCTGGATGACGCCGGTTATGTACTGCTCGCTGTTGAGATCGGCGCTCACGCTCCAGCCGGCGTAATCCACGCGGCCCGAACTCGCGCGAGTGCTCGTGTTGCCGTCGATCACGTTGCGAGTGTCGAACAAATCGCCTAGCACTGACGCAGGCTGGACGGTTCGGGCTTGCGATGTCGAGAATTGCCCGAAGCTGAACACACCCACAGAAGCGATCGCGACGATCACTGCTGCGAAGAAGGCCGTTTTGATTTTTAGGTGCATGTTGAGACCTCTTGATCACACTCTCTGCGGGGGATGCTAGCACGCGCTTTCAGTTTGCGACAACGGTGGCGCGGCTTCTTATGAGAATGAAAACTGGGAGCGAGATTCGGAGAATCGCGCTCCCAGAAGTTCTACTGCCAATCAGTCGGTTGACTAGAAGGTGAACCGCAGCGCGAACTGCATCACGCGGCCGCCCTTCGTTTCGTTCAGCGGAGTCTGCACCGCCGTGAACTTGCCGAATTCCGAGGGCGGCTCCTTGGGCGTCCCGTCGCTGTTCGGCAAGAACGGGTCCTGCTCCATGTTGAAGCCGGTCACTCCCGTCAGCCGCTGCGTGTTGGTTATGTTGAAGACCTCCCACCGAAACGTGAGCGCTTGACGCTCGCGAATCTTGAACGTCTTATACAGTCCGATGTCGAGCGAAACGTAGCCCGGCTCGCGCAGGATGTTGCGGTCGCCTACTTCGCCCGCGCGCGGATCGCGGAAGCTCCGGTACGCCTCACCCGGGTTCGAGAAGATGTTAGGCTCGCCCTTCTTGGTCGGCGACGAGACCAGCCGCCGGACGCGAACCATGTTCGACTGCACGTTCCAGTTCGTCGCCCAGCGGTCCGCCTCGAACGGCTCGCCTGCGGCCAACCCCGAGTTCCACCGGAATATGCCCGTCAACTGCCAGCCGCCAAGAAAAGCGTCCGCGACCCCGGAGGATTCGGTCAGGAACCGCTTGCCGCGGCCGAACGGCAGCCCGGCGACGAAGTTCGCGTTCACGATGTGGCGAATGTCGAAGTCCGAGCTCGCGTAGTTCAGGTCCGGATCCAGCGGGTTGACGATGAACGCCGTCCCGTACGTCCCCGAAGTCTGCAAACCGGATGCGCTGTCGAGCGAATGGGCGAACGTGTAGTTGAAGTCAAGCGTCAGGTCTTTGATCCGCTCGCGCACGCTGAACTGCGCCGAGTTGTAGTTCGACTTTGCTATCGTCGAGAAGACCGAAAACGCGGCGTACTGCGGATGGAAGAAGGTGTTGTTGAAGATCGACTGGGGCTGGTCGTCCCACAGCAATTGCAGGAACGTGTAATCGGTGATGTTTCGGCCGCCGACGCTCGTCTGAGCCAGCCGCCGATACGCCGCCTGCGTCGCGCTGAGGCGGACCGATCTGCCCAGCACGTTGAACGTCCCGGCAAGCCCCGGCAGCAGGTTCTCGAAGAATGGGATGTTGTCGATCGAGGTGATGGCCCGGTTCTGATACCGGAAGTCGATCAGCTTGTTGATCGCGCTATAGAAGTCCATCCCAGACCTCGGGTCGCGGATGTTGTTAAGGTGCATCACGTCGCGCGTCGCTAGCAGGTCCCGCGCGAAACGTCCCACGTAGCTCATCTCGAACGAAAGCCCGTGTCCGACCTCCCGCCCGTACGACAGGTTGACGCTGTAGTTCACCGGCGTCGTAAGCGTGTCGTCCAGCGATGATTCGATTCGCTGGTCCTCATCAGCCGGAGTCGTCTGTGGGAAGCTCACGCTCGAAGCGACCGTGACGCCCTGAGCCGCGAGCAGCGGGCGCACCGCCTGGCCAAACCCGGTGAATGACGGGCCAAGCC
>Ga0209640_10006071_pt1 | contig 10573 bp, 10 predicted proteins | sample RifCSP10_1_FD_184018 | JGI IMG/M metagenome (GOLD analysis project Ga0209640, IMG submission 184018) | Soil microbial communities from Rifle, Colorado - Rifle CSP2_sed 10_1 (SPAdes) (version 2) | ecosystem: Environmental > Terrestrial > Deep subsurface > Rock core/Sediment | place: Rifle...
CCGCCCGCCGCAGCAGATCCATCACGCGCGTGATGTTGCGGAGAATTTCAGCCGGGAGATCAATGGCGACAAAGGTTCGCATGGAAAGCAGCAACGCCCGTGAGGCATCAAATCGAGCCGTCTGCGGGCGGTTTTCTTCTCGCGACCAGCCACCGGCGAATCATATCCAGGGCTGCCTGGGAAGCCTGAAAGCGGACAATCTCGCGTCCTCCCAGCAAGCGCTGCTCGCGGACCTCTGTTCCATCGGGACTCGCCAGGGCAAGATAGACCAGGCCAACCGGCTTCTCGGGCGTGGCTCCCGACGGGCCGGCAATTCCGGTGATGCCTACGCCGAGGGTCGCAGCGGCCCGGCGCCGGACGCCTTCCGCAAGAGACCGGGCGACGGCCGAGCTGACGGCTCCGTGCTTCGCAAGATCGTCGGAAGATACATCCAGCCAGCCTTGTTTCACCTCGTTGCTGTAGCACACGACGCCGCCCAGGAAATATGCGGAGCTGCCGGGAACGCCGGTGATGCGCTGTGCCAGCAATCCGCCGGTGCAGCTTTCCGCGACGGCGAGGGTCATTTGCTGCGCCTGCAAGCACGAGCCGACAACTTCTTCCAGGCTGGAGCCGTCGGTCGAGAAAATGTACTCGGTCAGAGCCGCTTCGAGTTGCGGGAAAAGGTCGTCCAGGCGTGCCTGGGCTTCCTCCAGGTCCTTTCCAAAGCTCTTGAGATGAAGCTGAATTTCGCCGGGCGCAGCGAGGATGGTCGTAACAGGATTTTCGTAACGAGTATAGATGGGCGCGGCGATTTCTTCGGTGGCCGACTCGGTCAGTCCGGTGAGCCGGAGGACGCGAGAGCTGATTGCCGCGGGTGGCGCCGCCTGCTGCAAGCGTGGCAGCACCCACTTTTCAAACATCGGCTTCAATTCCCGCGGAGGGCCGGGGAGCAGCGCCAGAATCCTGCCGCGGTCTTCGATCCATTGTCCGGGGGCTGTGCCGGTCGGGTTCGGCAGGACCACGCCGCCTTCGATCACCAGGGCCTGGCGAAGATTGATGTCGGCCATCCTCAACCCGCGGGCACGAAAGCGCGCCGCGATCCCTTCGGCGATGGAGGCGTCCGAATGCATCGGCCTTCCGAGAACCGCAGCGGCGCATTCCCGCGTCAGGTCATCTTCGGTGGGCCCCAGTCCGCCGATGGTCAGGACCACTTCGGACCGCCCGAGAGCCAAAGCCAGCGTAGCGGTCAGACGCCCGCGATGATCCCCTACGATGGTCTTATAGACCACGTCCACGCCAAGTCGGTTCAGTTGGTCGGTAAGGAACAGGGAGTTCGTGTCGGTGCGGTGGGGCGTGAGGAGCTCCGAGCCAATGGCAATGATTTCTGCGTTCATGGAAGGGATAGTTGTTAGCTGATAGTTGCTAGTTGCCAGTTTCGGATTCCGGTAACGTGGGCACCCCCAACTAACAACTAACAACTAACAACTAACGAGATCAGCGGCCTTCCCCGTACATCCCAGCTGAGATGATAAACCATCTGGTTGCTGGCCAGGATGGCGGCAGGCCCGTTTGTGAATGCAAGGCCCACGAGGCCGACTCCGGATACCACGAGTTCGGACTGGCCCTGGGGCGAAATGCGAAAGATCCCCTTGCGGCCGGCCTGGGACGCCGCTACGTAAAGGTTCCCGTAAACGTCGAATGCCATGCCCTGCGGCCGCCCGAGACCACGATAGAATTTCTCCACGTCGCCCGACTTCGAGATGCGGTAAACGCAATCGTAGCTCGAGGTCGTGGGTCCGGTAACGTAGAGATAGCCGTCCGGGCCGAATGCGAGATGGTAGGCGGATATGCTGGGCTCGAGCGTGGCGAAAACGAAGATTTGCCGGTCCGGGGCAATCTTGAAAATTGTCCCGCTGCGGTCGCCCACGTAAAGAAACCCCGATTCGTCGAAGGCGATCCCGGTGGCGATGCCCATGCCCTCGGCGTAGATCGTGACGGTCCCGTTGGGGGCGGCGCGATAGATGTTCCCGTCATGGCGGCTCGAGATGTAGAGTGTATTCTCGCGGTCGAACGCCAGGCCGGTGGGGTTCATGATATCGGAGCTAAAGGGTTTGACGCTGTAGTTCGAGTCAATCTTATAAATGGAGACGGGAACCTTCTGGCCGCGCGAGCCGCTCACGGTGACGAAGATATTGCCGGATTGATCAATGGCTGGATTCGCCACTGGATGCATGTTGTCCGCAATGGCGACGCCGATCTCGACCGCGCAGGAGTTGCTGGCCTGATCTGCGCTGCCGACAATCACGTCGCAGGACACGGCGCCCTCCGGCACGCGCGCGATCAGGTAACGGTCCGAACTGACGAGAAGACTGGCGTCCAGTCCCCCGAAGCGGACCTGAGCGCGGGCCTGGCCGTCCGAGCAGAACCCGGCCCCCCGGATTTGCAGTTCGCCTCCCACAATCGCAGACCGAGGAGCGACAGATTCAATATGTGGACTGCCATTCATTTCTATGTCCTTGGATCATCGGCAAGGGCTTTCTTGGGCCTTATCCCGAAAGGCTATTATAGCCGTTACGATTCCTTCTCAAAAATCTCTTCCGGTTCGTTCCCGCCTCACTGCCGGTGGCCAAACAGGACCGCGGCGTAGCCGACTGCCATACGGAATTCACCCTCCGGGATCACATCGTGACTCGTCGTATGCTCGAGCACCAGCCCGCGTTCGGCTCCCAGGACCCGCGCCGCGGCGATGGTTGCGGCGATGGCGCCGGCTCCGCAGGCGTTTCGATGGCGATCAGCTTCCTCGGTGATTTCGGAATCGCTCATCGCTTCGACGAGGCGGAGGATTCTTTGGTCGTTGCTCTCCATCCAGCGGCGTGCTTGCGTGCCAAAACCTGCTGGGCTGAAGCCATAGATGTCACCATAGTGCGTCAAATCACTCGATCCGATCACGACGGCATCAGAGCCCCGATCTTTGAGGATCCGGCCGATCTGCTGTCCGAGCGGAATGGCTCGGGAATCGGGATTGACGGCAACGGGGACAATGCGCGCGTTTGGGAAGAGATATTTTACAAACGGCAGCTCCACCTCAATCGAATGCTCTCCGCGGTGGGAATCTGGATCGTCAACGGCCCAGTCGGGGGTCTCCTCCAGAATCCGGCCTGCCAACTCTTCGTCAATCCGAACGGGCCCGAGCGGCGTGATCCAGGAGCCTTTTGCGTAGACGCCGTTGATACCGGCCCAACGGTGGACTGCGCCCAAGATGACAAACGTAGCCGGCTGACCCTGGGCGCGGATACTGGCAAAGACCTTGGCGGCAATGGCGCCGGAGTACTGCCACCCGGCATGGGGAACGATGCCCGCCACGATTCGAGCTGGTTCCCGAGGGGGAACAAATCCCTGGAGAAACGCCTCCGCAGCCCGGCCGCAGTCCGCCGGGTAGAATTGAGACGCACTCGGCTCTCGCGCCTCCATCAATCCCTCCGGGAGGCTATTTTACACCTCTCAGAAAAGCGGATGAATGGTGCGCGCAACACGCGCCGGACAGAGGCACTATTCGAACGAGCGGTGGCTTCAGGGAACGAATAGATAAGAGGAAAACAGTCAGGAATCCCATCCTCAAGAACAATAGCAATGGCAAACTTCGGCGGGGGTCAGGCAGTTTTGGCGCCTTCGAGCGCGTGGAGACGCGCCATCAGGCGCGATTTCAGCCTCGCTGCCGTATTGCGATGCAAGACACCTTTCTGGATCGACTTATCCAGACGGGAGAACGCGGCGGGCATCTGCAGCTTGATCTGATCCAGATTGCCGGCAGCCAGGACTTCCCGGATCTCACGCAGACCCGCCCGGAGAACTCCCTTGTTCATGCGGTTTCGGGCGGTGCGCCGGAGCGTCTGGCGCGCTCGCTTCAATGCGGAAAAATGATTCGCCATTCTCTTCCTTCCAAGTTCCCCCGATGTAACTGTTTCAGGAGCAACTAGGCCATTCTAAAAGAAAACAGCTTCCGGGTCAAACGCGCAGAGTGGCCGCCGCCTGCTAGCGGGTCGACCGCCGCGGCGCGGGAGCAGGTTCGGGAGCAGCCTCAGGCGCAGGAGGTTCGGCCTCCAGAGTCGTCAGCTTGTCCTGGGCGAGCGACGCCTCCGGGGTATTCGGAAAACGGCGCACCAGGCTGTTGAGCTCCTGCATCCCCTGAGGGCGCAGGTTCATGTTGATGAGGGCAAAGCCTTTCTTCAACTGGGCGGCGGCGGACTTGTTGCCTGTCGGATACTGCTCGATGGCCTTATCGTATTCCTGGATTGCTTTTTCGAACTGCCCTTGCTGGTAGTAAATGTCGCCGACGTAAAACTGGGCGTTCGAAGCCAGCGAGGTATTGGGGTAATAGCGCAGATAGTCCGTAAACTCTTGTAAAGACAATGGATAGTTGCCGCTCGTGTAGTCCCGCAGGGCGGTGTTATAGAGCACGTCGGGGGCCGGTGCATTGGCCATATCAACCGGGGCCAACCCTGGCTCGGTCCCGATTCCGGTGACCGGGAACGTTCCCGAAGAGATGGTCTGAGATATGGTTTCGAGCTTGGCGATCTGCTGCGAGAGCATGTCGAGCCGCGCGCGCAGCTCATCCAGGGACCCGTGGAGCCCTTGAATCTGGCCCGCTATGTTGTCCACTTTCTGGCCCGAGTTGGCGACCGAATTCTGCAGAGACGTCTGCAACTCCGTCATGGCGGCGTTCAGCTGCGTCATGCGCTCCTGGAACTGGTTGGTGCGGTCGGAAGACTGCTCGACCAGGGTCCGCATCACGGCCATCCGCTCGTCGAAGCTGCGCTGCAACTCCCGCACGGTCCCGAGCAAGAGAGCAACCGTCTGCTGCAGCTGAATCATATCCCGGTTCTGCCCGAAGCCGGGCTGAACCGTCACAAACAATATGATCGCCACCAACGCAAGATGCCGTTTCATGGGCACTCCTCCTTAAAAACAGTGACGAGTGAAAAGTGATGAGTGACGAGTTGTTCTCTCTCGTCACTCATCTCTACACTTGTTAGGGACCGCAGTTCGTGCACACGAGATGACCGCGGCGGTTCTGCTGCCAGCAGCTCTCGTCGCTCTGACTGCAGAAAGGCCGCTCCTTCCCGTAACTGATCGTCGTCAAGCGTTCCGCCGAGATCCCGAGGGACACCAGGAAATCGCGGGTTGAGTTGGACCGGCGGTCTCCCAGGCCCAGGTTATACGCCACGCTCCCGCGCTCGTCACAATGTCCTTCGATGCGAATGGTGACATTGGGGTTGGCGCGCAAGAACTCAGCGCTGCGGGTCAGGTTGTCCCGGGCGTCCGGGCGAACGTCGGACTGGTCATAATCGAAGAACGCGTCGCGCACTTCCCGCTCGAAGCGCTCACGCATGCTGACGTCGGGGGGGCGCGGGGGAGGCGGCGGAGGCGGCGGTGGCGGCGGTGGAGGAGGTGGCGGAGCAGCCACGGTCACGCGGGCCGTAGCTTCGGCGGTGCCTCCGGGTCCTCGAGCCGTAATGGTGTACGTGGTCGAATCCGTGGGGGAAACGCTCCGGTTTCCCTGCGCGGGTACGTCACCGACTCCCGGCTGCAAACTGATCTCCGTGGCGTTCTGCGAAGTCCAACGGAGCGTCGTGCTCTGGCCCCGCTGGATGCTGCTCGGCTCCGCCGTTAATGTGACCGCTGGACGGGCCGGCGGCGGCGGCGGGGGTGGGGGAGGTGGGGGGGGCGGCACCTGTCTACGGCAGGCGCCGGAGACAATGAGCAGCATGAACAGAACCAACCAGCCAAACTTCCGTGATCTCCTACTTGTCATCTCTTCTCCTTTCGCTGACAAACTGTAATGAAACTCGTTTTTCTATTTGCTCGACCATGCCGGCTCGGTGTTCTCGCCCTGAAAGGTCAACTGCCGCGGGCGCGTGCCGTCAGCGAGCATGGTCCAAATTTGCTTTGTTCCGCTCCGGTTCGATTCAAACACAATATGGCGATTGTCCGGAGACCAGCTGGGGTGTTCGTTGCGCCCCATGCTCTTGGTTAGCTGCACCATCTGCTGTGTGGCGACGTCCATGATCCAGATGTCGTAGGCGCCGCTCGCGTCCCAGGTAAAGGCCAGCAGACGCCCATTGGGAGACCAGACCGGGTCGAGCGCCTGACTGCCTCCGCTGACGATCTGGGTGACGTTGGCGCCGTCGTTATCCATCATATAAATCTGCGGCTTGCCGCTGCGGTCGGAGACGAACGCAATCTGGGCACCCGTTCTGGGATTCCAGGCAGGCGAGATATCCACTCCGCGGGCAACGGTGAGCCGTTTCATCTCCCTGCCCTGCAGATCGCCTATGTAGATTTCCGGATCGCCCGTCACCGAGGACGTAAACGCCAGCCGCGTTCCGTCCGGCGACCAGGTCGGCGTGGTGTTCAGCCCCTTGCGATTGAAAAACGAGAGAGGCCCTTTCGTCAACAAAGAAAAAACCATGATATCAGGATTGTCCCGCTTATAGGAAGTAAAGGCGATCCGTTCCCCGTCCACGGAAATGGCCGGCGTGAGGGACAACGATTCCAAGCGGGTAATCTGCTCCTGATTGGCCCCGTCGTAATCCATCACAAAGACTTCCTTCACCTGGGCGCTCATCCTGCGCACAAAGGCGATCCTGGTCTCGGCGATGCCGGGAACGCCTCCGCCGAGCCGGAAGATAATCTCATTTGCGAATTTATGGGCAGTCGTTCGGACTTGCCGCTCGGAGGGGTCTTCCACGTAGCGCCGTCCGAGAACGGTAGGCTCGGCCGTGTTTCGCGGGTCCATGAGCCAGCCTTCGATCACAACCCGGTCGCCCGCCTTCACGGCGTTCCCGACCACGAGCATGTGAGCGCCAACCGGGGGCCCGCTCCACTCTTCGAGTTTCACGGCGGCCGGGCGGCCGGGCACGGTTAGCGGGTAAAAACTGCGGCTCACCAGCTCGAAGATCCCGGAGAACTCGAGGTCATTCCAGAGGGTTTCGTCGAACAGGCGCATCAAGGCGGCGGTGTCCGCGCTGGGCTGGAAGCTCGAAACGGCGATGCGCGTTCGTTCCATTCCGATCCCGGTCCCGGTTCGGATGAAGTCATCCTGGGCCGATACGAGCCCCGGCGTTGATGCCAGCAAGACCGTTAGCAAAATCGAACCGCTGATTCGTTTCAGAACGTACTCCTTTCCCAACCCCTCGCGGTCATCCCGAGGACCCCGCTTTCGCGGGGGACGAGGGACCTGCTCTTCCTCTGCCTCCCCTGCTTCCTACTCACCACTCACCACTCACTACTCACCACACTACCGGCGGAAATCAAACCAGAACTCTACGTTCACGCTCGGCCCGCTATACTCGCCGGGGAGCGGAGGCATCGGACTCGAATCGTAGACGGCGCGAATCGCAGACCGGTCGAGCGAAGCCACTCCGCTCGACGAGGTCAATTGCGCGTTGACGACCTGCCCATTCCGCAGAATCTGGAATGAGACATAGACGCGCGGAGCGGCGCGCACGCCCGGGTCCACGGTGCCCCGCAGCCAGTTGTTGCTGACGCGGTTCCGGATCGCGGTGACATACCATCCGAACCGGCCGGCAAAATCTCCGGAGCCGCCCTCAAAGTTGAGTCCTCCCGTTCCGGAATCCGTGGAGAACATCCCGTACGGACCTTGCGCCGGCCCGCCTTCACCGAACGGAACCTCATTGCCCGTCTGGGGCTCGGGAGCTGGGTTCCGCGAGCGGGGCTGCGGCCGCGGCGGCGGCGCAGCGCTGGCACGGGTTTCCGGCTGGGGAGCAACGGGCGGCTTGGGCGGCTCCGGCGGTTTCTCGGGCGGCTTCTCAGAGGTTGAAGCCACGCGCCGGGCGTTCCGGCTCGGCAGATCCACGGTTTTCTCGGGGTCCGGCGGCGGCGTGGGAGCCCGACGCCTCGGAGCGGGAGGAGTCGGGTCCGGGCGATGCAGACCGGGGTTTTCCGTGGCCAGACGGCTGTCAGTTGAGATGCTCGGGGCCGGCAGAGGAACGCTGGCCGCGCTCACCAGGCGAACGGTTGCGGCGCCGCCGGGGCCGCCCTCGCCCCAGGTGGCGCCTCCCTTGTGAAGCAAACTCCCGGCCAGGCTGACGGTCGCAAGCAGAACATGGGCGCCCGCGGAAATCACCACGGGCCGCCGGAGATGCTCCTTCCCGCCCGCGGCGAAGGACCAGGCTGCCGTCTTGATTTGAACTTCCATTCCAGACACCAGTTCTTTACCCTACCGCCGTTGCCCTACCGTCGTTGCCTAACGCCGTTGATTGAACGGCTCTGTGACCATGCTGATCTGCTCAATTCCTGCCTGGCGCAATTCGTCCACGACCATGGCGACCGTGCCGAACGGAACGCTCTGATCGGCGCGGAGAAAAACCGATTCGCCTTTTCCGGTGGCGCCTTTCTCTTTGAGCAGAGGGCCGAGCATGTGGATGTTGACGGGATCGCTTCCGAGGAAGAGGCGTTGTCCGCGGTCAATGCTGACCACGAGCCGCTCCTGGGAGATTTCCCGGACGGTGCGGGTCTGCGGCACGTCGAGCTCGATCCCGGATTGCAGAATCGGCGCGGTGAGCATGAAGATCACTAGCAGGACCAGCAGCACATCCACAAAGGGTGTGACGTTGATATCCGAAAGGGAGGTTTGCGTTCTTCCGTCCGTGTTGGTGAATGCCATCTGAGTGTTCCAGCCGTGGTCCGAAGCGGCAACGAACTATCCAGTTGCCCCGGACCGGTGATGTTCGAACTGTTGCGGGCCTGCGGGAATTCCGCTTTCGGCTCCGATTGTTTCCCGTTATCTATTTTAGTTCCGTTCGGCGGCGTTCAGGAACTCCAAGGAAAAAGTATCCAGGCCTTTGGCGACCTCGCGGACCTTGGTCAGGAAGTGGTTGTATCCAATTACGGCCGGAACGGCAACGAACAGCCCGGCCGCAGTTGCCACGAGCGCTTCCGCGATGCCCGGGCCGACCACCCGGAGACTGGCGGCTCCGGCCGAGCCAAGGCCGACAAAGGCATCCATGATCCCCCAGACGGTTCCAAACAAGCCGATGAACGGCGTAATGCTCCCCGTGGTGGCCAGCCAGTTCAGATGCTCTTCGAGCTCGCCCAACTGCTGCGCCGATGCGATCTGCAAGGATCGCGTGAGGGAGTTCAGGTTTGTGGGCGGTCCGCCCGGATTGCCGACCTGCCGGCACAATTCCTGGTAGCCGGCCTCGAAAAGGGACTTGAGCGGATGCGCCGGGAAACTCTCCAAAACGACGTTCAACTCGGAGAGTCTCCGGGCCCTGCGGAAGGCGCTCAGAAAGCGGTCGCCGTGGAGGCGCAGTTCCTTAAAGCGCTTCCACTTGACGTACATGACGGCCCAGGAAAAGATCGAAAAGCACAGCAGAATGATCAGAACGACTTTGGCAACGGGTCCGGTCTGCGCGATGAGGTTCAGAATACTCTGACCGGCAGCGTCTTGCAGAAAAACCGCAATCACAATAGATCCCCTATCCTTCGCACATCGCGCTTCATGACCCCCCTGCGCCCAAAGTAACACAGCCGCAAAAATGCAGTCAAACCCAATCGGACAGTGGAAGACGATTTTGGTGTCGAAGAAGGCACCGTCAATGCCGTTTGTAGACAGTGTTTAGTCCGCAGCCTATAATTCCGGCATGGTTTCCGAAGACGAGCTGCTGGCTGCGCTGCGTCGCTATTGGGGATATGATTCATTTCTTCCCTTGCAGGAGAAGATCGTGCGCAGCCTGCTGGACGGGCACGACGCCTGTGTGATCATGCCGACGGGCGGTGGCAAATCGCTGTGTTATCAGTTGCCGGCTGCGTTGTCGTCCAGACAAACTGCCATCGTCATCTCACCGCTCATTGCCTTAATGCAGGACCAGGTGGCGCAACTGACTCAGATGGGAATCGCCTCGGCCGCGCTGAATAGTTTCCTGACGGAAGCGCAACAGAGCGCGGTCATGAGCGAGGCGCTGAAGGGGAAGTACCGCCTCCTCTATCTATCCCCGGAGCGACTCGCGCGCCCGGACACCATCGCATGGCTTCAGGGAATCCCGATCTCGCTCTTCGCCATTGACGAGGCACATTGCATCTCGGAGTGGGGGCACGAGTTTCGCCCGGAATACCGGCAGTTGAGCAACCTGCGACTCCATTTTCTGGATCGCCCCATTGCCGCTTTTACGGCCAGCGCCACGCGGCGTGTTCGCCACGATATTATCGGGCAACTCCAGTTGCGCGATCCCCACAAGTACATCGCAAGTTTTCACCGGCCAAACCTGCGGTATCTCGTGAAGGAATGCAATGGGCGCACACAGTCCAGATTGCTCATGACCGCGTTACGGAAGCACGGGGACGGCAACGTCATTGTCTATGCACCAACAATCGTCCGGGTGGAACAGACTGTGGATTTCCTGGAGGAACAGGGAATTCCCGCCGTCGCGTACCACGGCAAGATGGATGCCGCCACGCGAAGACGTAACCAGGAGCGATGGATGTCGGACGAAGTGCGCGTACTGGTCGGTACGATCGCTTTTGGGTTGGGGATCAACAAGGCCGCTGTACGGGCCGTGATTCATCTCTCGCT
>Ga0209640_10006072_pt1 | contig 10573 bp, 7 predicted proteins | sample RifCSP10_1_FD_184018 | JGI IMG/M metagenome (GOLD analysis project Ga0209640, IMG submission 184018) | Soil microbial communities from Rifle, Colorado - Rifle CSP2_sed 10_1 (SPAdes) (version 2) | ecosystem: Environmental > Terrestrial > Deep subsurface > Rock core/Sediment | place: Rifle...
TGGGCAACAGAGAATAAAAAATAAGTAGACAAGAGAAAAAATGCTATTCAAAAAAGCCAATACGCTCCAGCGCTTCACGCACTTCATACATCGGCAATCCAACAATGGTTGAATACGATCCACGAATATATTTGAGAAATTGCGCGCCAAATAGTTCAACGGCGATGCCATTAGAGCATGAAAGGCCGATCGATTTTTCTAGATAGGTATCAATCCAATTATCAGGAACATAAAACAGATATTCTGCGCGTACCACTTCGTGAATACGTTCAGCAATTATCCATGCGCCATCGCGATAGATTTTTTTATCAAGACAGAATCCAGTGCAGAGCACACTGCCCTCTCGCGCTTGCTTAATCTTTGCAATCGCATCATCTCGATCTTTTGGTTTACCCTGAATCATGCCATTGGCATCTTGTGATAATGTATCAGCGGTAATCACAAACATCACATCGCCTTCTGCGCCTGCCGGCAGTATGACCTGTTCCATTTTATAGAGTGAAATAGCTGCAACGACCTGATCGATGGGCAATCCCCAATCACACGCAGATTCATCTGCATCTTGCGCTAACAGCGTAAATGGTATTTGTGATTCTTTGAGAAGTTGTTGTCTTGAATAAGACTGAGATGCTAAATGAAGAGTTTTTTTCATAATGATTATTGGTTGGGGCGGGAGGGATCGAACCTCCGCATGATAGGACCAAAACCTATTGCCTTTCCGCTTGGCTACGCCCCAATACAAATGATATTCAATGATGTTTAAGCGATGCGCGATTCATAAAACATTAAATTTTAATCCCACGTACCATTAAGCGAGTTGTAATTCAACTCCACTTTCAACCGCTCTTTTATACTCTTCAATTACACGATTTTCAATGCTCTGCCGTGTATCCGAATTAAGCGGATGAACGATATCTCTAAAGGTGCCATCTTTTCTTTTTCGGGAGGGCATCGATACGAACAAGCCCTTGTTTCCCTCGATCACCTTTAAATCCCTAATTATGAAGCAATTGTCAAATACAACTGTCGCATATGCTTTCAGTCTTCCGCCATCTTTGGCAGAAAATACTTTTACTTCAGTTATTTCCATGGCTGTAATCCTTTGGAGATTTACACTTCCTTCTTTTTCTTTCTGCTCACTATCTACTCTCGCAGATGTAGCTAATTTTATAAGATACACTCTTTTTGTCAAATAATTTTCATGCTCAAGTATCAGCGAGGAATACGAGCAGCAGCGCGGACTTTCGCAGATCGGGATGATGGATTTTCCGCTAACTCCCTCTCAGACGGGCTTAGCAACTTTTTCGTGACAATTTCCAGCTCTTTTTCATGCTCCTTATCCTTAAAAAATTGCTTTACAATTCGATCTTCTAAGGAATGGAAACTGATACAAACAATACGCCCCGAATCAGCGAGCACAGTCACCGATTGCTTTAAAAAATCAAGAATATTATCAAGCTCACGATTTACCCGAATGCGAAGCGCCTGAAACACCCGTGTAGCCGGATGCACATTAGATCGCTTATTGCGCGGCACAATGCGAGCAATGAGGCTGGCTAGCTGTTTAGTTGTCTGAAACGACTGTGTTTTTCGATCATGGACAATCGCCTGAGCTATTTTACGAGAATAGCGCTCTTCGCCATACGTGAAAAAAATATCAGCCAGCTCCTGCTCTGGAGCCTTATTAATGATATCTGCCGCAGTTGTCTTAAAATGTGCCACAGACATGCGCATATCCAACGGGGTATCTCTATAAATAGAAAAGCCCGGACGCTCTACAATTTGCATCTGAGACGTGCCAAAATCCGCAAGAATCCCATCAACATACTGAATGGATTCCTTCTTTAATATTCGCCAAATATGGGCAAAGCTTCCAAAAATAGGTATAAAACGATCCCCAAATTCCCGCTCTAATAATGGCGCATAGGTATCTAAAGAGGTCTGATCCCAATCAAGCGCGATGACTTTACACGTAGGCTCTTTTTCAAGAATTGCACGAGTATGGCCCCCGCTTCCAAATGTGGCATCAACGTATACCCCATGAGGCTTCACATTAAGTAATTCAATAACCTCTTCAGGCATAACTGTTTTATGAAAAAGTGTAGGTGATTCCATTTATCTCGCACAATGATCTACAAGGTGTAATAACCCAACATCATGAGAGCCTTTGACTAAAATCAAATTCTCCTGCATTGGCGCTATTTTTTCTATTACTTTTGCGGCATCCTGCCAGGTTGGCACTCGTTCAACGAGCACACCCATCGGCAGTGTCTTCTCTATCCATTGTACCAAATTACCAACTAAAATCACCCTTTTTAATGAAGGCGCCTTTCTGAAAAATCTTCCGATTTGCCGATGCCAAAACGGACTATTAACGCCCAATTCAAGCATATCTCCCAAAACAACCGTTTTAGATGCACCCGTTTCAATGTTTTGAAACGCTGCAAGTGCTGCCTTCACACTCTCAGGATTTGCATTATAACAATCACTAATAATAGCTCCCCGCCCAATACGCAGCGGGCGCCGTTCAAAGCGTCCAGGCACAACAACTGGTTGCTGGATCGCTTCACGTATTACAGTGTGAGGGATAGATAGCACATGCCCCACCGATGCCGCTACCAACGCACTGTTGACCGCTCCTACATGAGGCTTTTCAAGTACGATAGGATATTTATCCTTATATATCTTCAAAACACAGCGCACATGGCCATCTACCATCCGCACTTTACGAGCCTGAATTTGATTAGTTGTTTTTAATCCAAATTTGATAATTGGATGAGGATACGACACAGATGCAGAAAGCGGCTGATCTCCATTTACAATACCGATATTTTTTTCAGTAAAATATTTAAAAATATCTCTTTTTTCTGCGGCAATATCATGCAAAGAGCCAAGCCCTTCCATATGACTATGACCAATACTGGTGATCACCCCAATTGTTGGCTTAATTAATTGCGCCAAAAGAGCCATTTCCCCTCGGCGATTAATGCCCATTTCAAACACACCAACCTGATGATTTGCACGAAGTCGTACGATATTAAGCGCTGCACCAATACGGGTATTTTGATTGCCACGAGATGCAATAAACTCCATCCCTGCAACTTTTAAAAGATGTGCTACCGTCTCTTTTGCAGACGTTTTTCCAACAGACCCCGTAATACCAATAATAGGAATAGTAAATCGCTCTCTCCATGCAGTTGCGAGCGTTATCAATGCATCGTGCGGATCGGAAACAACAATAAGAACTGCATCATGCAATTGATGCTCCTTGAGTGCACGCTTGCATTCATCCTGCTTATCGGCTGCAATTATCGCACCCGCCGCGCCATTTTTAACTGCATCTACTATAAATGCATGGCCGTCGCTGCGCTCTCCTTTTAATGCTACAAAAATAGTTTTTGGGGTCACTGATCTTGAATCTACGCTAAAATCTGGATCAATCGGCATCGATCCAAAAAATGATACATTAGAAATTATATGGCGAATAAATTGCTCATCAAAACGCATCAAAACTGTTCCATTTCGTTCAAAAATACGGTATGAATATCGTCACTACTATCTACGCTATCTTCAGATTATTTAACGGATGACCCTTCGCGTCTTGCCCCCATCTGCAGGCATGATAAGACCACGCGACTCAAGCATATCAATAATACGCGCTGAGCGATTGTATCCGATTTTGAATTTGCGTTGGAGTAGCGATATGGAAACTTCGTCTACCTCATCAATAAAGGAAATAATATTTTTGAAAAGCTCTTCATCTTCTGGAGAAAGATCAGCATCAAGGCTCACATCTTCTGATATATCCAAATATTCAACCATCTGTTGCGAACGAATATGACAAACAACCATTTCAATTTGTTCATCTGAAACATATGCTCCATGAATTCGTCTCAAAACTGATGCTGTTGAATCTAAGAATAACATATCTCCTCTTCCCAATAATTTATCTGCTCCACTGCAATCAAGTATCGTACGCGAGTCAACCTTTGAAGTTACACGAAATGAAATTCTACTTGGAAAATTAACCTTAATCAAGCCAGTTATGACATCTACCGATGGACGTTGCGTTGCTACAATCATATGAATACCTGCCGCACGTGCCATTTGAGCGATACGCGTTATAAGATCTTCAATCTCTCTGCCAACCGTAAGCATAAGATCTGAAAGCTCATCAATCACCACTACTATAAAAGGAAAATGCTCTAGTCGCGTGTTGGCCGCCAGTGTATTATAATCAAAAATATTTCTTACGCCGTGCCGCGCCATTTCTTCATAGCGCTGCTCCATTTGCTGCACCACCCAGCGCAATATAGGAATAGATTTTCTAGGATCAGTGACTATAGGAAAGAGAAGATGCGCAATATCTGCATACGAAGAAAACTCTAATCGCTTTGGATCGATCAAAATTAATTTTAATTCATCCGGCGTTCGCTTGCATAATAAGCTGATAAGCATCGCATTCAATGCGACAGATTTTCCAGATCCTGTAGATCCTGCAATCAGCAAGTGTGGCATGCGAGCAAGATCAACAACCACATTTTCACCAATCGTATCTTTCCCTAAAATAAGCGGTAAATAGCCGGAAAACTGATCATACTCTTCTGATTGCACAACACTTGCTAAAAGTACATCTTTACGATCATGATTTGATACTTCAAAGCCTACCACTGATCGCCCCGGAATGGGCGCTAAAATACGAATACTATGCGCTTGCAATGCGAGCGATAAATCATCTTCAAGCGCTAAAATTTTACTGATTTTCGTATCGATATTCGGTTGATATTCAAATAATGTAACAACAGGGCCATTCTTTATAGAAATAACTTTTCCGCATACGCCGAATCGTTCTAATTTTTCTTCTAAAATCTGTGCGCGCTTTTCCAATTCTTGCCGATACAGCTCATCCCCCTTTTTCTCTTTGATACCAATAAAAATATCTTGGCTTGGCAATCCATATTCTTTTGGCTGTGCTGTATATACATCTTCTGCAGATTCAGTATGCCCACTCTTTTGATAGTGCGAATTATGCGTAGTAACTGATGAGGCATCCAATTCATCCTGCTCCATATGAGATTGACGCGCTACACCAACGCTCGATGGGCGATTACTTGGTTGATACTGCGGCGCTTGAGCGGTAGGAGTAAGCATCTGAGAATAGGTATTATTCTGAGCGCTTGGCTGACTAACCCCATTTAATTGCTCTTGCGGCAACTCATCATCTACTAATGCAAGGAGCGCGTGAAAAAGCCATGCCGATGCTCGATACAACAAAACAAAACTATAGGAAACAACAAAATACAATCGATATCCTATTCGATGCCGCACCGCCCATGCATAGGCCGTCCGCACTGATTGAAACGCTGATTGCACCAGCTCAATAAATGAAAAGCGAAGTAATAATACTAAGGATGCATATAAAGTTGCGTAGACTAAAATAAGCGAACCGATCGTATCAAAGAGTCGAAACAAAAGCGTACTTATAGAATAGCCAAGATAGCCGCCATACAATCCATACGAGAGACCATCAATTTTATGAAGGGTAAATAATGTAGCCACACATGCAATGATTCCAATTCCAGCAATAATACGCTCCCACTGATTTTTCCATGCGCCATCAGTCCCTATCCAATAGACAAATACTCCTGAAAAAAGCACTACCACGTATGAAGCCATACCGAACAAAAACATTAAAAGGCCTGAAAAATAGGCCCCGACTACGCCACACCAATTATGAATGAAATAGAGATATGAAGAAATAAAAAACCACGATGGATCCTGAGGACTAAAAGAATAGAGCGCAAGAACAGCCATCAGAGTAAGCACTCCGCTTAATAATGCACAGAGTTCTTTTTTATATGTTGAAAGCATTGTAAAGGACCGTTCCATACTTACCATTACCCCTCCCCAAATCAATCAATCTCCAAATTATGCTCATAGCTTACTTATTTATAATCATAAAAAGCAATACTACACGCCATACCAGAGCGAAATCGCGAGAGGAATAATTATATACCCAGCCATAATCCATATTCTCGCATGTTTGGCCAGCAAATACATTGTATATAATCCAAAAAACCCAATCACTGTCCCGAACAGCTGCGCCCAAAGAGCAGATGTATTCAAAAGAAGATCAGTCTCATGGCTGCACACAAGCTGCGCCCACCCAAGACATGCAGCTGCCATAATTAAAGCAAACTGAAGCATCCAGGCAACATCAAATGCTTTGCGGCCACTCAATCCAAGCGCATAACCGGCTGCATATACCGCTGCAAATCGTGAAATTCCTGGAAGAATGGCAATCCCCTGCACACATCCCAGCACAAAAAATGCATATGCCCCCAAAGGTACACTCCCTTCTTGAGGCCTTCTCGTGCTGATGAGCAGTAAAAAGGTAATGCAAAATCCAAGCCACAGCGGAATAGAAAGGGAAAATTTTTTAATTATTACATAGCAGGCGACCGTGAGAATATTTGCCAATATAACATAGCCTATACTCTTTCGTACCACTCCAATGGTTGTACGCAGGCAACTAATAATCGGCACAAATCGTGGAACATAAAACAAAGCAATAATAAAAACCGTGGGCGCATGCAATGCAAACATAACGTCAGATCGCTCCAAAAAAGAAAAAAACTCGGTAAACAAAGCAACGTTGCACGATTTAACATATGTAAGCAAAAGCAACAGATGGCCTGAGCTGCTAACAGGAAAACTCTCCGAAATAATTTGTAAAAAAATAAAGCTGGAAAAGTTAAGCATTCTACGCTCTTTTTAATACCGCAATATGGCTAAAATACCCACCCACACGTTCATCTGAAAAATTTTCTCTTTACATTCCGAATTTCAACGTATTATATTATAGGGTGAAATTTAAAAAGGATCGACTAGTAATTTTCACATCATGCTTTTCTGTTGCAATCTATAACAAGTTGATCTAGAGTAGTGGCACATAATGCAAAGCATCTCAAATGTAGTAATGGAAAGAATGAATTATCATAGAATGAAAGGAGGCTACGGATATCAAGAGTAAGTAGTGTTACAGCATTTATAACCGACACATCGATGTACTCACGCATCACCTATTTAGGTATGTGCTGAAGAAAGAAAACAGATTAAGGGAGTTGTTATTATGAAATCATTCTTAAAAAAATTTTTGTCGATTACCGCGCTACTTAGCATGGTAGCTGTGGAAGCAAACAGCGTTACGCCTACATTAGCGTACCGCTCACAAGGCTTTCATGGTGATCGTCAAAGAAATGTTGGCGAAGTTGGCCACATTAATCTTTACGATATGGAATCTTGGTACGGAACATTGGATATGGGCATTGGTTACATGAGATCATTCAGACCAAGCAGAATTGCTCACTGTCTCTTTGGTGATGACATCCAATGCAACGACGATTGCAACAATACAATCAAAGTACAAGGTTCAGGAGTTGCAAGCCGTGACGCTAAAGCATGGTTAGCAGACTACATGTACTTGAACTGCGATTATGACGGAAGCTTCCGTATCAACCCTGTAATCCAAAACGTAGTTGTTGATCTAGACTTCTACCTTGGATTAGATGAGTGGGTTAACGGTATGTACTTCAGAATGTATGGTCCTATTAACTGGACTAAGTGGGATCCAAAACTATGCGTTACTGATCCTGCAACAGTACTTACAAGCAGCTGCTCAACTGGCTACATGACTCCAAGTGGTGATGAAGTGTTGCTAGACAGCCTTGCAAAATACTTTGAAGGTTCAGCGCCTGCTACTATTAATGGCGTAACGTTCCAAGGTCTTAAATTCGCTAAAATGCCTAACTGCGATCGCACACACACTGGATTCGCTGAGCTTCGTGCTGAATTAGGCTGGAACTTCCTACAAGATGAAGACTACTCTCTTGGACTTGGTCTTCACGTAGCAGCTCCTACTGGTAACAAACGCAAAGCGCAATACGTAATGCAACCAGTTGTAGGTAACGGTAACCACTGGGAACTTGGTGGAACAATCCACGGTAACTACGTATTCTGGAGAAGCGAAGATGAAGAAAAACACTTCGGCTTCTATGCAGATGCTGTGATTACTCACTTGTTCAAAGCAAATGAGCAACGCACATTCGATCTTAAGAACAAAGACAACAGCCGCTATATGCTTGCGTCTAAGTTCACTAACACTGTGACTAACACGCTTTCTGGCCGCACAACTGCTGGTACATCAGCTACTGGATTAACAGCTGCAGCATCACAGTTTGCTAATGAATATGCTCCAGTTGCTAACTTGACTACTACTGATGTGAAAGTATCTGTAGGCGTGCAAGCAGACGTAACTGCAATGTTCAACTTCACATCACGCGGATTCTCATGGGATCTTGGATACAACTTCTGGGGACGTAGCTGTGAAAACATCAGCTGCCCAGACGCGTGCGATCCATGCAACACTGATAGCATCTTCTTGACTGCTAATAAAGACACATGGGCTCTTAAAGGTGATGCTCGTATGTTTGGTTTTGCTGGGGTTACATCTGCTCCTATTACTCTTGATGATGCACAAGCGCTTTCAGCTACTCAAAGTGGTGCTGATATCCACAAGGGTACAAATGCTGCCTTTGTAGATGCTACGCTTACTTCAGTAACTAAGCAAAATGGTGGCGTAGATAACGCACAATTTGCTACTGTTACTGGAGCTGGCGTTATTCGTTTAATCCATACTCCAACTACTCAAGGTGGATTCAACGCTGACTCAGACCAAATCAAGACATCAATTCAACCAGTATTCTTAGCGAAAACTGACGTTGAACTCCAAGAAACTAAGGGTCTATCACACACAGTGTTCACTCACTTGAGCTACACTTGGGATCGTGATAACTGGATTCCTTACCTTGGTATTGGTGGTTCTGCTGAGTTTGGTAAGAACGATGGCAGCGACTGCAATGACTGCGATACTAGCTGCTCAACTAGCTGTGACAGCTGCATCGACTGCTCATTGTCTCAATGGGCTGTATGGGTTAAGGGCGGACTATCCTTTAACTAAGACAATTACATCAGAGAGAGAGGGTCAACCTCTTTCTCTGATTTTAAATACATCCGGTAAAGCAAAGTATATTAGTACAAAGGCCTGGTTGAAAAACCGGGCCTTTTTTTAATTCTTATAAATACAGCCTTTTTAGCGCCTGAGATGCAGCATACAAAGAAATGTATTGCTTTTTTTCTACTGCACTTATATACAGTAATAGTAATGGTATTATTTATCAAAACTCATCAAAAAAGGAGTAGATCGTATGCAATTATCATTTAAAAAATTGTTATCGATCACTGCGTTATTCAGCATAGTGGCTGTGCACGCAAACAATGTTACGCCTACATTGGCATATCGTTCTCAAGGCTTTCATGGTGATCGCCAAAGAAATGTCGGCATGGTTGATAAAATCAATCTATACGATATGGAATCATGGTACGGAACATTGGATATGGGCGTTGGCTACATGAGATCATTCAAGCCAAGCACTATCGCTCACTGCCTCTTTGGAGCTGATCTGCAATGCAATGATGATTGCAACAATACAATCAAAGTACAAGGTTCAGAAGTTGCAAGCCGTGATGCTAAAGCATGGTTAGCAGACTACATGTACTTAAACTGTGAATATGATGGAAGCTTCCGCATTAGCCCTCTCATCCAAAACGTGGTTGTTGATCTCGATTTCTATCTTGGATTGGATGAATGGAAAGATGGCATGTACTTCAGAGTATATGGCCCTATCAACTGGACTAAGTGGGATGCTAAATTCTGCTGCAACAATCCTGAAACTGTATTAACACACAGCTGCTCAACTGGCTACTTAACTTCAAGTGGTAACGAAGTATTGCTCGATAGCCTTTGCGATTACTTTGATGGGCAAGCGCCTGCTACGGTAAGTGGCGTAACGTTCCAAGGTCTTAAATTCGCTAAAATGCCTAACTGCGATCGCTCACACACTGGATTTGCTGATCTTCGCGCTGAATTAGGCTGGAACTTCTTACAAGATGATGACTACTCTCTTGGCATCGGTATGCACGTAGCAGCTCCTACTGGCAACCATCGCAAAGCTGAGTTTGTAATGGATCCTGTTGTGGGTAATGGTAACCACTGGGAACTTGGTGGAACTATTCATGGTGACTACGTATTCTGGAGAAACGAAGACGAATCTAAGCAGATCGGATTCTACGTAGATGCTGTGATCACTCACATATTTAAAGGCAATGAACAACGCACATTTGATCTTGCTGGCAAAGACAATAGCCGTTATATGCTTGCGTCTAAATTCACTAAAAATGTGACTAATTCTCTTGCTGGCCGTAAAACAGCTGGTGCAGCTGCCACTGGATCAACTGGGGCATTATCACAGTTTGATAATCAATACGCTCCTGTAGCTAACTTGACTACTGCAGACGTACAAGTATCTGTAGGCGTGCAAGCTGATGTTACTGCAATGTTTAATTTCACATGCAATAGATTCTCATGGGATCTTGGATACAATTTCTGGGGCCGTAGCTGCGAAAACATCGAATGCCCAAGCGAGTGCGATCCATGCAATCCTGATAGCATCTT
>Ga0209640_10006073_pt1 | contig 10573 bp, 11 predicted proteins | sample RifCSP10_1_FD_184018 | JGI IMG/M metagenome (GOLD analysis project Ga0209640, IMG submission 184018) | Soil microbial communities from Rifle, Colorado - Rifle CSP2_sed 10_1 (SPAdes) (version 2) | ecosystem: Environmental > Terrestrial > Deep subsurface > Rock core/Sediment | place: Rifle...
CGGAGACCGAGCCGGTCGAGCTCGGCGCGGTAGGCTCGCGCGAGTTGCGCGAGGTCACCGTCGAGCGCGTCCGCGTCGAGTAGCGCGGACTCGAGCTCGCCGAGCGTGGCGAGCAATGAGTCGGGGAAGCCGCCGGTGGCGGCGGAGGGGCCGAGATCGTCGAGCTCGGCTCCGGAAATCGCCCGGCGCGCTACGAATGCACGTTGGGCGTCCGATGCCAGCGGACGTCGGTCCGGACCGCCCGCCGCGATGTGCTCGAAAAGGTCGTCGAACGTGCCGACCCGGCCCGCGAGGAGCGCCGATCGGCGTCCGATGAGATCTCGCTCGACGCGGTCGACGTCAGGGCGGTTGGGAACGACGAGCCACGGATCCCGATCGAGCACGTCGAGGTAGCGCTCGAGGAGCAGGGCGACCTTGCCGGCGTGAGCCGGGCCGACGACGAGCGAGAGACCCATCCGTCCATGGTAGTGCCGGGTTTCGTAGCGCTTTCGTACGCGGCACCGAAGTTCAGCGCAAACAGCGACAAAGCGGGGTCAGGTCTTGCATGTTGCGCGGGAAGTGCAACATGCAAGACCTGACCCCCTGATTTACGCCACCGCTTTCGGCCTGCGGCCCCGGCGGGCCACCGACTGGCCGGGCATCCCGGATGCGCAGTCGTCGCAGAGATCGGCCTGCTTCGAGCCGCGGCGAGCGTCCGTGTAATTGAGGCGCATGACCGCACCCCTGCCCTCGGGCACCTCCCTGCTGCATTTGTCGCATACGAGAATCGTCTTTCTTGCCATGTTTTCCTCCTCTTCGTCTCTCCGAGCTCGGAAATCCTAGGAAATGGCGACGACAAATGCAAGAGGAATACTCTCGACGTATTCCGTTGCGTAGGATCCCCGCGTGCGCACGATCGTCGTGCTCGAGGGCGACCAGACCGGCCAGGAGCTCCTGGAGGAAGCGCTGCGCGTCCTGTCGCCGGACGTCATCGGAGTCGAGCTCGCCTTTCCCCGCTTCGACCTCTCCCTCGAGAGCCGGCGAGCGACGGACAACGGCATCGTGTACGAGGCGGCGGCCGCGATCAGGGAGCACGGATTCGGGCTCAAGGCGGCCACGGTCACGCCTGAGACGGCAGGAGACGTCGGCTCCCCGAACCGGATCCTGCGCGAGGAGATCGGCGGCAAGGTGATCGTCCGCACGGGGCGGCGGATCCCCGGAGTCGTTCCGCTGGGAGGCGTCCACGCGCCCATCTCGGTCGTGCGCATGGCGGTCGGCGACGCATACGGCGCGAGGGAGTGGCGTGAAGGGGAAGGAGACGACGAGGTCGCCCTTCGCACCGAGCGCATCGAGCGTCGGATCTGCCACGCGGTCGCCGAGTTCTCGTTTCGCCAAGCCGAGCGGCTGGGCGCGAAGGTCTTCGGAGGACCGAAGTACACCGTCAGCCCTATCTACGAAGGGATGCTCAAGGAGGAGATGGACGAGGCGGCCGCCCGTCATCCCGACGTGCCGTACGAGCCACAGCTCATCGACGCGACCTTCGCGCTGCTGATCTCGTCGAGCGGGGCGCCGCTGGTCATTCCCGCGCTCAACCGGGACGGTGACATCCTGTCCGATCTCGTGCTCCCGCTCTTCGGCTCGATCGCCGGGTCGGAATCGTTGCTCGTCGCCTTCGGGGACGATTACGTCCCGAACGCACTCATGGCAGAGGCGGCGCACGGAACCGCACCGTCGCTCGAAGGGAAGGACGTCGCCAACCCGATGGCGATGATCCTCGCCGGGGCGGCGCTCCTCTCACACGCGGACGCGGACGAGCTGCAGGCCGCGGGCAGGGCGATCCGGGAGGCGTGCCTCGAGGCCGTCGCCGAGGGCGTGCGCACGGCCGATCTCTCCGGTGACCATGGCACGCACGCTTTCACGGACCAGGTGATTCGGCGAACGCGTACGAAGCTCGACGTCTGGGCCTCGCTCTAGATGGCGGTTCCGTCCGCGGCGGCCTCGCCCTCTCCATAAAGTTCCCCTCCGCATGCGAGTCGCAGTTCCGAAGGAGACGGCTCCGGGCGAGCGCCGTGTTGCGCTCGTTCCCGAGACGGTCTCCAAGCTTCGCGACGCGGGCTTCGAGATCCGCGTCGAGCGCGGCGCTGGTGAGGCGGCCGGCTTCTCGAACCACCGGTACACCGACGCCGGCGCCGACCTCGCGGACTCCGGCTCCATCTTCGCCGGAGTCGACGGGATCGTGTGCGTCGCCCGGCCGGGTGCGGAGAAGATCGCGACGCTGGCGCCCGGAACCGTGCTCATCGGGTTTCTCCAGCCGCTCACCGATGCCGAGGGCATCGCCCGGTTGCGGGAGCGCGGCGTCGTCGCGTTCGCGATGGAGTCGATTCCCAGAATCACCCGCGCGCAGTCGATGGACGCGCTCTCGTCGCAGGCGACGGTCGCCGGGTACAAGGCCGTGGTCCTCGCGGCGGACCGGGTGCCGAAACTGTTTCCGATGCTGATGACCGCGGCGGGGACGATCGCTCCGGTACGGGCGCTCGTCATCGGCGCAGGCGTCGCAGGTCTCCAGGCGATCGCCACAGCGCGGAGGCTTGGCGCAGTCGTCTCGGCGTTCGACGTCCGCCCCGCCGTCAAGGAGCAGGTCGAGAGCCTCGGCGCGGCGTTCCTCGATCTCGGCGTCCGGGCCGAGGAGACCGCCGGCGGCTACGCGACCGAGCTCACGCCCGAGCAGCAGGCGCAGCAGCAGGCCGCGCTCGAGGACCGGATCCCGGACTTCGACGTCGTGATCACGACCGCCGCCGTTCCGGGACGCCCCGCGCCCAGGCTGATCCCGGCTGCGGCCGTGGAGCGGATGGGCGCCGGCTCGGTCATCGTCGATCTCGCCGCCGAGACGGGCGGCAACTGCGAGCTGACCGTCCCCGGTGAGATCGTCGAGCACGGCGGCGTGTCGATCGTCGGGACGACGAACCTGCCCTCGCTGATGGCCTTCCACTCGAGCCAGCTCTACTCCCGGAACGTCGCCGCGCTGCTCCAGCATCTCGCGCCGGGCGGCGAGCTGACACTCGACTGGGCGGACGAGATCACCGCAGGCTCGTGCGTGACGAGGCCCGAGGAGGCCCGAGCGTGACCGACCTGCCGCTTGTCATCGAGCTGACCATCCTCGTGCTCGCCGCGTTCCTCGGGTTCGAGGTGATCTCGAAGGTGCCGACGATGCTCCACACCCCGCTCATGTCGGGTGCGAACTTCATCCACGGCATCGTGATCGTGGGCGCGATCCTCGTCCTCGGGTACGCCGACGACACGTTCACGAAGACCGTCGGGTTCGTCGCGATGGTGCTCGCGACCGCCAACGTGGTCGGCGGCTGGTTCGTGACCGACCGGATGCTCGGGATGTTCAAGCGACGCCCTGAACCGAAGCGCGAGGAGCCGTCCGAGTGATCTCCGATCCCGGCGTCGTCGGCCTCCTCTACCTCGTCACGATCGTCTGCTTCGTCGTCGCGCTGCGCTTCCTGTCGTCCCCGAAGCACGCGCGAAAGGGGAACTGGATCGGCGGAGTCGGAATGCTCGTGGCAATCGGGACGACGCTCCTCCTCGACGGCATCGGCAACTGGGCGCTCATTGTCGTCGGCGGCCTGATCGGGAGTGTCGTCGGCGTGGTCGGCGCGCGGACCGTGCGGATGACTGCGATGCCCCAGATGGTCGCGATCTTCAACGGCGTCGGCGGCGGTGCGGCCGCGCTCGTGGCGCTCGCGGAGTGGCACAACATCGTCGATCCCGCGGGAGACGAGACGGTCTCGATCGTCCTCTCCGCGCTGATCGGGTCCATCTCCTTCGCCGGATCGGTCGTCGCCTTCGCCAAGCTCCAGGAGCTCGTCAGCGGACGGCCGATCGTCTTCCCGGGCCAGAACGTCTTCAACATCCTCGTGCTCCTCGGAGCGGCGGGCCTCGGCATCGCCGCGGTCTCCGGCGTCGAGGACCAGTGGGTGCTCTACGCGCTGATCGGGCTCGCGCTCCTTTTCGGGGTGATGTTCGTCCTCCCCATCGGCGGCGCCGACATGCCCGTCGTCATCTCGCTCCTGAACGCGTTCACCGGCATCGCGGCGTCCGCGACGGGATTCGTGCTCGACTCGACCGTGCTGATCGTCTCGGGGATGCTCGTCGGCGCCGCGGGCACGCTCCTGACCCTGTTGATGGCAAAGGCGATGAACCGCTCGATCGCCAACGTGCTGTTCGGCGCCTTCGGCCAGGTGCAAGTCGCCGCGGGCGGGGCCCGAACCGACGATGGACGCACCGTGCGCGCGACGAGCGCCGAGGACGTCGCCGTCCAGCTCTCGTTCGCTCGCAAGGTCATCGTGGTACCCGGTTACGGGATGGCTGTCGCGCAGGCGCAGCACGACGTCCGCCAGCTCGCCGACGTCCTCGAGGAGCGTGGGGTCGACGTGAAGTACGCCATCCACCCCGTCGCAGGCCGAATGCCGGGTCACATGAACGTCCTGCTCGCCGAGGCGAACGTCCCGTACACCCAACTCTTCGAGATGGACCAGATCAACCCGGAGTTCGCCCAGGCAGACGTCGCGCTCGTGATCGGCGCGAACGACGTGACGAACCCGGCTGCGCGACACGACACGGCGAGCCCCATCTACGGGATGCCGATCCTCGACGTGGACAAGGCTGCGAGCATCGTCGTCATGAAGCGCTCGATGCGCCCCGGCTTCGCCGGAATCGACAACGAGCTCTACCTCGATCCGAAGACCACGATGCTCTTCGGCGACGCGAAGGACTCGGTGCTGAAGCTGATCTCCGCCGTCAAGGCGACGTGATCAGGGCGTCCGGCGCCGTACGGTGCCGGCGCCGAGGACGAGCGCAAGCACCGTCGCGCCGACGACGATCAGGACGTCTGCCCAGAAGCGGGCGCCCAGGGGCGCCTCCGACGCGAGCCGGGCGAGCGCGTCGTACGCATACGTGAGCGGGAGCACCGCGGAGATCGCCTGCAACCACTCGGCCATCTCGTCGCGAGGGACGAGCAGCCCGCAGAGGAGGATCTGCGGCAGCACGAAGGCGGGCATGAACTGCACGGCCTGGAACTCGGTGCGGGCAAAGGCGCTCGCAAACAGGCCGAGCGCCATCCCGAGCACCGCGTTCGCGATCGCGAGAGCGACCACGGAAGCCGGGCGATGCCCGGCGTCGAGACCGAGCAGGCCAAACGAGAGCAGGGAGACGAGGGTCGCCTGCACGGTCGCGACGAGGGCGAAGGCCAGCGCGTAGCCGGTCAGCAGGTCACCGCGCGCGAGAGGTGTCGTCATCAGCCGCTCGAGTGTTCCCGAGACGCGCTCGCGAAGCATCGTGATCGACGTGACGATGAACATCGCGACGAACGGAAACAGGCCGAGGAGCGGGACGCCCAGCGACTGGAAGACCGCCGGGCGGTCGGCGAAGAGCGCTCGGACGAGGATCTGCAGGACGCACGGCACCGCGAGCAAGAGGACGATCGTCCGTGGATCGTGTCCGAGCTGACGGAGCACCCGCAGCGCCGTCGCCAGCGTCCTCCGAAGGCTCATGACCTCGCTCCGCCGGCCCCGTCGATCAGCGCGAGGAACGCCGCGTCGAGATCCGCCGCTCCCGTTCGCTGCCTGAGGCTCTCGGGCGTTCCCGTGACGAGGACGCGCCCCTCCCACAGGAGCACGAGGGCGTCGCACCGGTCGGCCTCGTCCATCACGTGACTCGACACGAAAAGCGTCGTCCCAGCGTCGGCGAGCTCGTGGAAGAAGCCCCAGAGATCCCTCCGCAGGACGGGGTCGAGCCCGACCGTCGGCTCGTCGAGGACGAGCACCTCGGGATCGTTGAGCAGCGCCGCCGCGAGAGAGAGGCGGGCGAGCTCTCCACCCGACAGCGATACGGCGAGCTGGCGCTCGAGCCCCTGAAGGCCGACGAGGGCGACGACCTCCGCTACACGTGCCCGCGAGGCGCCGAGAATCGCGGCGAAGTAGTCGAGGTTCTCGAGCACCGTCAGGTCGGCGTAGACCGACGGTGCCTGCGTCTGATAGCCGACACGAGCTCGAAGCGTCGGCGTGCCTGCGGGGAGACCGAGCACCGAGACCGACCCGTCGGCGACGATCTGAACGCCGACGATCGCGCGCATCAACGTCGTCTTCCCGCTTCCGCTCGGTCCGAGGAGGCCGGTGACCCGCCCGGCCTCGACCTCGAGCTCGATCCCGTGCAACACCTCGCGGCGGCCACGAACGACGCGGAGCGTGCGGACCGAGATCGTCGAGCTCATGCCTGTGAGTCAAACAGAGCGCTAGGCTCGGCGCGCATGATCCCGATCTTTCGCGCAGCCGACGTCGAGCGTGCGGTGTCGCCGCACGAGGCGTACGACGCCGTTCGCGAGGCGTTCGTCGCGCACGCACGGGGCGAATGGTCGATGCCGCCGAAGGTCTACGTGACGAACTACCCCGCAGGCGATTTCCGAGCGATGCCGGCAATCGGCGGAGGGCACGCGCTCTTGAAGTGGGTCACGTCGTTCCCCGGGAACCCAGCCCGCGGCTTGCCCACTGTGACAGGTCTCGTCCTCCTGTCGGACGCCGACGACGGGCGGCTCCTCGCCGTGCTCGACGCTGCTTCGGTGACGGCCCTGCGCACGGCGGCGGCAGGCGTGCTCGCCGCGGACACGCTCTGCCGACCCGAGGCCTCGTCGTACGCGGTGGTGGGCTGCGGGGTCAACGGAGCCGAGGCGGTGCGGATGCTCGTCGCGTATGGAGCGACACCGCTCGTCTGGGACGTGGACGAGGATCGACGTCGCTTCGTGGCAGAGCGGCTCGGCGCGCAGGTCGCCGCGAGCGCCGCCGAGGCGCTCGCGTGCGAGGTCGTGGTCACGGTGACCCCCGGCTCGCAGCCGCTGTATCCCGAGGGCTCGCTGCGGCCCGGACAGCACGTCTCGCTGATGGGCGCCGACGGACCGGGGAAAGCCGAGGTCGCGCTCGACGAGCTCCACCGAGCGCACCTCTTCTGCGACGACTGGGAGCAGTATGGACCAAATGGAATATCAAGCCCGCGCCTGCGCCTTTTCTGTGACGACTGGGAACAAGCTAGTCATGGGGGCGAGCTGACGGGCGCAGTCGAGGCTGGGCTCATCGCGCGTGACGACGTAACGCAACTCGGCGACGTTCTCGCGGGCATGGCGCCCGGCAGGCAACACGCCGACGACATCACGCTCTTCGACTCCACCGGCCTCGCCATCCAGGATCTCGCGATCGCCAAGGCCGCGCTTTCGCGAGCGGACGAGCTGGATGTACTGACGCTTGACCTCTGAAGGCCCGAACCGTCGAGTACACGTCCCGGTCGCCCCTAGTCAAGTAAGGCTCTCTGGTAAGAAGAGTCGCTGGTCAATCGCGCCATAGAGAATAAGGAGCGCGTTCGTGCTCGCACCCGCAACGCGGAGGTGCATCGTCAGTACGGCGGCTCCTCATCCACGAGTCCTCCCCACTCCTCCGGCAGGAAGTCCGGGACCTCCAAGGCCGGCTCGGCGTTCGGCGGGAGCTCGCCTGCGAGCAGGGCCTGAAGGTTCGGCCCGAAGCTGATCTCGAACACGAGCCCCGGGGGCGGGTTCTCGCCCAACGCGTCCCGGACCGCCCGCTCCGCGTCGAAGAGCGGACAGAGCGAACACTTGGGGTGGATGCCCCAGTAGAAGCGCATGCGGCAGGCCCTGAAGGAGGTGAGCTGGGAGGAGGCACACCAGGCCATCTCTATCGGGATTGTGGATTGCCTGATTTTCTGCGAGAATGGGGACGGCATGGCAGAGAAGCTCTTGATCCCGTACGTGCGCCAGTCGCGCAAGAAGGAAGTGACGATCTCGCTCGACGAGCAGCGGGCGGCGATCACGACGTGGGCTGAGCGCGAGGGGGTCAAGCTCGCGCTCGAGATCGTCGAGCAGGGCGTCTCGGGTTCGAAGTCGTGGCGCGAGCGCGAGCTCGGTAAGGCCGTCGAGGCGTGTGAGCAGGGGCAGGCGGCGGGGATTGTCGTCGCCTGGCAGGATCGGCTCTCGCGCGAGAACGGGCTCGCCACGGCCGAGGTGTGGCAGGCGCTCGAGCAGGCGGGTGTTCGCTTCGTCGCCGTCGGTGACGGTATCGACACGGCGACCGGCGATCACGAGCTCTTGTTCTCGATCAAGGCGGCGATCGCCCGCGACCAGTGGAAGCGCTACCGGACGAACTGGATCAACGCGCGCAGAAACGCGATCGAGCGGGGCGTCCATCCCTCGACGTACGTGGCTGTCGGCTACAGGCGCAACCAGGTTGAGCCCCGGGTCACGAGTGCGGCGCGGGCAAGTCTGACCCGGGAGCAGCGCTGGGCGGATCCAGTCGTCGGCCAGCTCGTCCCGAGCGCGCAGGCCGAGCACGTGCGGGCGCTGTTTACGCTGCGGGCGGCGGGTGGCTCCTGGAGTGAGTGCGCCAGGCTGATGGAGTCACGGGGGGTGCCGAACCGCAAGGGCGAGCCGTTCTGGCTCTTGTCGGCTGTGCAGGCGATCATCCGCAACCCCGCCTACCGGGGCGAGGCCTACCTGCGCTCGCAGGGCAAGCAGGCGGGCGACCTCGTCAACCCGGACGCGCACGAGCCGCTCGTCGACGCGATCCTCTGGCGCAAGGCGCAGCCGACTCAGGGCAAGCCTCGCCGCAGCTCCGAGGGGGCGCTGCTGGCGGGCATCCTGCGCTGCGCCTCCTGCGGGCGCAGGCTGTCGCCGTCTGGGCCTTACTACCGCTGCCGCCCGCGGATGGTCACCGGTCCTGAGTGCCCAGCCCCGGCGAGCGCCCCCAGGGTCGAGCTCGAGGCGCTTGTCACGCGCGGCTTCTTCGACTGGCTGGCGTACCGCCCGCTGGCTCCGGCTCCGCCCGACCTGGCCCCGTTGGAGCAGGCCGTGGCGCTGGCGAAGGCGGACGAGGCCGAGTGGAAGGAGGCGGCGGTGGCCGGCACCGTCGCGCCCGAGGTCGTTGGCCCCGCCTACGACGCGGCGAAGGCTCGACGCGAGGAGGCTGAGAAGCGGCTGTTCGAGGCTCGGCAGACAGCCGGGCTCGATGATGAGCGGCTGACGCTGGCGGAGCGGTGGGGCACGATGAGCGTCCCGGAGCGGCGGCGCGCGCTGCAGGCGTTCGAGGTCGCGGCGTACGTCGAGCGCGGCCGGCAGCCGCTAGACGAGCGGGTCACGATCGAGCTGCGCGGCTCCCCGGTCAGCGACGGCTGGGAGCCGGACGTCGACTACGTGCTGCCGTCGGATCAAGAGTTGGCCGAGAAGATTGCGGCCGAGTTCGCAGCCGCCGGACTCAGCACCAGCGTCAAGGAGGTGGCCGAGCGGATCGCGGCGTGGACGGCCAAGTACGCCGACGCGAAGATCGTCATCGAGCCGCTCAAGCTCTCCGACGAGGACAGGGCGACGGCGGAGGCGATCTTCGGCCCGCTGGAACGGGCCTTTCGCAAGCGGCAGCGGGAGGCGAAGCGGAAGCCGAAGACCGCCGCATAGCCCAACCCGGCTGGCGAGTGGGCAGGGAAGCGGGCCGGTCTCGCAGGCCGGAATCCGGGCGTCGCACTTCCCGCAAAACGCGACCAGGCCAAAGCGTCAATCTGCGCGCTTGAGCGTGTAGCGGACGGTGGCCGGGTACCAGCGGCGGCCGCCTTGCGCGGTGGGGATGCGATCCGCGTTCAGTCCGTTCGCGATCGCGGCCAGGCTCCTGCCGGCTTCGCGCTCGCGCCTGATCCGCTTGATCGCGTACGGGGACATCGTCCGCGGCCGCCCGAGCCGGACGCCCTGCGCGCGCTTGAGCGCGAGCGCTTGGCGTATTCGCTGCGAGCTCAGCCGCCGCTCGAACTGGGCAAAGCCCGCGAGCACGTTCAGCGCCGCCTCCCCGGCCGGCCTCGTCGTCTCGAGCGCGCAGTCGAGGGCGACGAGCGCCCAGCCCTGCTTGTGCGCGGTCGCCATTAAGCAGGCGAGGTCGAGCAGCAGGCGCGAGGGCCGGTCTAGCTTCCTACAGACGAGCGCCTTCGCATCAGCGCTCTCGACCCGCAGCAGCTTCTGGATGCCGGGACGCTCGAGGTCCTCGGCCGAGAAGCCGGCCTCCTCGACGACGTCGACGAGCTGCCAGCCGCGCCGCCACCGCGAATGCCCGACGTAGGGACGTGGACGTCGCGGGCGGATTTGCGGCCCTCACCTGCGGCGAGGTACTGACCGCGAAACTAGTCCCAGCCTCGATTCTGCGCGCTCAAATGTGGTGATGCGGCGTATGTGGGTGCCGCAGAAAGACGGACGTGGCGGGCTCCATGCCGCGCTGACTGGACTTCTCTCACCCGCAGCGCCCGCGCAGTTCCTGCTCGGTCGCGCCCCAGGGCCACAGCTCGCGGTCGAAGCCGCACCACGCATCGCGAAGTGTTCCTTCGAAGCCGCCCCCGGAATCGCCGGGCAGCTTCGCGACCAGCGCCGCGGCGTCTTCCGAGCTGTGGTACACGATCTCGGCCACGGTCGCGGCCACGAGCAGGACAGCGACGAGTGCGATCGAAGTGCGCACGAGCCGTCGCCCGCGCGGAAGCAGATCCTGACCCGCAACGACTGCCG
>Ga0209640_10006074_pt1 | contig 10571 bp, 8 predicted proteins | sample RifCSP10_1_FD_184018 | JGI IMG/M metagenome (GOLD analysis project Ga0209640, IMG submission 184018) | Soil microbial communities from Rifle, Colorado - Rifle CSP2_sed 10_1 (SPAdes) (version 2) | ecosystem: Environmental > Terrestrial > Deep subsurface > Rock core/Sediment | place: Rifle...
CCGCGCGCGAGCCGACGCTGCGCGGCATCGATATGACGATCCGGAAGAACGAGGTCGTCGCGTTCGTGGGCCGCACCGGGGCGGGCAAGAGCACGCTGGCCGACATCATCCTGGGCCTGCTGCCGCCGACCCAAGGCCGCGTCCTGCTCGATGGCGTCGCGGTCCCGCCGCTGTCCAACTACTGGCGTGGCCGCATCGGATTCGTGCCGCAAAGCATCTATCTGCTGGACGATACGCTGCGGCGCAACGTCGCTTTCGGCATCGACGACGGCGATATCGATGACGATCGCGTACGCGAGGTGCTGAAGATCGCGCGGCTCGATGAGATGGCCGGCGGGCTCGCCGACGGGCTCGACACCATGATCGGCGAGCGCGGCGTGCGGCTGTCCGGCGGCCAGCGGCAGCGGATCGGCATCGCCCGCGCGCTGTATGTCGATCCGGAAGTGCTGGTGCTGGACGAGGCGACCTCGTCGTTGGATTCGTCCACCGAACGCGAGATCACCGATGCGATCGAAACACTGTCGGGGCGCAAGACAGTGGTCCTGATCGCGCACCGGCTTTCGACCGTGCAAGGCTGCGACCGGCTGTTCTTCCTCGACCGCGGGCGCATCGCTGCGCACGGCACGTTCGCCGAGGTGCTGGCGACCTCGGCGGAGTTCCGCGCCATGGTCGAGCAGGCGCGGCTGCGGCCCGCCCACGCCATCGACGCGGTTGCCTAGCATCGCCTGCCGGGACACCGTTGCCTGCATTCCTGAAAGCGCCCGGTTCAGCCGGGCTTTTTTGTCGTGGCGGGCGGCATGATCGCTAGCCTGGCCGGCTTGCTTCTGGTCGCGCTGGCGACGCTTGGGTCGGGCGCCTTGGCGCTCGCGTGCTTGGGCGTTCTGCGAACTTTGCCGCGCGCCGAGCGGCTGGTGTGGAGTTTCGCAGCCGGCCTGGGGGTGTTCGGGTGGCTGCTGTTTTTCCCCGGCCTGTTAGGCGCAATCTCGCCGCTCGCGCTGACGGTTTATTGCGGGTTGCTGGCGTGCGGGGTCGTCTTGCTCGTCCAGCCAGCGCCGAGCCAGGCGCCGCGCAAGCCGTTGCGGGCGGTCGAATGGCTGCTGCTCGCTTGCATCGCGGGTGCGCTGTTTTTCGATCTGATGGAAGGGCTGTCGCCGCCGGCCGACGCCGATACGCTGGCCTACCATTTCGCTTTGCCGAAGCAGTTCCTCGGCGCCGGTCATATCGCGTTCGTGCCGCGCGCCGGCGACGGCGCGATACCGATGCTCGTGCATATGAGCTATCTCGCGGCGCTGGGCATCGGCGGCGAGCGGGCGCTCACGCTTTGGACAATGCTCGGCGGTTGGGCAGCCGCGGCTTTTCTCTACGTCATTTGTCGCCGCTATTTGGACCGCGGCTGGTCGTTGGCCGCGGCCGCGGTGTTCCTCACCATCCCGGTGGTCATCTACGGCGGCGGGTCCGGCCAGGTGGAAACACGGCTTGCGCTGTTCGCCCTCGGCGGCGCTATGGCGGCCGCCGAAGCGGTGCGCACCGGCCAAGTCCGCTACGCGGTGCTGGCCGGCCTGTTCGCGGGCTTCTTCGCCGCCGGCAAGCTGACCGGGCTGTTGTTCCTGCCCGCGCTCGGCTGCGTGTTCTTGCTGAACCGGCGCTGGCTCGTGCTCGGCGCGGCATTCTCGATCGCCGCCGTCATCGCGGGCGCGCAGTGGTACGTGTGGAACTGGATCAACACCGGCGACCCGGTGTTCCCGGTGCTGTTCCGCGAGCTCGGCCTGCCCGATACCGAGATCTGGAGCCGGGCACACGATGCGTTCTACCGCTCGGTGTACTTCCGGATGGAAAATCCGATCCCGCACACGATTTGGAGCTGGATCGCCTATCCGTTCATCGCGACGTTCGGGCTGGAGCCGGGGATCGAGGGCGGGCGCACCGGGCCGGGGCCGTTTTTCGTGCTGCTGGCGCCGTTCGCATTGGTCGCGGTCTGGCGTCGGCGCGCGGCCATCGCGACAAGCGCGCTCGCCGCGCCGGCGCTGTCGACGGTGCTGTTTTTCCTGATCTGGTTTTTCAGCGGCACATCGCAACGCACGCGGCATCTGGCGCCGTTCTTGCCCGCCATCATCTTGTGCATGACCGTGGCCTCGGCGCGGTTCGTCCAATATTTCGCCGCGTATCGCGGGCCGGTCGCCGCCGCCATTGCGGGAACTTTGGCCGTGCAGCTCGGCGGCCACGCGACGTTCGCCGCGCCGTATGTTTCATATGTGCTGGCGGGCGACAGCCGCGAGGCGTTCCTTCGCAAATCGGTCACCAATTACGCGCCGGTGCCGTGGATCAACGCCAACCTCACGGCGCGCGACAAGATTTTCATCGACCAGCGCCAGTTGGTCTATCTGATCGACGTGCCGGTGTTCTACGGCCACTTCCTGGCGCAAAAGCTCATCGATATTTCACCCGCTGCGCGCGATCCGGCGCTTTTCTGGCGCCAGCTGCGGGGCCAGGGTGTGACCCACATGCTGATCCCCGACGCGCCACCCGAATCGGCCGCCGCGCTGGAGGACTTCAAGCACCGGCTGCCGTTGTTTGGCCGGCTCTACGAGGCAGGTTGCCTTGCCGCGGTTCACACGGTCGCTGCCGAGATGTTCGGCTCGCGCACCCGGACTTACTTGAGCACCGCACCGGACCAGAAATCCCTTCTTCACATCGCCCGGCTTGAGCCGGCCGCGTGCGGTCTGTAGCAGCTTGCTTGACGTTCATTCCATGAACAGGATACGTTCGCCCGGTGAACGTAGGGGCAAAACCCTCTCCGGCATCATGATTCGCGGACCGGGGCACCCGGTGTGCGGTAGCTTGGCAAGCCAGCGCGGCGGGATCGACGGACGCGGGGGCAAAAACAGCGAAAATGAGTAAAGCGCGCATCCTGGTGACCGGCGCCGACGGGTTCATCGGCTCGCATCTGGCCGAAGCGCTGGTGCGCGCCGGCCACCCCGTGCGTGCGCTCGTGCTCTACAACAGTTTCGGTACCCATGGGTGGTTGGATGACTCGCCGCCCGAGCTGCGCCGCGAAATGGACATCGTTGCCGCCGACATCCGGGATGCCGCGGCGATGCGGACCGCGGTGAAAGGCTGCCACGCGGTGCTGCATCTGGCGGCGCTCATCTCGATCCCGTATTCCTACGGCGCCGCCGAATCGTTCGTGCAAACCAACGTGCTCGGTACGCTCAACCTCCTGAACGCCGCGCTGCCGGAAAATTGCCGGTTCGTGCACACCTCCACCAGCGAGGTGTACGGCACGGCGCAATCCGTCCCCATCACCGAGGCGCACCCGCTGGAGGCCCAGTCGCCCTACGCAGCGACCAAAATCGCCGCCGACCAGCTCGCCCTGTCGTTCCAGCGGTCCTATGGCCTGCCGGTGACGGTGATCCGCCCGTTCAACACCTATGGACCGCGCCAATCGGCGCGGGCGGTGATTCCCACCGTGATCGGCCAGCTTCTCGCCGGACAGCGGCGGATCAAACTTGGCGCCGTGCACCCCACGCGCGATTTCAACTATGTCGCCGACACCGTGCGCGCGTTCGTCGCCGCGCTGGACGCCGAGGATGTCGTCGGCGAGGTCGTCAATGTCGGCTCGAATTTCGAGATTTCGATCGGCGAGGCGGTACGCGAAATTGCGCAGGTCATGGGCGTGACGGCGGAGATCGAGACCGATCCGGCGCGGATTCGGCCCGCGGCAAGCGAGGTCGAGCGGCTGTGGGCCGACAACCGCAAGGCCGCCAAGCTGCTCGGCTGGACGCCCGAATATGGCGGGGTGGACGGGTTCCGCCGCGGGATCGCGCAGACCGTCGCCTGGTACAAGCGCCGCGGCGGGCTGCCGGCCGACAAGGCGCTGACTTACACGATCTGACGATGCCCGGCCGCGCGCTCATCGCTGAACTTGGCGTGAAGCCCGACCTGCCGCTGATGCAGGCGATCGAGGCGATCACCCGCGGGTCCAAGAAGATCATCCTGGTGCTTGGCGACAATCAGAAATTGCTGGGGATCGTCACCGACTACGACATCCGCAAGGCGATCCTCGCCCATATGCCGTTCGAGACCCCCGTCACCGCCTTCATGAAGAAGGATCCGGTGACGGTCCGCGACGACATGTCGGACGATGACGTGTTCACGGTCATGACCGAAGTGCGGTGCCATCAGGTGCCGGTGCTCGACAAATCCGGCCGCGCCGTCGGGGTGCGGTTCGTCGATGAATTCGTGCATCGGCACGGCGCGCGCGGCGAACACATCGCCGTGGTCATGGCCGGAGGCATCGGCACGCGGCTGCGGCCCATCACCTACGACACGCCCAAGCCGCTGCTTTCGATCGGCGGCAAGCCGATCCTGTTCATCCTGCTCGACCAGATGTTCTCCGAGCGATTCGACCGGGTTTTCGTATCGGTCAACTACAAGGCCGATGCGATCGTGAGCGCGATCCGCGACGCGTCCCGCTACCGCGGCAACGTGGAATTCCTGTTCGAGAAGGAGCCGCTCGGCACGGCCGGGTCGCTCACGCTTCTGCCGGTGCGCCCGAGCGAGCCGTTCGCCGTGGTCAACGGCGACCTGTTGACCAACGTGTCGCTGGCCGAGATGCGGAATTTCCACAAGAGCGAAGGCAACCGCGTCACCGTCGCGCTCAAGCGCGAAACCTACACCATTCCATACGGTGTGGCGGAAGTGGACGGCTCCCGCATCGTGCGGCTTAAGGAAAAGCCCGCCTACGACCACTACGTGAACACCGGCGTCTATATCGTCGACCCCGACGTGATCGACATGATCCCGCGCGGCGAGCGTTGCGATATGACGACGCTGGTCGACAGCACGCTCGCGTCGAACGCACCGGTCGGCTGGTTCCCGGTGCACGAATACTGGCTGGATATCGGCACCCCGGCGCAGTACGAGCGGGCCCAGGAAGACTACCACTCGCATTTCACGGGCAAATGACGCGCCGGGCCATCGAGACGCTGGAATCCTACCTGCGCGACGAGTTGCGGGCGCAAGGACAGATCGCGCTGCACGAGCCGTGGTTCCGCGGCAACGAATGGCGCTACGTGCGCGAATGCATCGACACCGGCTGGGTCTCCACCGCCGGCAGTTTCGTCGACCGGTTCGAAACGGCGATCGCGGCCGCCACGGACGCCGCCCACGCGATCGCCACGGTGAACGGCACGGCCGCGCTGCATCTCGCGCTGCACGGGCTCGGCGTCGGGCGCGGCGATGCGGTGATCTGCCCGGCGCTGACTTTCGTCGCCACCGCGAACGCCATCGCGCAGTGCGGCGCGACGCCGCTGTTCGTCGACAGCCGTTCGGACAGCTTGGGCATCGACCCGGACAAGCTCGGATCGTTCCTGACGCACGCCTGCGATCGCACGGCCGGCGCGCTGGTGCACCGCGGCTCCGGGCTCAGGGTCGCGGCGATCCTGCCGGTGCACATCTTCGGGCACCCCGTGGACATGGATGCGATCGGCGCGCTGGCGCGCGGGTTCGGACTGCCCGTCATCGAGGATGCGACCGAGGCGCTGGGCAGCCGCTATCGCGACCGGCCGTGCGGTGCGCTCGGCACCGTCGGCGTGCTCAGCTTCAACGGCAACAAGATCGCGACCACCGGCGGCGGCGGCGCGATCCTGTGCAACGACGCCGCGCTCGCGGAAAAGCTGCGGCATCTCGGCACCACGGCGCGGCGCGACGACGGATACCAGCACGTGCATGACCAGATCGGCTTCAACTATCGCATGCCGAACCTGAACGCCGCGCTCGGCTGCGCGCAGCTCGAATCGCTGGACGAATTCGTCGCGCTAAAGCGGCGCCTGGCGCACGGCTACATCGACGCGTTCGCGAACCAGCCGGATATCGCCGTTTTTGCCGAGCAGCCCTGGGCGCGCAGCAACTACTGGCTCAGCGCGGTGCTCCTGCCGGACCGCGCCGCGCGCGATGCGTTCCTGGCCGATAGCAATGCGCGCGGCATCGCGACGCGGCCGTGCTGGCGGCTGTTGTGCGATCTGCCGATGTACCGCGATGCGCCGCGGGCCGATGCGCTGGACGGCGCGCACGATATCGAGGCGCGGCTGGTCAACCTGCCGTCCAGCCCGCAATTGCTGGCGCAGCAGACCGCCGTTGCCGCGGCGAGCGCGATCCGATGACGACGATCATCGCCGAGGCCGGCGTCAACCATAACGGCGATCCGGCGCTTGCCGTGCGGCTGGTGGATGTCGCCGCCGATGCCGGCGCCGACTGCGTGAAGTTCCAGACCTTCCGCGCCGACAAGCTCGCCGTCGAAGCCGCGCCGAAGGCCGCCTATCAGGCGGCCGCGACCGGCGCTTCCGAATCGCAGCTTGCCATGCTGCGCAAGCTGGAGCTGCCGAAGGAGGCGTGGACGGACATCGCAGCGCGCTGTGCCGAGCGCGATATCGAGTTTCTTTCGACCCCGTTCGACGAGGACAGCGCGGCCTTTCTCGACACGCTCGGCGTGCGCCGGTTCAAGGTTCCCTCGGGCGAGTTGACCAACCTGGCGTTCCTGGCGCGCCTCGCCCGCTACGGAAAGCCGGTGCTGCTATCGACCGGCATGGCCGATCTCGAAGAGGTGCGGCTCGCCGTACAGGCGCTCGAGGACGCGGGCGCCGGCGAGGTCACGGTGCTGCACTGCGTGACCGACTATCCGGCCGATCCCGCGGACGCCAATTTGCGCGCGATGGCGACCATGCGGCAGGCATTCGGCACCCCCGTCGGCTGGTCGGACCATATGCCGGGCAACGAGGTCGCGTTCGCCGCCGCCGCGCTGGGCGCGAGCGTGATCGAGAAGCATTTCACGCTCGATCGCACGCTGCCCGGTCCCGACCATGCGGCGTCCATGGAGCCCGCTGAGCTCGCGGCGCTGGTCGCAGGCGTGCGCAAGATCGAGCGCGCGTTGGGCGATGGCGAAAAAATCCCGACTGCGCGCGAGCTTGCGAACCGCGCGGTGGTGCGCCGCAGCCTGGTCGCGGCGATCGATATTCCGCAGGGCGCGGCGATCACCGAAGCGATGATCGCGGCGCGCCGGCCCGGCGACGGGCTGCCGCCGGTGATGCTGCCGCAGCTCGTTGGACGGCGCGCCATGCGCGACATCCGCGCCGGCACGCTCCTGTCGCGGGAGATGCTGGCGTGACCGAACGCATCATCGGCGTGGTCACCGGAACGCGCGCGGATTACGGGCTGTACCGGCCGATCCTGCGCCGCATGGCGGCCGCTGGCCTGAAGGCCGAGCTGTACGTATGCGGCATGCATCTCGCGCACGAATTCGGGCATTCGATCGACCTGATCGAGCGCGACGGCTTCAAGATCGCCGAGCGGATCGAAACGCTGCTGGCCGGCGACACGCCCGAGGCGGTGGCAAGCGCGATGGGGCTCGGGGTGATCGGGTTCGCGCGCCGGCTGTCGCACCGCGCGCCGAGCCTGCTGCTGATCCTGGGCGATCGGACCGAGATGCTGGCCGCCGCGACCGCCGCGCTGCCGTTCGGGATACCGATCGCGCACATCCACGGCGGCGAGCTCACCGAAGGCGCAATCGACGATGCCATCCGCCATGCGCTCAGCAAGATGAGCCACATCCATTTCGTTTCGACCGAGGAATCGGCGGCACGGCTGGCGCGCATGGGCGAGGAGCCGGCGCGCATCCACGTCACCGGCGCGCCGGGGCTGGACAATCTGGCCGAGGTGCGGCCGCTCGGCGATAACGCGCTGGCCGATGCGATCGGCATGAAGTTGGCGCCGGCGCCGTTGCTGGTGACGTTCCACCCCGAGACGCTCGAGCATGCCGACACCGCGGCGCATTTCGCCGAGCTCCTGGCCGTGCTCGACGGCATCGACCGGCCGATCGTGTTCACCTACCCCAACGCCGATACGCGCGGCCGCACCATCGCCGCCGCCATCGAGCGGTTCGTCGAGCCGCGTCCCAATTGCCGTGCGATCCGCAATTTGGGCACCGATTTGTATTTCTCGCTGATGGCGCATGCCGCCGCGATGGTCGGCAATTCGTCCAGCGGCATCATCGAAGCGGCGAGCTTCAAGCTGCCGGTGGTCAATATCGGCTCGCGCCAGCGTGGCCGGATGCGGCCGCGCAACGTGATCGACGCGGAGCCGGCGCAGGGTGCGATCCGGGCTGCGATCGGCCGCGCGGTCGATCCGGCATTCCGCGCCGCGCTGAACGGGCTTGCGAACCCGTATGGCGACGGCCACGCCTCGGAGCGCATCGTCGCGGTGCTGCAGAGCGTGCCGCTCGACGGCGCGCTGATCCGGAAACGCTTCTATGACGGCGCCCAGTTGGTCGCCGGAACCTTCCGGCATGCCTAAGCAGGCGGCCGCAATGCGCGCGCTCGACAGCGTTCCGATCTACGTGCTCGGCGCGGGCGGGCACGCCGCCGTGGTGTTGGACACGTTGCGCGCCATGGGATGCGCGTGCGCCGGAACCGCCGAGATCGGCGATGAGGCCGCGCTGCTGGCCAAGCCCGCGGACTCGCTCGTGCTGGCGAACGGGCTCGGCGGCGTCGGCGATACCGGGCCGCGCCGGCGGGCGTTCGAGCGCTTCAAGGCGCGCGGCTTCCGGTTCATGACGCTGGTGCATCCGGGCGCCATCGTCGCGCCCAGCGCGGTGCTGGGCGAGGGTGCGCAGGTCATGGCGGGCGCCGTGGTGCAGCCGGAGGCACGGATCGGCGCGAACGCGATCGTCAATACGCGCGCGGTGGTCGATCACCATTGCGCCGTGGGGGCGCATTGCCACATCGCCTCCGGCGCGACGCTGGCGAGCGCGGTCACGGTCGGCGAGGGGGCGCATGTCGGCGCCGGAGCGACCGTGATTCAAGGCATCGCCATCGGCGCCGGGGCGCTGATCGGCGCAGGCGCGGCGGTGGTGCGCGACGTGCCGCCGGGCGCGGTGGCGATGGGCGTGCCCGCCACCGTCCGCAAAGCCCGGCGATGAGCGCCCCGCGATTCGAGGTGCTCGCGCTGATTCCCGCCCGCGGTGGGTCGAAGGGCATCCCACGCAAGAACATTCGGCTGTTCGGCGGGCGGCCCTTGCTCGCCTGGAGCGTAGACGCGGCACGTGCCGCGCGCCACATCACGCGGGTCGTGGTGTCCACCGACGACGACGAGATTGCCGCGGCTGCCCGCGATGCCGGGGCGGAGGCGCCGTTCCGTCGGCCGGCGGAATACGCCACCGACACCGCGCCGTCCATCGCCCCGGTGCACCACGCGTTGCAATGGTTTGCCGCGCATGAGAGCTGGCGGCCCGACGCGGTCGCGCTGTTGCCGCCTACCTCGCCGTTGCGCCGAGCCGAGGATATCGATGCGGCGGTGGAGCTGCTGCAAAGCGCCGGCGCCGCGTCGGTGATCGCGGTGGTGGCGGCGCGCCATCACCCGTTCTACGTGTTCGAACGCAAACCCGATGGCCGGCTGTCCTATTTCATGGACGTGGCGGTTCGGCCGCAGCGGCGGCAGGACATGCCGCCGGCGTTCGCCGCCAGCCAGGCGATCCTGCTGAGCCGGACCGACTATCTCGAGCGCTGCGGGCCGGCCGCATGGGCGGCGGACGAAACTTCGGTCGCGGGGCTCGAAGTCGGCGAAGAGACCGCATTCGACATCGACACGCCGCGCGACTTCGCGCTGGGCGAAGCCATGCTGCGGCGGCGGCTGGCGCGAGTTCGCGAGACGGCATGAACGCGTTGCGGCATCTCCTCGCGCGGCTGATCCACCCGTTCACGCCATTTCCGCTGATCGCGGGGCAGTACTGCTCGCCGTTGGAGGCGCGCGTTTGCGCCGGCGGCGCCGCGCATGTCGAGCGGATGTTCGCGGAACTGCCCGCCGTGCGGACGATCTCCGCCGCGTTCGTGCGGTTCATGGGCGGCGATCCCGAGGCGGAGCGGGCGCTGAAGAAGGCGTATCACACCACGTACGAGCAGCGCGCCCGCACGCTCGCGTCCCGTCTGGAGCCGGCGGCCAGGCACGGTTTCGACGATATCCCGGCGCCGTCCGGCGCTCATCCGCTCGACCGATCCGTGGCCGCGGAGCTCGGCCGGTTGGATGCGCGGGCGGCGGCGCTTGCGACTGCGAATCGCGGGCGCGCGGCGCATCTGCTCTCGGCGGCGTTATGGGCCGCGGCGCTGGCGGTCGCGCCGGTTGGAATCCTCATTCGCCGCGGCAAGCCGACCGTCATGCCGCGCCGTATCGAGGTGCTGGCCTGCGAAACCGTCCGCGACCGCATCTGGTCCGCTTTGGTGCAAGCGGCGAAAGATGAGGGCGCCTGGCGCGACGGCGCCATGGCGATCTTGCGCATGAATAGAACTGGCCGCGGCGGCGACGTGCTACCGGTGGTGAACGCGTCCGATCTGCCGGTGCCGCGCGCCCGATGGTGGCGCGAGGTCGTGCTTCCCGGGCTGCGGCTTGCGCGGACGGCTGTCATTGTCGCGTGGAACAACCGTCGTGACGCGCGGGTTGTTGAAACTGCGGCGCGGGCTCTCAATCTTGCCTGCGCCGGCCTCAAGGTGCGGCAGGTCGGATACGCACTCGGCTTTCGGATGTGG
>Ga0209640_10006075_pt1 | contig 10570 bp, 7 predicted proteins | sample RifCSP10_1_FD_184018 | JGI IMG/M metagenome (GOLD analysis project Ga0209640, IMG submission 184018) | Soil microbial communities from Rifle, Colorado - Rifle CSP2_sed 10_1 (SPAdes) (version 2) | ecosystem: Environmental > Terrestrial > Deep subsurface > Rock core/Sediment | place: Rifle...
GCCCCCCGCCGATGATCTTGCCGAGGCAGGTGAGGTCCGGAACCACGCCGTACCGGGCCTGGGCCCCGCCATAGCTCACGCGAAACCCCGTGATGATTTCATCGAAGATCAGCACGATGCCGTAGTGCCGGGTCAATTCCCGCAGACGCTCCAGGAAATTCTGATGCGGCGGGACGACGCCCATGTTGCCCGCCACCGGTTCCACGATCACGCAGGCGAGATTGCCCCGGTGCGCCTCCAACAGACGCTCGACCGCGCCCACGTCGTTGTAGGGGGCGACCAGGGTGTACCGGGCGAGATCGGCCGGGACGCCGGGGCTGTCGGGGGTCCCGAAGGTCGCCGCGCCGGAGCCGGCCTTGACCAGCAGCGAATCCGCATGCCCGTGATACCCGCCGTCGAATTTGAGAATCGCGTCGCGCCCGGTGGAGGCCCGGGCAAGACGGATCGCGCTCATGACCGCCTCGGTCCCGGAGCTGACGAGGCGCACGCGCTCCATGGACGGGAAGGCCTCGATGATCAGTTGCGCCAGCGTCACCTCGAGCGCCGTGGGCGCCCCGTAACTCGTCCCCCGCGCGGCGGCGCGAGCCACGGCCTTGACGACGGGACCCGGCGCATGGCCCAGGATCAGCGGCCCCCAGGACATCACATAGTCCACGAAGGCGTTGCCGTCCGCGTCGTAGATCCTGGCGCCCTTCGCCCGGCTGATGAAGTGGGGGTGGCCGCCGACCGCCTTGAAGGCGCGGACCGGGCTGTTCACCCCGCCGGGGATGAGCCGCTGGGCGGTCTCGAAAAGCTTCTTGGAAGCGGTAGTCTTCATCTCGTAAGTGGTGGACTCTAGCACCATCCCAACCTTGCGTCAAGAAACAAGATTTCTGCTACAATCCGCCCTATGCGCCGGGTCAAGATCGTCGCCACCATCGGGCCGGCCTCCGAATCGCCGGACATCCTGCGAAAGCTCATCGCCGCCGGCCTCGACGTGGCGCGCCTGAACTTCTCGCACGGGTCCCACGAGGGGCATGCCCGCATCATCGGCGCGCTGCGCGAGGCGGCCGAGGCCATAGGCAAGCCCATCGCCATCCTCCAGGACCTTCAAGGCCCCCGCATCCGGATCGGGAAGCTCAGCGCCGGACCCGTCCTTGTCGAAGCGGGCCGCTCGCTCACCTTGACCACCGACGAGGAGGCCGTGGGCGGCGCCATCCCGGTGACCTACCCTCATCTTCCCGCCGATGTGAAGCCCGGCGACCGTATTCTGATCGACGACGGCCTCATCGAGCTGGTGGTGGAAGGGACGGACCCCAAGACGGTCCGCTGTCGCGTGGTCACCGGCGGCACCATCAACCCGAATAAAGGCATGAACCTGCCCGGCGTTGCGGTCTCGGCGCCCACCCTCGGCGACAAGGACCTGGAGGATCTGGCCTTCGGCCTGTCGCACGGGGTGGACTACGTGGCGCTGTCCTTCGTCCGAAGTCCCGAGGACCTGACGGCGGCCCGGGAATACATGAAGAAATACGGGGCCGAGGCGCCCCTGATCGCCAAGATCGAGCGCCCCGAAGCCGTCGAGCGGCTGGACGATATCGTGGCCGCGGCCGACGGCGTCATGATCGCGCGCGGAGATTTGGCCGTGGAAACGAGCCCGGAGGCGGTGCCGCTGATCCAGAAGCGGATCATTCGCGCGTGCAATCAGGCCCGCACGGTGGTGATCACGGCGACCCAGATGCTGGAGTCCATGACGGTCCATCCGCGTCCCACCAGGGCGGAGGCGTCGGATGTCGCCAATGCGGTCCTGGACGGGACCGATGCGGTCATGCTCTCGGGGGAGACGGCCGCCGGCCGCTATCCGGTGGAAGCCGTGCAGACCATGGCCCGCATCGTGGAGGCGGCGGAGGCCGGCGAGGATGGTCTGTCTGGGGCAATGCAGGGGGACAGGCACCTTTTCGAAGCGAAAAGGAGCCAGTCCCCGACCGCTTCGTTTCCAGCCGCGGTGTGCGCGGCCGGGGCCCGCGCGGCGAGCGAGACGGGCGCCAAGGTCATCGTGGCGTTCACCGAGACGGGGACGACGGCGCGCCTGCTCTCGAAGGAACGGCCGACGGTGCCGATCCTCGCCTATACCCCGCACGAGCCCATCCGCCGGCGCATGGCCCTCTATTGGGGGGTCCTTCCGCGAGCGACGCGCGCGACCGCCAATACGGACCAATTGATCCGCGAGCTGGAGCGGTCGCTCCGCGACGAGAAACTGGCCGGCCCCGGGGACCGCATCGTGATCCTCCTGGGCGCGCCGGTCGGGGCCCGCGGCAGCACGAATCTCATGAAGCTGCATACCATCGCATGACCGAATGAATCGCATCACCGTCACCCGCTGGCCGACGGACGCGGGCCAGGTCACCATCAACAAAATCCGCGCCCGCCTGGAACAGGAAGGCCTGCACCCATACCGGTTCGACATGGTCCCCGGAGACTCTTATCCGGACCACACGCACCACGACGCCGAGGTTCGCTGGGTGGTCAGCGGCCGGATGCGGGTTTCCATCGGAAAAGAGGAACTTCTTCTCGCGCCTGGGGATCGTCTCGACCTGGCCCCTAACGTAGCGCACTCCGCCGAGGTGGTCGGCGACGAGGTGGTGGTCACGCTGGGCGCGTCGCGCTGAGAGATGAGGTTATTCGTTATACGTTAAGCGTTATTCGTAAAAACGAATCTTCGGCACGTTTCACGTTTAACGATTAACGTCATCGGTCTGGTATAATTTTGGGATGCACCCGGTAGACCTTCTCATCTTCGATCTGGACGGCACCCTGATCGAATCCAAATGGGACATCGCCACCGCGGTCAACCTCACGCTGGCCGACCTGGCGCTCCCCCAACGCTCCCAGGAGGAGATCTTCTCCTTCGTCGGCGACGGGATCAAACGCCTGCTCCGCTCCGCGGTCGGCGAGGAGAACCAGTCGCGCTACGAGGAGTCGCTGCGGGTGTTCCGCGGCCACTACCTCGCCCACTGCCTGGACCACACGCGGTTCTATCCCGGTATCGAAACCGTCCTGACGCACTTCGCCCGAAAGCACAAGGCCATCGCCACGAACAAATCGCTGGAGTACACGACCAAGATCATGGCGGGGCTGGGCCCTCACCACTTCGCCTACACGGTCGGCGGGGACAACGGATACGGCCTCAAGCCGGAACCCGGCATGCTCCACAAGATCATGGAGGAACTACAGGTCAATCAGGACCGGGCGGTCCTGATCGGCGACAGCACGAACGACATCAACGGAGGGCATAACGCCGGCATCAAAGTCTGCGCCGTGGGTTACGGCATGGGGAACCGGGAGAAGATGGCCGCCTGTAAGCCGGATTGGTTCATCGAGAAGCCGGAAGAGCTGATCGGATTATTCAGATGATACCTAATGAGTCACCCCTCTTGCACGATGTAGGGGCGGGCAACCCGGCCAGCGGCCGGGCCGATCAATACCCCGCCCGTTCTAACAGGGAGGGGGTCAACCCCTCCCCTACAAAAGCCAAACCGTCTGGATTCCTCATTCTGATCTCCGGCCTGCTCTTCCTCGCCGGCTTGGCGACGGCCGCCGGCCTCGAAGAGCGCGTCGTCGAGCACCGGCTGGCGAACGGCCTGACGCTGCTCCTCATGGAACGCCATCACGCGCCGATCGTCGCGGTCAACCTGACCTATAAAGTGGGGGGCGTCCAGGAGCACACCGGCATTACGGGCGTGGCGCACCTCTACGAGCACATGGCCTTCAAAGGAACCCGCACGATAGGCGTGACCAATGCCGAACAGGAGCGGCCGGTGCTGGAGGAATTGGACCGCCTCGCGGAGGCCATCGCCGCCGAGGCGGCCAAGGGATCGTCGGCGGACCAGACGCGCCTCGGCGCCCTGCGCAAGCAATTCGCCGAGGTGGAGGCCGCGGCTAATCGCTATGTTGTCCCGAGCGAGCTTGCCGCGCTCTACCAGCGACACGGCGGGGTCGGCCTCAATGCCACCACCGGCAAGGACCTGACCCGGTATTTCCTCAGCTTTCCCTCGAACCGGCTTCCCCTCTGGGCCGCGATCGAATCAGACCGGATGGCCAGCGGAGTGCTCCGCGAGTTCTATAAAGAGAAAAACGTGGTCCTGGAGGAGCGCCGCCAGCGGACCGACAACTCACCGACCGGCCGGCTGCACGAGGCCTTCGCGGCCGCCGCCTTCCAGGCACACCCCTATGGGCTGCCGGTGATCGGCTGGCCCTCCGACCTGGAAACCCTCAGCCGGGCCGAGACCGAGTCCTTCTTCAAAACCTATTACGGGCCCGGGAATGCGGTGGTGTCCATCGTCGGGGACATCAACCCGGCGGAGGCGATCGCGCTCGTGGAGAAGACGTTCGGCCGGATTCCCGCACGGCCGCCTTCGCCGCCGGTGCAGACGAGGGAGCTGCCGCAGGCCGGCGAGCGCCGCGTCGAGGTGGAATACCCCGCCGAGCCAAGCGTGCTGATCGGGTTTCGCAAGCCCCAGGCCGGCCATCCGGATGATGACGTGTTCGATATGATCGAGGCCCTTCTCTCGGAAGGCCGCACCTCCCGCCTGTATCGGGGTCTGATCCAGGACCGCCAGATTGCCATCGGGGTCTCGGCCTATTCGGGTTACCCGGGCGCCCTCTACCCCAACCTGTTCGTGGTGGGCGCCACCCCGCGCGCCCCTCACACCACAGCCGAGGCGGAGCAGGCGGTCTATGAAGAGCTGGATCGTCTCAAGCGGGAACCCGTCACCCCCCGGGAGCTGGAAAAGATCATGAACCAGATTGATGCCGCGCAGATCCGCTCGCTCCGCTCCAACAGCGGCATGGCCTCGCGTCTCGCCTACCACCAGGCGATCAACGGGAACTGGCGGGAGGTCTTTCAGCAGCGCGAACGTCTGGCCAAGGTGACCCCCGACGACATCCGGCGTGTCGCCGCCAAGTACTTCGTGAAGAGCAACCGCACGGTTGCGACGCTCGTCAAGCCCGAGACCACAGAGAAGGGGAAGCCGTGATCAAAACCCCGTTCTCCCTGGCTCTGCTGGTTGTTTTGAATCTCGTGCTTCTGGCTCCGGGGCAGGCGATAGCTCAGACAGCCCTTCAATTAAGCCCCCCGACCGATCCCCGCACCATGAGGTTCGACCCGGTAGCCGTCAAAATCCCGGAGGCCGAGCGCGTCGTTCTGGAGAACGGGATTGTCGTGTTTCTGTTGCCGGACCCCGAGCTGCCCCTGGTGTCCCTCTCGGCCATGATCCGGGCGGGAGCCGTCTATGAGCCCGCCGACAAGGTCGGCCTTGCGGGGCTCACTGGGGCCGTCATGCGCACGGGCGGGACCGCCCGCATGACGGGCGATCAGATCGACGAGGAGCTGGAGTATCTGGCGGCGAGCGTGTCCATCGGGATCGGCGACGAGGCCGGCTCCGCGTCGCTGGACGTCCTGAAAAAGGATCTTACACCCGGCCTGGCCATCTTCGCCGACGTGCTCCGCACGCCGGCCTTCGCCCCCGAGAAGGTGGACCTGGCCAAACGCCAGGCCCTCGAAGCCATCCGCCGGCGGCCGGACAGCCCGGCCGGGATCACGGCGCGCGAGTTCAGGAAGCTGCTCTTCGGCGCCGACCACCCGTTCGGCCGGGAGAGCACCATCGAAACCGTGTCGCGGATCACGCGAGACGACATGGTGGCGTTCCACCGGCAGTTCTTCACGCCGAACGGCCTCATGCTGGCCGTGAGCGGGGATTTCGAAAAGCCCACCATGCTGGCGGCCCTGCGCTCAGCCTTCGGGGACTGGACGTCCCGGCCCGTCACATTGCCGACTATTCCTTCCGTGTCCGGAGACCCCGGCGCCTCCGCTTCCGTGAAGGCCACCGCAGGCTCCGCGGACGGCGCCGTGCGGTCCGTCAACATCCTCCGAAAGGCTATCACCCAGACTCACCTCCGGCTCGGACACCTCTCGGTCCGGGAGGATGATCCTGACTACTTCGCCCTCGCCCTCCTGGAAGATATTCTCGGGGGCAACTCCTTCACCTCGCGGCTCTTCCGGGACGTGCGCAGCCGCCAGGGACTGGCCTATTCGGTGGGCAGCCGGCTGGTCACCGGCAACCTGGGGCCGGGCGCCTTCATCCTCCAGGCGCTGACCAAGGGGCCGACGACCCATCAAGCACTGGCCAGCATGCTCGGCCAACTGGAACGGCTCCGGCAGGAACCGGTCACCGACGAAGAACTGCAGCACGCCAAGGATGCTTTCCTGAATTCGTTCGTGTTCTCGTTCGCCGACGCGGGCCAGGTCGTCAGCCGCCACATGACCCTCGAATATTACGGGCTCCCCAGGGATTTTCTTCAGCGATTCCGGGAGGGCGTGGTCAGGCTCGCGAAGGAAGACCTCTTGGCCGTCGCCCGGACGCACCTGCATCCGGACCGCGTGATCATCCTCGCCGTCGGAAATGACGAGACCTTTGAAAAGCCCCTCACCACGTTCGGGCAGGTGAAATTCCTCTCGCTGAAGCCCGGAAGCTAGCCCTCACGCCATGACCGACCCCTCGAAGATCGACGCGGTCCGAAGCTACCTCCAGGCCACCTTCCCACAACATGAGATCCAAGACAGATCACGAGGCGCGAACGGTCACGATTTCAAGCTCTCCCGCGGCGGCTCGGCCTACAACGTGACCGTCAAACGCTCGTTTCTTGACGACCATGCGCCGGAAGAGATCGACGACATCTTGCGCCGCTGGCAGATGGAGCGGGCGCTCAAAAAATCCGAGACGGCCGGCGTGATCGTCGGCAACGGCGGCCTCTGCGTCGCGTGGCCCGACGCGCCGCCGTCCTGATTGATCAGTATGTGATGGCTTCGAATTCCGGCATCTCGCCGCTCGGTTCCTCTACCCGGAAGCTGACGCGCCCGATGATGCGGCCCTCCGGCGTTTCCACATCCACACGCCAGTCACCCGGCATCACGCGTTGCTTGATCGTATAGCCGCGATAGCCCCCTTCGCGCCCGCCAGCAATCGCCAAGGCGATCCGGTCCGTCGTCGAGAAGTCCCGACCGCCGGCAGGCCGGTACTGCCAGCGATGGAAGATCGTCGTGCGCATATCGACCGGAGCGAACACGGCGGTAAAGCAATACGCGGGGCCGGTTCCCCGAAAGGGATCATCCGAGCGTTTCCAATACTGGTACCAGGCTCCCTGTTCGAAGGTCAGGCGATACGCCCCGTCGGCCTTCTCGATTTTCTGGTACACTCCGCCGAACTTCATCGAGAGCGGCACAGGCGGAATCCAGTTGAGGAAATAGAACCCCACCAGCACAAGGATCAGTCCGATCGCGGGCAACCCGGAGAGGATGGGCTCCCATCGCGACGAGGTCGGACGGCCCCGATAGATCAGATTCACCACTTGCAGCGTCACGGCCGCACTCAATCCCGCGCCGATCAAAAACACCCACGTGTTCATGAGCCCGGTCAGCGCCGGCAGGAAGAACGTGAAGAAGCTCAAGACGACCAGCGCGTACAGGCTGACCAGCAGACGCAGGTTGGAGAGGCGGTCGTGCAGGAACTCGTTGCCCACCAGCAACGCGACGAGGACGCCGAAGAAGACCGCCGTCGCGGTCAGCGACGCGCTCTGCAAATAGAAGATCGTGTAGGCGCTGTAGAGACCGCCCAGCAGGAACTGGATGGCATGCGGATAGTACGGCTGCGCACGGGCGACCAGGCCCGGGACACCACCGAGGCCGGCCGGTGGCGCCTCCAGGCCCATCCGCGTATCCATGCGCGCTGTCAGGATGATCAGCGCGCCCAGCAGACTCAGATACAGGAGCAGGATCAGGTTGTCCGTCAAGCTGTCAATGCGGGTCAGCGTGAAGCTGTCGAAGGTCACGCCGGAGAAGAAAAAGACGGCCGGCAGGAAGGGCTTGCTGAGAGCGGCGCGAAGTCTGGAGGCGGTCACTCCAACTCGACCGGGCAGATGTTGTATTGCAGTTCCAGGTTGAACTCGTCGATCAGTTCGTTGGCCGTCTCGTTTCCGAGGGCCGCCCGCAGCCTATCACGATTGCCCGGGCATCGGCCATTGGCTATGATGCGGGCTAAGCGCTCGAAAAGCCCCTCACCACGCTCGGACAGGTGAAATTCCTCAAGTTTCCCCTCCCTCCCGACCGATAAGTGTATGTACTTTTAGGGAAAAAGCCGGTCTTTGAGCAATTCCATGACGAGGGTTTCCGTGCTAGTGGATCCCGACCACCAACCACCGCCGATGAACGTCCGCTCCGTGGCTTACTGGGTGAGCATGGGACTCCTCGCCTTGCTCTACCTCGGCGCGGCGAATCTCGGGCTGTTGGTGGCCTCTGTGCCCAAGGTGACGCCGGTGTGGCCGCCGACGGGCATCGCGCTGGCCGCCGTCTTGTTGTTTGGGAATCGGGTCTGGCCGGGCATCGCGTTGGGGGCGATCCTGGCGAACGCCACGCCCGGCGTGCCCCTGGCGACGGCGTGCGGCATCGGCCTGGGCAACACGATGGAAGCGCTTGCGGGGGCGTTCCTGATTCGCTCCTTCGGAGGATTCCACACCACGCTCGACCGGCGCCAGGACGTGTGGCGCCTGGTCCTCTTTGGAGCGGCGGTCAGCCCGCTGATCAGCGCCACGATCGGGATCACCAGCCTGGCCCTGGGCAAGGTCATCCCCTGGTCCGCCGCTGGGTCCGCAATGCTGGTGTGGTGGCTGGGGAATGCGATGGGCGCGCTCGTCGTGTGCCCGGTGGTGCTGACCTGGGCGTCCCTCCCGCGGCCGAGATGGTCCTCCAGGCAGACGATGGAGGCCGTCGCCTTGCTGGTTGCGCTGGCCGCCGTCAGCGCCTTCGTGTTCGGCAGCGGGTTTCGCAGCATCAACACCCACTTACCGCTGGCCTACGCCCTGTTCCCCTTCGTGATCTGGGCCTCGCTCCGGTTTGGCCCGCGAGGCGCCGCGACGGCCACCTTGGTGGTGTCCGGCATGGCGATCTGGGGCACCGTCCATCATGCGGGTCCCTTCGCCGGGGACACGGTCACCGAAGGGCTGGTATTGCTCCTGGCCTTCATGAGCGTGGTGGCGGGGACCGCGCTGGTGATGGCCGCGACCACCCTTGAAAGAACCCGGGCCGAGGACGCGTTACAGCATTCGCGCGACGATCTGGAGATTAGGGTCGCCGAGCGCACCGCGGTCTCCGAGTCCCGCGCGCAGGCGCTGGAACACAAAATCACCGAGCAAAAGCGGGTGGAAGAGGCGCTCAAAATGCAGGCTCATGTGCTGAAGTGCATGGCGGAAGGCGTCAGCCTCTCCGACGACAAGGGCTATATTATTTACACGAATCCGGCAAAGGACGCCATGTTCGGATACGAACCGGGCGAGTTGGTCGGGAAGCATGTGACGGTTCTCAACAACTATCCGCCGGAAGAGAATGCCCGGATGGTCGGAGAAGTCATCGAGGAGTTGAAGACGCGAGGGGCCTGGCATGGGGAATTCAGTAACCGGAAAAAGGACGGGACTCCGTTCACCAGTTCTGTCCGTATCACTGCCCTGGAAATATCGGGCAAAAAGTACTGGGTTTCTGTGCAGGAGGAGGTCACCCAACGCAAGCGCGCGGAGCGGCAGCTGGCCCAGGCCTTCAAGGAACTGGAACGGAAGAACCGCGAGCTGGAGGAGGCGCGCGACCAGGCGCTGGCCGCCGCCCGGCTGAAGGCCGAATTCCTGGCCACCATGAGCCATGAGATCCGCACGCCGATGAACGGGGTCATCGGCATGACCAATCTGCTGCTCGACACGGAGATGACCGAGGAGCAGCGCGAGTATGCGGAGACCGTCCGGACCTCCGGCGAGGCCCTGCTCACCATCGTGAACGACATTCTCGACTTCTCCAAGATCGAGGCCGGGAAGCTGTCGATCGAGGTCCTCACCTTCGACCCCCGGGCGACGGTGGAGGACATGGGGGAGATGCTCGCCGAAGCCGCGCAATCCAAAGGGATCGAGTTGGCCTGCACGGTGGCCGAGGACGTGCCGACGAACCTGCGCGGCGATCCCGGGCGCCTGCGCCAGATCCTCATCAACCTCGTCGGCAACGCGATCAAGTTCACCAAAAAAGGCGAGGTCATGGTGCGTGCCGCCCTGGCGGAGGACGGCCCCGACCATGTCGTGGTCCGGTTCGACGTGACCGACACCGGAATCGGGATTCCGCTGGAGGCACGCTCGCGCCTGTTCCAGTCTTTCTCCCAGGTGGACGGCTCCACCACGCGCAAGTACGGGGGGACCGGCTTAGGCCTGGCCATCTGCAAGCAACTGACGGAGCTGATGGGGGGCAAAATCGGTGTCGAGAGCAATCCGGGCCGGGGCAGCACCTTCTGGTTCACGATTCGTTGCGAGCGGCAGCCGGCCCCCGCGTGCGCCCTGCCCCCCCGCGCAGACCTCCGCGGCCGCCGGGTGCTCATCGTGGACGACAACCCAACCGCCGGCGCCATCCTCCGGGACCTCCTCATCGCCCAGGACCTCACCAGCCTCTGCGCACCCGACGGTCCCGAGGCCCTGAAGATGCTGCGCGCGGCGGCGGCCGAGGGCCGGCCTT
>Ga0209640_10006076_pt1 | contig 10569 bp, 10 predicted proteins | sample RifCSP10_1_FD_184018 | JGI IMG/M metagenome (GOLD analysis project Ga0209640, IMG submission 184018) | Soil microbial communities from Rifle, Colorado - Rifle CSP2_sed 10_1 (SPAdes) (version 2) | ecosystem: Environmental > Terrestrial > Deep subsurface > Rock core/Sediment | place: Rifle...
CTCCTGCAGGTCTTGCGCGCCGATTCCGATCGGATCGAAGTAGTTCAGGTAACGCTTCGCCTCGTGCATCACATCCGGCGGCATGCCCGAGGCGTCGACGATCTCGGCGAACGGCGACGAGAGAAAGCCCTTGTTGTCGAGGCTGCCCACAATGTAGCGGATGCCTTCGCGAACATTCTCCGGTATGTCGGCGAGCCGCGCCTGCTCCATGAGGTGGTCGAGGAGTGTGGTTTCGCTGGTGAACGAATCGAAGAAATGCTGGCGGCGGTCTGCCGCCTCGGGGTTGAACGACTCAGCCTCGCCGCCGCGGTCGATCGAGTCGGAAAAATCCTCGCCCATCTTCGCGAGGACTTCCCACTCGTTGTCGAACGCCATCTCTTCTCGCTGGTCCACGCCCTCCGGTGAGCCGTCGGAATCGACCTGCTCGATGGAGACGCCGTCCATCGGGAGCTCCTCGAGGACGGGGTTCGTTTGTAGTTCCTCCGCAATAGTTTGGCGCAGATCGAGCGCAGCGACCTGGAGGATCTTCAGCGAGTGCCGCAACTGCGGCGCCAGCACCATGTTTTGGCTCTGTCGCTGGCTGAGATGCTGGGAAAATCCGGAGCCGTAGGCGCTCATGGCGGTCAGGGCGCCTCTTCGCCGTCCATTCGGGAACCGATCGAAAATTCCTGCAGCATTGGCACGGTGTTAGCGTTGAGGGGCAGGAGAGGCAAGAGTGCGGGACGGTGGATGTTGAAAAGAAGCGGGAGTCACGACTTGTCTGGTGGTGGGGCGCGTTGCCCCACCTCGGAAATGCATCCCCGCACCCGGTTTGACAGGCCGGGGTCACAGCCTACGGTGAGGACGATGATCACGCTGACAGAACGAGCCGCACGCCAGGTCGAACGGATGCAGAAGGAAAAAGCTGCGGAGGGCCAACTTCTGCGCGTCTTCGTCGAGAGCGGCGGCTGCTCGGGCATGCAATACGGCATGTCTTTCGACGCGCCGAAGCCCGACGACGCGGTGATCGAGAGCGAGGGAGTGCGCGTCCTGCTCGACCCAGGCAGTGGTGTTTACCTGAGCGGGTCGGTCGTCGACTTCGACGACGGCCTCCACGGGAAGGGATTCGAAATCAAGAATCCCAACGCGCAATCGGCCTGCGGCTGCGGCAAGTCGTTCAACTAGCAGCCCGCCGGGTCACCCATGACGTCATGTCCGTGGGAGCTCATGCGAGCACGTTGCTGCTGCCCCGCGCCTGAGGCGGGCTGCTAAAGCAGCGCTGCGCGCTGCAAAGTTCCGATCCAGCGTGGGATTGCCGGCACGAAGTGCCGCTTAGGAGTTTGTCGGGTTGTGATTGACGAAGCGGGCTTCCTGGCCCCTTGCCCGATTACGCGCCCCGCGGGAGGGAGGACAAACTCCTACGCTTCGCGAAAACCTTCGTGGAGCGCGACGATGCCGAAGGTCATTCGCTTCGCGATGACGGATTTGAATCCTGCCGCGAGAATCTCGGCGCTGATGCCTTCGTGCCCGGGAAATTCCTGGATCGACCCGCAAAGATAATCGTAGGCGCCTTTGTCTCCGGTCGCCCAGCTGGCGAGCGTCGGGAGAATGCGACGCAGATAGAAAAAGTAGAGCGGCGCGAACCAGCGGTGCGGTTGCGAAAACTCCAACACGAAGAGGGCGCCGCCCGGCCGAAGCACGCGGCGCATCTCCGAGAGCGAGCGATGCCTGTCGGCCATGTTGCGCAGACCAAATGAAATCGTGACGGCGTCGAACTGCGCGTCTTCGAGCGGCAGGCTCATGCCGTCGCCGGATTTGAATTGCACGAGGGGATAGTGGCCGGCGATCGCCAGCTTCTTGTTGGCCTCGTCGAGCATCGGGATACAGAAATCCATTCCCGTGATCGCGACGCGTTCGCCGAGTCCGCGCGCAAGCGCGAGCGCAACGTCGCCGCTGCCGGTGGCGAGATCGAGCACATCGGCCGGTGCGCGACGCCGAACCGCGGCGACGAGCCGGTTGCGCCACCACACGTCGGCCCCGCCACTGAGCAGGCGGTTCGCGAAATCGTAGCGCCGTGCGATGCGGCCGAACATCCTCTTGACTGCGACGGGATCAGGCATGCGTGCGAAAATGAACCACGAATGCACACGAATGAACACAAATTCGAATCGGCGATCCGAAGCATTCCGCGGGAAGGGTAGATGGCGCGAGGCGCGGTGGAGGTCTGTATGGCTCGAGTCTGAATGTAGCCCGCTGCGGGAGCAGCGGGACACTCCCGCATTTTTTCCGCCTTCGGTCCCTGCGCTTCCACGCAGGGCTACAAGAAGACCAGGTGCGTCAAAAACCCGGTTCTACGATCCCTTGTTCTGTTCCGTGTCCGCTGCGTCCGCCTTCGCACCTTTGTAGCTCTCGATGATCCACGCAGAGAGGGCCTTGTCGGCGTCCTTGACGGTCGTGCCGTCGATCGGGAACCGCTTGCGACCCGAGTTGCGATTGATGAGCGTCAGCCCGTGCTGGAAGTCGCGGAACTTCTGCTCGCACAGCCCTCGGATCGTTGTGTCGGATGCGAGGCTTTCCTCGATAAGTGCGTTCACGGCCTCCTCGTCGAACTCGAGTTCGAATCCATGCGCTGCGGCGAAGCGCTTCGCGAAGCCGGCGATCTCGTCGCGCAACACGCCGTGCTGCGCGGCGGCGTTTTCGCGCAGCATCCGTTTCACGGCTTTCGTGGGCTCGGCGATCGTGGACTTGTCGACGTTGAACGTCTTGATCGCCGTGGACGGCAGCTCGAACTTGAAGTCGCGGAACGCGCGCTCGAGCACGGTCATGAGCCCGCGAGCGCCGGTCTTCTCGGTGGCCGCGCGCTCGGCGATTTCGCGAATGGCCTCGCGCGAGATGCTGAAGTCAATGCCGAAGCCCGCGAAGTCGGCGCGGTATTGGGAGAGAATGCTGCCCTCGGAGGTGAGCAACACCTCCTCGAGATCGGAGGCGGTGAGCGCCTGGCAGGCGACGCGCACCGGCAACCGGCCGATGAACTCGGGCTCAAAGCCGTAGCCGATGAAGTCCTGCGTAGTGACGCGAGCGAGGTAGTCGGTTTCGCCGCCGTCGGCTTCCTTCGCGTGTGCGAAGCCGATCTGGCTGCTCTGGATGCGCCGCTGCACCGCGTCGGCGAGCTTGTCGAACGCGCCGCTTACGATGAACAGGATGTGGCGGGTGTTGATCGTCTTCCGGCCGGGCTTGCCGCCGCGCTGGAGTTCCATGGCGGCCTGCATCTGGCCGAGCAGATCGGTTTGGCTGTGGAGGCTGACCTCGGTTTCCTCCATGAGCTTGAGCAGGTTGATCTGAACTCCACGCCCGGAAACGTCGCGCGTAGTGGTGCCCGATGCGGAGGCGATCTTGTCGATCTCGTCGATGAAGATGATGCCGTATTGTGCGAGGTCGATGTTGCCGCCGGCGATCTTCACGAGGTCGCGCACGAGGTCCTCGACGTCGCCGCCCACGTAGCCCGTCTCCGAAAACTTTGTGGCATCGGCCTTAACGAACGGCACGCCAATGAGGCGCGCGATGTTGCGCATCAGATAAGTCTTACCGACGCCGGTCGGACCGAGCAGGATGATGTTCTGCTTGAGGTAATCCTTCTCGCGCAGCGCGGGATCGTCGAGGCACTGGCGGACGTGGTTGTAGTGGTCGCAAATGGCGACTGAGAGGATCTTCTTGGCCTCGTCCTGCTTGATGACGAACCGGTTGAGGTAGTCGCGAATTTCGCGCGGCCTGAAATTGAATGCCGCGATTTGCCGGAGCACCTCGTCGTCGCCGGGCCGGCCGTCGTCCTGCGGTTCGTCGCCTGCCGGGGCGGCATTGGGGGTGCTGAAGTTCATCCGGACTTGGGATTGGATCCTCGGATCCTTCAACAGTTTGTTGAGTTGCTCTTGGAACTCCTCGAAGGGGTTTTTGGGTTCTTTTTCGCTCATTTGAGAGGCAGAATTGGTGGTTGTGACCGGCTAAAAAAGGCTCCGGTTGCCTCAAGAAATGTCGTGGCTTTCAGGTTGACGCAAGAGGGGTTCCATAAATACCTTAGCGACAAGTCTTACCGGACTTTCTAAACAACAGGAGGCACTGAAACATGTCGAACAATCTGACCAAGCGCGAAATCGTTTTGGAAATCTACCAGAAAACGGGTTTTCCGCAGAAGGAAGTTCAAACCACCGTGCAGATGGCGCTCGATATTATTCAGAACGCCCTCTCCGAAGGCCGCAACGTCGAGCTGCGCAATTTCGGCGTGCTCGAGGTGCAGGTCCGCAAGGCCCGCATCGGCCGGAATCCGAACAAGCCCGAGACCGAGGTCATAATCCCGACCCGGGCCGTCGTGAAGTTCAAGTCCGGCAAGATATTGAAGGCCAAGCTCAAGAAGCTCGACCTCGGGCGAGTGGAGAAGCGTGGTGGCTCACAGCCGCCGCCCCCGCCGCCTGCTGCGCCACCGACACCGCCGTTGGGATTCTGAGTCGCCCGCCGATGGCCGGGTTCCAGACCTTGCCGGGCTTCCGGGAGTTTTACCCGGAGGACCTCGCCCGGCGTAATCATATATTCCGGCTGTGGCGCCGCACCGCGGTCGCGTTCGGTTTCGAGGAATACGACGCGCCCGTGCTCGAGTCGCTCGACCTCTACCGGCGCAAGTCGGGCGACGAGATCGAGGGCCAGCTCTTCTCGTTCACCGACAAGGGCGGCCGCGAGGTCGCGCTTCGGCCTGAGATGACCCCGACTGTGTGCCGGCTCGTTGGCTCGCGGGCAAGTGCCCTGAAGCGGCCGATCAAATGGTTCAGCGTGGCGGAATTCTACCGCTACGAGCGCATGCAGAAGGGTCGCGGGCGCTGCTTCTTCCAGCTCAACGCCGACATCTTCGGCGAGCCTGGTTCCGAGGCCGAGGTCGAGCTGATCGCGCTGCTCGTGCAGTGCCTGCGCTCGTTTGGGCTCACGTCGGCGGATTTCCACGTTCAGCTCAGCGACCGCAACCTGTGGTTCCACTATCTCGAGGCGCTCGGCCTCACCATGGCGCAGGCGGAAGTGCTCGTGACGGCAATTGACAAGTTCGAGCGCGCCGGCGACGCGGCGTTCAAGCCCTACGAGGAGGCGCACGGGCCGCTCGATCCGGCGATCAAGGAGAAGGTCGTCGCGTTTCTCGGGATCAAGTCGATCGAGGCGCTCGAGGCCGTGCTCGCCGCGCTCGGGGGCGAGCGGATCACCGCGCGGCTCGCCGACTGGCGCACGATCCTCGACGGTGTTCGCGCGATGGGCCTCGGCGATTTCCTGACCGTCGACCTCGGCGTCGTGCGCGGGCTGGCTTACTACACGGGCTTTGTCTTCGAGGCGTTCGACCGGAAGGGCGAATTGCGTGCGCTTGCCGGCGGCGGACGCTACGACGACCTCGTCGAGAAGCTCGGCGGACCGAAACTGCCCGCGGTTGGTTTCGCGATCGGAGACATGACGATGGCGCTGCTGCTCGAGGAGCGCGGGCTCGCGCCGCCGCTCGTGAGCGCGCCGGACTGCTACGCCGTGATCGGCGGCCCCGCCGAGCGCCTCGCGGCGTTTGTCGGGATCCAGGAACTTCGCGCCGCCGGCTACCGCGTCGAATACCCGCTCAAGCACGTCGGCTTCGGGAAGCAGTTCAAAGCCGCCGGCGAATCGGGTGCGCGCATCGCGCTGATCTACGGCGGAGACGAAGTCGCACGCGGTGCCGTGAAGGTGAAGGACATGCGCGACGGCACCGAGCAGGACTTTCCGGCGGCGGATCTGCTCGCCGCGGTGCGGGATTTGTTGGGGTGAATCGTCTGTAGGAGCCCGCTTGCGGGCGATTCAGACGGAGATCGTGAAATCTGTCATCGCGAAATCGGGAATCTGAAATTGCAGATGGGGGACCGCGGCAAATGCCAGATTGCAGATGCCCGATTCTCGGATTTCACGATTTTGAGGATTCACCAAAGGCAAGATCCCGCTCGCGAGCGAATAGGCGTGGCTGCGGCTTCCAGCCGCAGAATCACCGGCTGCCCTCGAGAGGCTCGAGGTCCTGAGTTCGTCGAACGGAGAAGCCGGTGCCACTTCAAGCATCGCGCGCAAGCGCGCTCCTACAACTGAAAGGCCTTCATCCATGCGCGATTGCGATGCGCTCGTTGTCGGGTCATTGATGGAGAGTCGTCGTGAAGATCCTCCTCATCCTCGTCCTGATCTACGTGCTCGCTTGCGTGTTCGCGCGGCTCGTTTCGGAGGGCATGGTGTTCCTGCCGCCGGAGCCGAGTTACAGCGCGACCCCGGATCTGATCTTCATCCCGTCCGCCGACAGGACGCGCATCGCGGCGCTGCACCTCCGCAACACGGAGGCGAGGTATCTCTTCCTGCACTTTCATGGAAACGCCGAGGACCTCGGCTATGCACGCTCGTGGCTCGAGCAGGGACGCGCGGCGGGGTTCGAGGTCGTGGCATCGGATTACCGCGGCTACGGCATGAGCGAAGGCTCGCCGACGGAAAAGAACTTCTACGCCGATGCCGAGGCAGTGCTCGCCCATTGCGTGAACAACCTCGGCTGGAAATCGGAGCGCATTATCGTGCACGGTCGCTCGCTCGGCGGAGCCGCCGCGGCGCGAATCGCTTCACGAAATCCGGTCGCCGCGTTGATCGTGGAGAATGCGTTCGTCAGCGCCTACCGCGTGATGACGGTGAAGCCGGTGTTGCTCGGCGATCGATTCGAAACTATCGACGACATCGTGAAGCCGCTGTGCCCGGTGTTCGTGATCTACAGCAAGGAGGACGAAGTCATTGGCGCGTGGCACAGTCCCGAGCTCTTCGCTGCGGCGCCGGAGCCGAAGCAACTGTGGGCCGTCGAAGGCGCAGGGCACAACGACTTGCTGTTCGTCACGGGAGATCGCTACTGGCCGCGCATCCGCGAGTTCGTCGACGGCCTGCCGCCGCAGCCGTAGGAGAGTGGGCAGCAGTGCGCTCTGAAGGGTAGGGGCGCTTGTCCCCAAGCGCCCTCAATGGCTGTGAAGACCCCGAAAAGGCGGCTAAGGATAGTCGCCCCTACCTCGCAAACCTCTTGAATCTGCGCGCGTTTCCCAACGCGCCAAACAACGTTCGAATCGGAACGCGTGTTGGGGGCAACACGCGCCACCCCGGAACCAACTGTCCCCTCACCCCAAATCTTCCGGCCCGAAACTCTTCGGAAGCAATTCACCCAGCGTCGACTCGATCCGGCCGTTGCCGTCGCAGACGGAGATGACGAGCGCATCGGGACCAAATTCCCGGATCACCTGCCGGCATGCGCCGCACGGAGCAGTAGCGGTGGGCGTTGGCGTGTAGATGACAACCGCGCGTATCGCGTGCTCACCGGCGGCGATCGCCGCGAAGATGGCGTTGCGCTCGGCGCACGAGGTGAGGCCGTAGGAAGCGTTTTCCACGTTGCAGCCGGCGTGGATTTTTCCCGAGTCGCCGAGCACTGCCGCACCGACGCGAAACTTCGAGTAGGGCGCATACGCCCGCCCCGCGGCGGCGCGTGCGGCGCTCTCGAGTTCCTTCAACGTGGCGGCGGGGATCGGTGTGCTCATTATCCGGCGCCCAATTCCTGCTGCGCCTCGGCGAACTTGGCGATGGCGAACTCAAGGTCGCCCCGCGTGTGTGCCGCCGAGACCTGGGTCCGGATCCGCGCATGTCCTTTCGGCACAACCGGGAAGAAGAAGCCGACGACATAAACGCCCTTCTCGAGCATCAACGCCGCCATCCGCTGCGCGAGCACCGCGTCGCCGAGCATCACAGGCACGATCGGATGCTCGCCGGGCTTGATCGTGAGGCCGGCATCTTGAATGCCCGCGCGGAAAAACCGCGTGCTCGCCTCGAGTCGGTCGCGCAGCTCGGTGGATGCCGTGAGAATCTCGAGCGCCTTGATTGCGCCGGCGACGATCGACGGGGCGACCGTGTTTGAAAACAGGTAGGGTCGCGAACGCTGGCGCAGCAGTTCGACGATTCCCTTGCGCGCCGCGGTGAAGCCACCGCTCGCGCCGCCGAGCGCCTTGCCGAGCGTGCCGGTGATGATGTCGATCCGGCCCAGCACGCCGCGATGTTCGTGTGTGCCGCGGCCCGTTTTCCCCATGAAGCCGGTCGCGTGGCACTCGTCGATCATCGTGAGTGCGCCGTAGCGCTCGGCAAGTGCGACGATGTCGACGAGGTTCGCGATCGTGCCGTCCATCGAGAACACGCCGTCGGTTGATATCAGCTTGAAGCGCGCGCCCTCGGCGTCGGCTGCCTGCAGCTGGGCCTCGAGGTCGGTCATGTCGTTGTGCCTGTAGCGAAAACGCTTCGCTTTGCACAAGCGGATGCCGTCGATGATCGAGGCGTGGTTGAGCTCGTCGCTGATGACCGCGTCCTCCGGGCCGAGCAGTGTCTCGAAGAGTCCGCCGTTCGCGTCGAAGCAGGAAGGGTAGAGGATCGTGTCCTCCGTGCCGAGAAACGCGGAGAGCCGGGCCTCGAGGTCCTTGTGAATCGACTGCGTCCCGCAGATGAAGCGCACCGAAGAGAGGCCGTAGCCCCAGCGATCGAGTCCCTCGTGCGCGGCGCGAACGACCTCGGGATGGTTGCCGAGGCCCAGGTAGTTGTTCGCGCAGAAATTCAGGACGCCGTCGCGGGCGGTCGTGTTGATCCGGTTGCCCTGCGGCGAGGTGATGATCCGCTCGCGTTTGAAGAGACCGGACTCGTCGATCTCGCGCAGGGTTTTGTCGAGGTGTTCCTGGTAGGCGGGGGTCATGACTCGGATATTTTGGCCACAGATTGCACAGATGGGCACAGATGGGGAATCAACGAACGATTCGTTTCCACTGAAGCTTTGAATTCTTGAAATTGAACAGGAGAGCAACTCGCAGGCCGGTGATCGCGAGGTAGCCGATCATTTGGGCGATGTGCGTTTCAGTGAAGTCGGTCACGCACTTAGGATCGACGATCACCATCCCGTCGACGATCAGATCCGGGACCATCGTGTCGACGACAACTCCGTCGTAGATCACGTCGAACTGGCGCTGCTGTTCGACCACATGACCTTGTTTGCGAGGCTCGATGACCGGTGCGTTTTCGTAGGCCTTCTCCTTCAGACCGGGTCTGAGCGTGTTGAGAACCAGCATCGCCGCTCCGATGATGTCTTCACTCAGCTCCTTATGGATGTATTCATCTGTGCCCATCTGTGAAATCTGTGGCTAAAGAAATCTGAGTCAGTTCTCCCAGTTGAGGATGATCTTTCCTGACTTGCCGGAGGCCATGAGCTCGAAGGCCTCCTGCCACTGCGCTACGGGGAAGCGGTGCGTGATGACGGCAGAGATGTCCATGCCGCCCTGGACCATCGCGGTCATCTTATACCACGTCTCGAACATCTCGCGCCCGTAGATGCCCTTCAGCGTGAGCATGCTGAAGATGACCTTGTTCCAATCGATCGCGAAGTCCTTCGGTGGGATTCCGAGGAGCGCGATCTTTCCGCCATGGAACATGTGCGCGATCATATCGTTGAGAGCGGCCGGGCTGCCCGACATCTCGAGGCCGACGTCGAACCCCTCGCGCATGCCGAGGTCGCGCATCGTGTCGGCGAGTTTCTCCTCCCTCACGTTCACAACGCGGTCTGCGCCCATCCGCTTCGCCATCGTGAGCCGGTCGGGGTTAAGGTCGGTGACGACGATGTAGCGCGCGCCCGCGTGTCGGGCGACCGCGGCGGCCATGCATCCGATCGGGCCCGCGCCGGTGATCAGCACGTCCTCGCCGAGCAGGTCGAACTGGAGCGCCGTGTGAACGGCGTTTCCGAGCGGGTCGAAACACGCGATCACGTCGGTGGGGATCCGCGGGTCGACGGGCCAGACGTTCGTGTGCGGGATCGAGAGATACTCGGCGAACGCGCCGTCGCGATTCACGCCGACGCCCTTCGTCGCGTTGCACAGGTGCCGCCGGCCCGCGAGGCAGTTGCGGCAGGTGCCACAGATCAGGTGGCCCTCGCCCGTGACGAGCTGGCCGGGCTTGAAGTCCGTCACGTTGCCGCCGACCTCGACGACCGTGCCGACGTATTCGTGGCCGATGATCATCGGCGGCTTGATCGTCTTCGACGCCCAGTCGTCCCATTTGTAGATATGGACGTCCGTGCCGCAGATGGCGGTTTTCTTGATCTTGATGACGACGTCGTTCGGTCCGGGCTGGGGCACCGGGGCCTCGATCATCTCGAGCCCGGGGCCCGCGACGGTCTTTGCAATCGCCTTCATTCTTGTTGGGAGAGCCATGTTTTGAAGGGACAAACGTAAGGCCCGCCAGCCAGCCGACACAACCGCGAAGGGGACGGGTGGCGGTGGACTTTCGATTGCGCTTCCGACAAGTGCTGATTGGATCGCTCCATGTGTGGAATCAGAGTTTGGACAAGACTGTTTCTCATCCTAAGCGGTCTCGTGCTTAGCACACAGGCTTTCGCCGCGGATCGCAGTGAGGAAGCGGGCATTCGAGATCTTCTCGGTCCCCAGTATGGAATGATTGAAGATCTCGAACAACTTGCGAACAAGGGCGATTTCGCGGCGATCCACAGTATGCTCG
>Ga0209640_10006078_pt1 | contig 10569 bp, 7 predicted proteins | sample RifCSP10_1_FD_184018 | JGI IMG/M metagenome (GOLD analysis project Ga0209640, IMG submission 184018) | Soil microbial communities from Rifle, Colorado - Rifle CSP2_sed 10_1 (SPAdes) (version 2) | ecosystem: Environmental > Terrestrial > Deep subsurface > Rock core/Sediment | place: Rifle...
AGGCCACCAGGGCCCGGTCGGCGGTACGCGGTACATTTTCGCCAACCGGGCCCTGGCGTCCTGCCGTCGTCGCCCGCTTAGCTCGAACGTTAGACCGACAGACGCGTCGAGCGGTTCGGATTGGTGCACATCCACGGGTTCTCGGACTCACCCGTGGCTACGCGCCGTCACCCCTTCGGGGTTCGTCCGTCGAGCCTGAGGTTGCGACCCGTAGTCGCGAAAGGTTACACTCGCCTCGCAATTCAGAGCTTCAACCATAAGGCTGGGTACTGAGGTGAACGCGGCTCGACTGCCGAAATCAATCCTGCCGTCTTCATTCGGAGGCGAAGTCGTCGCTGGTATCAACTCGGTCGACCATTCTTTAATGTGAACCATGTGAACCAAAGAGGTGGGCAATGCGGATTCATCGTATTGGCTTGGCGCTGCTGCCGATGTTCATGCTGTCGGCTGCTCCGATTCTGAATAATGAAAGACTGCCGATGAGCGCGGCAGCCGCTGCGCGTGCGCAGACCTCTGCTCGCGACGCGCTCGTCGCCCGCGCGAAATCATTCGAGCTCAACACGCCGTACGTGGCCCCTCCCGGCGACCCGCTCGAACACGATGCCGCGGGTTTTGCTAAAGTAATGTGCTCGGCTGTGTTCATCACCGGTCTCGATCCCGACTTCGCTGCAGAGAATGTCGGTGGCTTCACCGGTTCTTTCGAGCAGCGCGCGAAGTTCGGCAAACCCGTCATAGATCGTGTTAACAAGACCGTGACGGTCACTGTTCCCAACGGAGTGAAGCGCATTGCGAAGTACCTCGGCAGCCAGGGTTGCGTAGCGCTCCCGGCCGGCAAGGACTCGTTGAACTTCAACCCAATTACCGTCAAAAGCCGGCTGCCCGACCCGGCCACACAACCGTGGCCCATGGGCGACAGGCTACCTAAGGATCCTCTGCCGCCGGAGATCAATGCGGACAAGCTGAAGCAGGCGATCGATGCGGCATTCGATCCCGCCGAGGGTTTGACCGCCGCATTCGTCGTCACTTGGAAGGGCCGGCTAATCGGCGAGCGCTATGGCGAAGGAATCACCGCGCGCACGCAGCTCGAAAGCTGGTCGATGGGCAAGAGCCTGACCGCTACTTTGATGGGCATCCTGGTCAAGCGCGGTCTCTACGACCTGTGGCAACCCGCGCCCATTCCCGAATGGCAAACAGCAGGAGACCCGCGCGCTAAGATTCGCATCGCCGATATCATGCATATGTCGAGCGGCCTGCGAATAAGGGCGCCCCAGGATCCCGACTACGACCCCTCGCTCGGGTATCCCGATCATTTGTATCTCTACACCGGCGGCGCGAACTCATTTCATTACGCCGCAACGCGACCACTGCAGTGGCCGCCGAATACAGTAGGCCGCTATCGCAACTGTGATCCGGTCTTGACCAACTATCTCATCCGCCTCGGTGTCGAGAAGCGTGGCGAGGAGTATCTCTCGTTTCCGCAGCGGGCGCTGTTCGACAAGATCGGCATCCGGACTATGGTGATGGAAACAGACCCGTATGGGAACTTCCTCACGCAAGGGTACGAGTTTGCATCGGCGCGTGATTGGGCGCGGCTTGGGAATCTCTATCTTCAGGATGGTGTGTGGAATGGAGAGCGGATTCTGCCGGAGGGGTTCGTCAAATTCGTGAGCACGCTTGCGCCCGCGTGGGAAGCCGACAAGCGGCCGGTCTATGGCGCGTTCTTCTGGATCAACGGCGACGGCGGGTATCCGGTGCCGAAGGAGGCTTATTATATGGCGGGCGCCGGCGGGCAGTGGACGATGATCATTCCTTCGCATGACCTGATCGTGGTGCGGCTTGGACATTACCGCGGCAGCCGCGAGGGGACGCGGTCGTTCAGGAAAGCGCTTGCGATTCTGATGGAGGCGGTGCCTAAGAGGAAATGAGGCGCCGGCGAGACGGGGCGAGGAGGCGGCGTGCACCTTTCGAAGAGTAGGCTCGAGGCCAACCCGCGGTTCCCGTCTCGGTGGTGTAACCAACGCCGATCCGACCATCGCTTTTTGACCCCTCACGGCTTTTGTATTATTCTGTTTGCGTGATTCCAGCAGTTACGAATAGAAGGCTCCTGCCATTTGTCGCAGTACTCGTGATCGCGCTGGCTTCGTTAGCCGGCGGGTATTACCAGTCGGGCCCGCCCTCGAAGCCCGCGCCCGGAACCGCACGCGAGGTTGATCATCGCACGTTGGGCTTCGAAGAGGCGCTCAGCACAGTCGTTGACAGCTACGCCGGGACCGTCGACCTCGAGCTGCTGGGTAAATCATCTATCCAGGGAATGCTCCACCAGCTTGATCCGCACTCGACCTTTTTCACCAAAGCTGAATTCGACGAGCTCCAAACCGAACAAAAGAGCCGCATCTTCGGCATCGGCGTGTCGATCGCCAAGCGGCTCGACCGAGTCTACATCGTCTCGGTAACGCAAGGGACTCCAGCCCAGCGCGCGGGTCTGAAGTACGGAGATGCGATTATGGCCATCGACGGCCAGAACGTCGAGGAATGGACCAGCGAGCAGGTGATGCATCGCGTGCGAGGCGAGAAGGGTGACATCGTCGAGGTGACCGTCGAGCGACCGGGCGTTCCCAACGGCATTACGTTCAGAATTCGCCGCGATGAAGTGAAGCTCCCCTCGGTGCGCAACGCGTTCATGATCGGCAGTTCGGACACGGGATACATCGCGCTGACCGGCGGGTTTTCGTCTAAGACGGACGAGGAACTCAACGGGGCACTCGACCGTCTCAAGCGGGAGGGTATGCACCAGCTCATTCTGGATCTGCGCGGCAACCCCGGCGGGCTGCTCGACCAGGCGGTCGAAGTAGCTCGAACCTTCCTGGCTCCAGGCGAAAAGATCGTGGAGGTGCGCGGCCGCGAGGGCAGATTCCCGCTACGAACGATTGAAGTCCCGGAAAAGAACGAACCGGAGACGATGCCGATGGTTCTGCTGATTAACCAGGGAACGGCCTCGGCATCGGAGGTCGTCGCCGGCGCGCTGCAGGACCACGATCGGGCGCTCATTGTAGGCGAGAGCAGCTTCGGAAAAGGTCTGGTGCAAAGCGTCACCCGAGTGTGGGGAGGTGCGGGACTGCTGCTCACAACCCAGAAATACTACACGCCGACCGGTAGATCGATTCAGCGTGACTACTCCAGCGTGAGCTTCTACGACTATTACCTGAAGCGGAACTCGGAAGGGCGGGCAAGCGCGGGCGAACCGCGCGGCGACGGGATGCCCACCGACACCGGCCGCACGGTTTATGGCGGCGGCGGCATAACTCCGGACGTCGAGGCGAAATCTCCCGAAGCTAATCCCGTGCGAAACCGCCTGTTCTACGGTGTCTTTGATTTCGTAAGGCAGTTGGTGGCAGGCCAGGTTCAAGGGTTCCGCGAGTACCGGGTTGCCGAGACGCAGTATAAGCCGAAGGCCGCGGCTGAGGACCTCGACCGCTACTTGGTGAGTGACGCACTCGTCGCCGCGTTCCGCCAGCATATCGCATCGCGGCCTCAGTTCGGCGTCTCAGAGGAACAGTTCAAGGCGAACCTTGCGTACGTCCGCACTCAACTGCGTCGCGAGATCGTTACTGCCGCCTACGGTCCCGAAGCCGGCGACGAGACCTACCTCGCCGAGGACGTCCAACTCCGCAAGGCGGTTGATTCCCTGGATCAGGCTCGGATGCTTGCTGATAACGCCCGGCGTGTGCGGGGCGATCGACAGTAGAAAAGGAGCGGGGACGGCGCAGCACGCCACCGTAGCGCGATTCAACCGTCGACAGTCTTACTCGATCCGAATGCGAATCTCGCAAGCGGTTCAACATTCCCTCCTAGGCAGATGATGGCCAAAGAAAAAGTCCTAATCGTAGACGACGAACAGTTGATCCGGGCGACCCTCCGCGAAGCGCTTCGGGGCTGGAGCTACGCGGCGGTGGAGGCCGGCTCGCTCGCCGATGGGATGGCGGCCTTCGAATCGGAACAGCCCGCCGCCGTTCTGCTCGACATCAATCTCCCCGACGGCTCGGGGATTGATGCGCTGCGCGAGATAAAGCGGCGCCAGCCTGACGCAGTCGTGATCATGTTCACGGCGGACGTGCACGTGGAGGACACCATAGCGGCGCTGCGCGGCGGCGCCTACGACTTCATCAGCAAGCCGATCGATCTCGAAGAGCTTCAGGTGACGATTCGAAACGGCATCGAGGCTCAGACACTGCGAAAGGAAGTGCGGCTCTTTCGGCGCGAGCGCGCCCGCCAGTTCGGGTTTGATCAGATCAAAGGCGAGTCGCCGGCCATTCGCGCCATGAATCACCTGGCGCGCAAAGTGGCCGAGAGCGAAGTCTCGTCGGTCTTGCTGCTCGGAGAATCGGGAACCGGCAAGGATCTGGTCGCGAAGGCTATCCACTATGCCTCGCGGCGAAGCGCGGCCCCGATGGTCGCCATCAACTGCTCGGCGATACCGGCGACGTTGATGGAGAGCGAGCTGTTCGGCTACGAGAAGGGCGCTTTCACCGACGCGAAGGCGCGCAAGGAAGGTCTCTTCGAGCAGGCCGAAGGGGGAACGCTGTTCCTGGACGAGATCGGCGAGATGGAAATCAGCCTGCAAGCGAAGCTGCTTCGCGTGCTGGAGGAGGGAGCGTTTCGCCGCGTCGGGGGACTCAAGGACATACCGCTCAACGTGAGGGTGATCGCGGCGTCTAATCGGGACCTGCGAGCAGATAGCGAGGTGGGACGCTTCAGGCTCGATCTTTACTACAGGCTTTCGGTCATCCAGATTGAGATTCCACCGCTGCGCGAGCGAGGGGACGACGTGATACTGCTTGCTGAACATTACATCCGGCAGTTCAACGAACGGCTCCGCAAGCGTATTCGCGCACTGGTGCCGGAAGTGGCGGAGATCTTCCGCCGGTACGCCTGGCCGGGCAACGTCCGCGAGCTTCGCAATGTGATCGAGCGGGTAGTGATCCTCGAGGACGGCGACATGATCACCACGACTTATCTTCCGCAAGGTCTCGTGCCTCGCGATGCGAGCGCGGATATCACGGCGAGGCCGTCGGCGGTGCCGGGCCACAACGATTCAACCGACACGTTAGCCGGGGTTTTCCGGCTCCCGCCTGAAGGAATCATCCTGGACGAGGTCGAGAAGTCGCTGGTTCGTCAGGCCCTCGCGCGGAGCGGAGGGAATCAAACTCGCGCGGCGGAGCTGCTGGGAATCTCGCGAGACCAGTTGCGTTATCGCCTCAAGAAGCTCGAGGACGAAGCCGAAGCCGCCGGCGCCTGAGCGCTCCCGCCCTCAGTTAGGACCACGGCTGCCATTGCGGAATAATCCGCGTCCTCTTGGTCATATTACCCACGTCCAACGGATAACCCTCGGAAAGACGGGATTAGTCGGCGGCACACTCGTTGCTGATTGCCTCCGACGTCAGGGAGACGTTCGCCGAAACACTGCCGGGTCACCGGCGAGGGCGTGGGATCGATGGTCACCAACGCGCGGATCACATTTCAGCGGATACTTTGCCCGACTGACCTGACAGCCGATTCCAACGAGGGACTTCGTTACGGGATCGCGCTGGCGCGGGCTTATGAGGCCAAGCTCGTCGTTTGTCACTGCGTGGAAGCGGCTCCGCTCGACGGCAGCCCGGACTGCGACGATGCGAAGAAGCTGATCGAGGACATGATCAAGCAGCACATCCGGTTGCCTCAGCCAACCCCTCTCGACTGGGAGTGTGTCGTCCTCAAGGGTGATCCGGCCACCGCGATCGCGAATGAAGCGGCGGAGCGGCGCATCGACCTGATCGTTATGCGATCGAGGCGACGCCCGCTGGCGGCGGCGCTGCTAGGCTCGGTCGCGGAATCCATAAGCCGAATTGCTCCCTGTCCGGTATTGGTGACCCATGCTCACGAGCATGAGTGGGCGGGACTGTCGACGAACGAGATCGACCTCGGCCGCATCGCTGTGGCTTATGACTTCTCGACCGACTCGGAACTGGCGCTGTCATACGCGCTGTCGCTCGCCCAAGAGTACCAGGCGGAGATGCATCTCGTGCACGTGCTGCCTCCGCAGCCGAAACACGATGCGCCGGAGATTGCCCGCTTGCCGCAAACCAGCGAGATCAGGTTCTCCGAGGTTGCCGGCCGGCTTCAAAGCGCGATTCCGGCCGAGGCGGCCCTTTGGTGCGAGGTGAAGCATTCTCTGCGCGAGGGTCAGCCCTATCGCGAGCTGTTGGATTACGTCGAAGATAACAACATAGATCTGATTTGCATCGGGGCGACGGGCACCGGTTTTGGAATGCGGTCCTTGTTCGGCTCGAATGCGGACCGGGTGTTGAGACAAGCGCTGTGTCCGGTCCTGATCGCGCGGCCCTTGAGACCGGCGTATACGACCGCGCAGTCATGAGCGCCGGGTTCCCCAACCAGGCGCAGAGGATGGATGGTGAGAGAATGAAAATACTCGTTGCGGTCGATGGTTCTTCGTTCAGCGACGCCACCGTCAATGAAGTTGCGCGGCGTCCCTGGCCCGCGGGCAGCGAAGTGAGGATCATCTCGGTGATCGAACCGCCGCTCATTCCGACCGTCGAGACCTGGGCCCTTCCCGACAATTACTACGACGAGATGGAAAAGGCTGCCGAGGACCAGGCGCGCGGAATAGTCGGCAAGGCGGCCGACAGGTTTCACGCCGAACAGCCCGCCTTGCCGGTCGCCACTGAGTTGATCAGAGGCTATCCCAAGCACGCGATACTCGACGAAGCGGAGAGCTGGGGCGCCGACTTGATAGTAGTCGGTTCGCATGGCTACAGCGGATTCACGCGGCTGCTGCTCGGGTCCGTTTCGCAGGCCGTGGCCTCGCACGCCAAGTGCTCGGTCGAGATCGTGCGGGGCCGCACCGGAGCCTGATCGGGCACGGCTCCGAGAGAGGAGGTGCCGCCACGATCAAGCGACTCACTCAGAACGAAGCGATGATGCTGCTCCGGCGGGGAAGGATCGGCAGGCTGGGCTGCGTCGATCAATCGGCCCCTTACGTTGTGCCGGTCTGCTACGTCTACTCTGATGATTCCATCTACGTCCATTCACTGCCCGGCCGCAAGGTCCGCGCGTTGAGGGAGAATCCCCGCGCGTGCCTTCAAGTCGACGCCGTTATAGACGAGTTTCACTGGCGGAGCGCGATCGCGTTCGGCCGCTTCGAAGAGATAACCGACCCCGGTGACCGCGACCGTGCATTCAGCTTATTGCTCGCCAGCTTTCCACACTTGACCCCCGTCGAGTCGCTTCCAGTGCACGATGGGCAATCGTCGGTCATCGTCTTTCGCATCCGGGTCGAAGAGGTTTCCGGCGTGTACGAAGAGTGACGCCGACCGTCCCTACCGGGCGACCAATGATCAGTTGATTGCGGGTTGAGGCGCAGCTTGTAGACCGCTCCGCGCTGCGTCTATAGTTAGTGACGGCGTACATCGCCCGACTCGTGGCACCATCGCTGATGAGGTGAGATTGTCACAGGACATCGAATCCAATCCGAACGGCGGGGCTGAACCCGCGCGCGGGGAACTACTCGACGAGCATATCGTCGATCTGCTTGAGAACCTGAGCGAGGGCTTCTTCGCGCTTAGCGGTGAGGGCGAAGTTACTTTCGTCAACCGGCAGGCGGAGAGGCTCCTGCAAACATCGCGCGATGCTCTGATCGGCAAACCCGTCACCACCGCCTTTTCCGGCGACGGCGGCTCAGTCTTCCTCGATCCATACCGCAGAGCCATATCCGATGGCGGCGAAGCTGACAATGAAGGATTCTATCCGCCTCTAAACGCGTGGTTCCACGTGCGAGTCTTCCCGTCACCGGCGGGCGTCTCGGTTAGTTTCCGCGACGTTTCCGGCCGCAAGCAGACTGAAGACTCGCTCAAGGCCTCCGCGAAGGAACTGGTGGACATCAAGTCGGCGCTGGATGCTCATTCGATCGTCGCGATCACCGATCAGCGAGGGACAATCACGTTTGTGAACGACAAGTTCTGCGAGATCTCGAAGTACTCGCGCGAAGAGCTGCTCGGTCAGGACCACCGCATCGTGAACTCAGGGTACCACCCGAAAGAGTTCATTCGTGACCTATGGACGACCATAGCTAACGGACTGATTTGGCGCGGCGAGATCAAGAACAAAGCGAAGGACGGGAGTTATTACTGGGTCGATACGACGATAGTGCCTTTCCTGAACGCTGCCGGGAAACCATATCAGTACGTAGCGATCCGCACCGATATCACCGAGCGCAAACGCGCTGAAGAACAGTTGCGAGAACAGGCCGCGCTGTTGAGTCACGCGAGAGACGCGATTCTCGTTCGGGACCTCGCCGATAACATACTGTTTTGGAATCGCAGCGCCGAACGCATCTACGGGTGGACGGCAGGCGAGGCCATCGGCAAGAACATCGCGGATCTGATTTACGGTGGCGGCTCGCCCCAGTTCGATACGGCGAAGGCGGAGCTTCTCGAAAAGGGTGAGTGGAGGGGCGAGCTGCGGCAGGTGACCAAAGACGGGAGGGAGATCATCACCGAGAGTCACTGGACGCTCGTGTGCGACGACGCCGGAAACCCTCGATTGAACCTCGTCATCAATACCGACATCACCGAGCGGAAGAAGCTCGAGTCCCAGTTCCTCCGGGCGCAACGCATGGAGAGCATAGGGACGCTGGCAGGCGGCATCGCGCACGACCTCAACAACCTGTTGTCTCCCATCATGATGGCCTTGCAGCTTTTGCAGGCCAGGTTCCCGGACCCGGATAGCCAGCGATTGCTGACAACATTGCGCACCAGCGCCGAACGAGGCGCCGGACTCGTCAGGCAGGTGCTGTCGTTTGCCAGGGGCATCGAAGGGGAACGCATCACGATCCAACCCAAACACCTGATCAAGGAGATATCCAAGATCCTGACCGACACTCTGCCCAAATCCATCGACGTCGAGATGTCCATACCCGAAGAGCTCTGGGTCGTCGCCGGCGATGCAACGCACCTTCATCAAGTCCTCATGAATCTCTGTGTCAACGCGCGCGACGCCATGCCGCAGGGCGGTACCCTCACGCTCGCAGCCGAAAACGTTCAACTCGACGAGAACTACGCCCGCATGAACATCGAGGCGAGGCCGGGCCGCTTTGTCTGCATCACCGTCGCCGACACCGGCACGGGCATCCCGGGCGATTTCATCAACAGAATATTCGAGCCATTCTTCACGACGAAGGAACAAACCAAGGGCACAGGTCTCGGACTCTCGACCGCGTTGGGAATCGTCAAGGGCCACGGCGGATTCATCAACGTCTACAGTGAAATCGGAAGGGGCACGCAGTTCAAAGTGTATGTTCCCGCGATGGATATCGAGATCGATCAACTGGCCGAGGAGCGGCTGCCTGATCTTCCGGTGGGCCGCGGTGAGTTGATCCTCGTCGTGGATGATGAAGCCGCGATCCGCGAGATTACGCGGGGAACGCTTCAAGCCTTCGGGTACCAGGTGCTGCTGGCCGGCGACGGCACTGAGGCCATCGCGCTTTATGCTCAGCATCGGGACAGCATCAAGGTCGTCGTAACCGATATGATGATGCCCTACATGGACGGCCCTGCGACGATTCGCGCTTTGCAGAAGATGAACCCCGCGGTGAAGATAATCGCCAGCAGCGGACTCGCGGACGGCGGCAAGGGCCGCGAGGCGGCGCAGGCCGGCGTCGGGGCTTTTCTAATCAAACCTTACACGGCAGAAAAACTCCTTCTCGCCATCGCGGAAACCCTGGCGAAGTAGCGCCGCCCTTTACCTCCCCGACACTAGATGAGACCGCGCGCTGACGCTCAGCCCTATTTGGCATGGCCCTCAAGTTGCACTCTCGATATCACGATGCATGTCCGCGCGAAATCTCGATTCCCATCGCTTCGCTCAACGCGGTCGCTCCGCCTGGTTGGACTCATGATCGTACTCACGGTCTTAAGCGGCGCAACCGCGATGGTTCAAAAGACCCGGCACCCCCGCGCAAGTCAACCGCGACCGGAGCCGCCGAGCGCTGAAGCGATCCTCGCCGTAGAGAAGCGACTATCCGATCTCGGCTACTGGACGGGTCCCGTTGACGGCAAGACAGACCCCGCGCTCCGCCACGCGCTGATTGCGTTCCAGAAAGCAACAGGCCGAAAGACGACAGGTCTCGTCTCCGAGGAGGAGTTGACCGCCCTCAACGCCGCCGAAAAACTGCTACCTCTTGAAACCGGATACTCGCACGTGGAAGTCGACCTGAGCCGCCAGCTACTCTTTCTTGTAGACGCGGCCGGGACCGTCTCGAAAATTCTGCCGGTCTCGTCGGGAAACGGAAAGCTGTTCACCGAAGACGGTTGGACCCGCCGCGCGGTAACACCGACGGGCCGTTTCAAGGTTCAGAGGAAACTCATCGGCTGGCGCAAGAGCCCGCTCGGCGAGCTCTACTATCCGAACTACATCCTGAGCGGCGTCGCGATTCACGGAAACCCGGCCGTCCCAGTGCGCCCCGCGAGTCACGGCTGCATACGGATTCCGATGTTCGCGGCCAAGGACTTCAGTGAG
>Ga0209640_10006079_pt1 | contig 10568 bp, 10 predicted proteins | sample RifCSP10_1_FD_184018 | JGI IMG/M metagenome (GOLD analysis project Ga0209640, IMG submission 184018) | Soil microbial communities from Rifle, Colorado - Rifle CSP2_sed 10_1 (SPAdes) (version 2) | ecosystem: Environmental > Terrestrial > Deep subsurface > Rock core/Sediment | place: Rifle...
GAACCCCGGCCTCGCGCCGGGGTTTCTGTTAGTGGGTCAGCGCCCGCCCGTAAGGTCAGTGCCGGATTGCTTGCAGTTGCCATCGAAGCCGCGCATCGTACGGGAGCAAAGGCGCTCGTTACATCCGTAATTCAATGATTTCATTCCTGGAAGGTGGGGGAGCAACATGAGAACGCATCAATTTCCGATACTAGGCGGAGTGGTGGTTCCTGCAAGCTTGATGCTTGCGTTACAGTTCCTGCCAGCCATGCCGGTCGCGGCGCAGGATGCGGTAGTGGCAGATCCGAAGCACTACAAGGTGGAATTTGAGAATGACGATGTTCGGGTACTGCGCATCACTTACGGTCCCCACGAGAAGTCGGTATTGCACGAGCACCCGGCGAATGTGGCCGTGTTCCTGACTGACGGCGATGGTCAGTTCACGATGCCTGACGGGAAGACAATCGGCTGGCACTCGAAGGCAGGAACTGTGCAATCGGACGCCGGCGGCAAGCACTTGCCGGAGAACCTCGGCGACCAACCGTTCGAGCTGATTCTCGTGGAGCTGAAAGGGAAGCGCACAGCGGCCGATTGAAGCCACTCGCTTTGCTGATCAATCGACACGAACCGCGGCCCCGCGCCGGGGTTTTCTCTTATATCGTAACTGCAGTCCTTCTCGTGTCAGGCACCGCAAATTTGGGCAATTTGTCCAACGGGTTGTATGTATTCCAGCGCACAGACCGGTAAGGATACGATGGGGCAGTTTTCTGCTGCGCGAGGAGGTCTGCGGGGTGATTCGTGTACGAGCGCCCGGCGCCGCAAAAATCAGCAAGACAATCTTGTGCATGTCTGACCGATCTCAATTCGCTATGACTCAAGGCGCGATCACCGAGCCACTGTTGCGCCAATTGATCACGCCGTTTGCCCGCGCCGATGATCGTCGCGCCTGGTTCCAGCTGGTGACTACGGGCTTGCTATTCATCGTGGGCTGGAGTGCCATGGCTCTAGCCATACGGCTGGCCTGGAACTACGGTGTCGTGCTGCTGCTGGCGCTTCCGGTCGCAGGGCTTTACGTTCGGCTATTCATCCTTCAGCACGACTGTGGCCATGGCTCGTTCTTTTGCAGCAAGCGCCTGAACGACGCAGTCGGCCGTGTGCTCGGTGTTGTGACGCTGATGCCGTATTCATATTGGCGCCGCACTCACGCGATCCACCATGCGACGTCTGGCAACCTGGACCGCCGTGGGGTTGGGGACATCTTCACCTTGAGTGTGAGCGAGTATTTAGCTGCAACCTGGTGGCGGCGCATGTGCTATCGCTTCTACCGTAGCATGCCCGTGCTACTTGGCCTCGGGCCGATGGTCCAGTTCTTCTTCAAGCAACGTCTGCCGCTCGACCTGCCGCGCTCCTTCACGAAAGAATGGGCCAGCATTTGGGTCAACAATGTCGTGCTGGCACTGATGTTCACCCTTCTATCGCTGACGCTCGGCTGGCAGACGGTGCTGCTTGTGCACCTGCCAGTGTTTCTCCTGGCGGGAGCAACGGGCGTCTGGCTTTTTTACGTGCAGCACCAGTTCGAGAGAGCTTACTGGGCCAGGAGTGATGTCTGGAATATCGAGCGTTCGGCGATCGAGGGCAGTTCCTACTACGAACTGCCAGCGATCCTGCACTGGTTCAGTGGCAACATCGGCTATCACCACCTGCATCACATGGCGACCCGGGTTCCGAACTACCGGCTTCGCGAGTGCTTCAACTCGCACCCGCGTCTCCAACGGGCTCCGCGATTGACGCTCAGGACCAGCCTGCGCTCAGCACGGCTGCGGCTCTGGGATGCGCCGGCCCGGCGCATGATCCCATTTTCTGCGCTTGTCACGAAGACGCGGGCGTGAAAACCCCAGTGTCAAATCTGCCGCTCAGGCGGTTTGGGATTGGAATCGAAGCGGGGATCCGTACGCGTGATACAGGTTGGAGCGTGCCCCCGCTACCAACGTTTCCTGGTACCCCGGCCCCGCGCCAAGGTTTCTGTTTCAGGGCAGCATGATCTCGATGTGTCGAGACGACGGAGCCTATGGCAGCCTGTCGAACACCTTCTTCGCGACCGCCTTGATCGCCTCGGTGGGGTTTCCACTCCTCTGAAGTTCGATCGAGAAGAACGTCGTGCCCTTGAGCACCTGCAGCTCCTCATGTTCGTCGCTATACCAGCACGCAACGTCGCCAAGGCCGGAAAGACCTTCCGTTCCTTTCTGCGCACAATGCGCCCGGTACACCGCCGCCTCGTCCCGCGACAGGCGCATAAGATTCAACTGGACCGCGTGGAGCCCGGACCCGGAGAACTCACAGCTCGATGCCGTAGTAGTGCCCGCTGATTCAGGTCCGCTGACTGCTTCGCCAAGCGCCGCAGCAGCGTCCTGTTTCGTCAACAGAGAACAGGCATCGCCTGGGGCGGAGGTCGCTGCCTCAGCTTGCGGCGTATCTGCAGGCGCGGCAGCGTTTGCCACGGCGATTCCGCTTGCATAACCGACTGTGAGGATCGCCGTAACGATGACAAGGCTTGCCGAACAGGTGGATCTTGGCATGTCGCTTCCTCGTGACGCATGGAAATCGCGCACCGTTTGAATGTTACGACGACTCGGCCCCGAGCGGGAGCCTCGTCCGTCGCGGCGGAGTCTAGAGGCGGATGACTATGCGAACGATACGGTTACCAGCGGTGTTGCTGTCGCGGAATCGCGTCGAGGAGGCACTGGCACTGCGTCGGGGTTCCAGTTACTGCATCCGCAACATGCGCTGGGGCCCTGGCCTGTCAGCGGCTTAACCGCCAACCGATGGCCGAGCCAGCGTTCGATGCTGAAAGGAATAATTCCGTCGCCCTACTGGTGCCATCGAATATCAGTGCTGCGTTGCCGCTATACCGGCCGTTACTGTGACCACAGGCACTAGCGTCCAGTACCACGTCGAAGTAGTCGACCGTGGGGTGTCTCGCCGACACCCGGCCATCGAGGCTGCATCCGTTCGTGTCATTGCCGATGACTTGGCCTGCAGAATCGATGACGATCGTCAGCGTGTAACCCGTGCCTAAGTTTGTCGTATAGGTGCCCTGGACGGCAGCGGCGCCGGACGGTCGCTCGGACGAATGGTCGTACGGCACCGTGAACTCAACGGTCTCCGGCTGAGGCGTCAGGTTGAGGACCCTAATGCTGGCGCGTGCGGACACACGCTGCGTAACGGCGAGCAACTTGAAGTCGTTCGGATCGGCTATGCGGCGACCCGCCAGGCACGAACTGCACGTCTCGTACGCGATCTGTGGTGCCCCCACTTTGCCGACGTAATGTGTACCGAGGAGAAGGAATCGATCATCGCCGGCGTCCGTCGTGATTCCGATCACCGGGAAGGGGTCAAGCTTGTCGCAGCAGCCGTTACCGATCGAGAGACCGACCATCGTTACCGCATTTACCGTTAGCGTGGCCGACATACTTTCACTGGCACCATACCCGCCGCCGGAGCACACCAAGGTATAGGTAAACGTGCCGGTCTGGGCTGGTGTCACCGTCTCACTGCCACTTGTGGCCTTGGCTCCACTCCATGCCCCGGTCGCCGTGCATGGGGCGTTCGAGTTCCAAGTGACCGTGGCACTTTGGCCCAGCGTGATCGTCGTTGGTGAGACCGAGATTGTCAGCGTTGCCGGTGGATTGGAACCCCCGCCGCCGTAGCTTCCACTGCAGCTCATCAGGATGCCGGCAGACAGACCCGCGATTAAGAGTGCGAACGTGGCGCGACGAATATGCATATTGCCCCCCTCGCCAATGAGTCGGTGCGGCTCGCCAATGCGGGGGACACGAATTGGGAGCAAAAGTTCCCAAGATGAACCAATCTTTGCCGGCCCCAGGCTGCCAATTTCGATACGGCTGCGGCAGACTGTCGCCTGGCCTGGCCGTGAACGATTCGGGGGCAACATCCGCATGAACGACAAGGGCAGCGAGGCGCCTGTAGCAGGACGGCCTTGGCGAAATGGAGTTCGGACCGCGAAGTCATCGCTCCTGACCGGAATCCTGGTAATGGCTCTGGCATGTGGCGCGACGTCTGCCGCTGAGACATCGGAAACGCCAGCGCCCGGCACGACGCCCAAGGCGGCTGATGCCACGCCACCACCCACGCCACGTTCGCTGAGCACGCGCCACCCGTTGCGTCTCGATGGAAGGGAATTGAACTACACGGCGACTGTCGGCTGGCTGATCCTCAAGGATGACAAGGACAAGCCAATCGCACGTTTCGGCTACACGGCCTACACGCTGGATGGCAACGAGGACCCCGCCCGCCGTCCCATCACATTCGCGTTCAACGGCGGCCCGGGTTCTTCATCAATCTGGCTGCACATGGGCGTGCTCGGGCCACGGCGCGTGGTCGTCAACGACGGCGGCTTCGCACCGCCGCCGCCGTCACAATTGGTCGATAATGAATACAGCATCATCGATGCGACCGACCTCGTAATGATCGATCCAGTGGGTACCGGGTTCAGCAAGCCGCTCGGCGAGGCCAAAGGCACGGATTTCTGGGGCGTGGACCAGGACATCAAGTCCGTGGGCTCGTTCATCAAGCGCTATGTCACGGAAAACGGCCGCTGGGGCTCACCCAAGTACGTGCTGGGCGAGAGCTATGGCGGCGTGCGCGGCGCGGGACTTGCAAGGCACCTGCAGTCCGATCTCGGCATGAACCTGAATGGCCTGATCCTGGTTTCACCGTACTTCAGTCTTGTGTCGGGGAACGACGGCATCGGAATCGACCTGCCACACGTGCTCTACCTGCCGACGTTTGCCGCGACGGCGTGGTACTACGATGCAATCGCGGACAAGCCGGCCTCCCTCGAGGCCTACGTCAGCGAGATCGAGCGATTCGCATACGACGAGTACGCGCCGGCGCTCCTGAAGGGATATTCGATTCCGCAAGCGGAAAAACAGGACATCGCGGCGAAGCTCGCGCGATACACGGGTACGACCGCCGACTTCTGGGACCGGGCCGGTCTGCGCGTGAGCCACGTGCAGTTCCTGCAGGAACTGTTGCGAAACCGTGGACTTATCGCCGGGAGGATTGACGCGCGTTTCTCGGGGCCATCGCTGAACCCGCTCAATGACGTCATGGACTATGATCCGTTCTTCCCCGCCGTCGGACCGGCATTCACGGCCGGTTTCCGCGAGTACCTGCATTCAGAACTGAATTTCGACGAGGCGGATGACTACGTGGTTTCCGGCGGGCTCTACAAGGACTGGGACTGGAAGCACGCGCAACCCGGTGTCAGTGCCGATGAATACCCGCAGGTGCCGATGACCAATACACTGCCGGACCTGGCGATGGCCTTGACAATGAACCCCGGCCTGCACTTGCTCATCGAACAAGGCCTCTACGACCTCGCGACGCCGACGATGGCGCTGAAGTACAACCTGGACCAACTGCGCCTGACGCCGGAAGCGCGGCAGCGCATCCACGTCAACTATCACGACGCGGGCCACATGATGTATCTCAACGCGCCGGCGGCGCGACGCTTCCGGGATAATGTCGTCGGCTTCATCCGCGATACGGACCGGCTACAGTAGCGAAACGGGTGCACGGCCGCTGTATGGCAATCATCGTTCGTTCCGTCTCCGGTAAGAAGGAGATGAAGCAATTCGTCAAGTTCCGGATCGACCTGTACAGGAATTCACCCTACGCGGTCCCTCCGCTCTATATGGACGAATTGACGACGCTGGATCCGAAAAAGAATCCCGCATTCCAGTTCTGCGAGGCGCATTGTTTCATGGCATTTGACGGCGACAAGCCGGTCGGCCGCATCTGCGCGATGGTCAATCACCGGGCGAACGAGGTCTGGAAAACCCGGAGCGGGCGCTTCGGTTTTGTCGATTTTGTCGATGACGACGCGGTTTCAAAGGCACTGTTTGCCGCTGCCGAAGGCTGGGTGAAAGCGAAAGGCATGCACTCGATTCACGGTCCGCTGGGTTTCACCGACCTGGACCAGGAAGGCATGCTGATCGAAGGCTATGACCAGGTGGGCACGATGGCGACCATCTACAACCATCCTTACTATCCCGTGCATATCGAAAAGCTGGGCTACGTGAAAGACGCCGATTGGGTGGAGTACAAGATCACGATCCCGGATGCCGCCCCGGAGAAACTGAAACGCGTGTCCGAGCTGATTCTGAAGAAATACAAGCTCCGGATCGTCAAGTACAGCAGTGCCTCGCGATTCATCAAAGACGGTTATGGACAGAAACTGTTCGAACTGGTGAACAGTTCCTACAGTCATCTCTATGGATTCACGCCGCTCACCCAGGCCCAGATCGATTACTACCTCAAGCTGTACGTCCCGATGCTGAAGTTCGAATTCCTGGTAATGATCGTCAATGGAAACGGGGAACTGGTCGGGATGGGCGTGGCCATGCCCTCGTTGTCGAGGGCCTTGCAGAAGGCGCAAGGGAAGCTTTTCCCGTTCGGATTCCTGCATTTGATCAAGGCGTTGAAGATGAAGAATCCGGTGGTCGATTTCCTGCTGATCGCCGTGCGCAAGGATTACCAGAACAAGGGAGTGAACGCCCTGGTCTTCTACGACGGCATCCCGCATCTGAAGCGTTTCGGCGTGATGTATGCGGAAAGCAACCCCGAACTGGTTGATAACACGAAAGTGCAGTCACAGTGGGACGAGTTCGAGCGCGTGAATCACAAGCGCCGAAGGGCATATCGAAAAGAATTGGGCTAGTTTGAGACTCGCTTGACATAGCGCGCGAGCGGCTTGTCGGACTTCTTGACAGAGGGTCCCGCGGCCCCGCGTACTCGCTTTGTCAAATTCAATAAGTGCCTGTCATGAAGAGGGTTTCGGCCGATTGGCCCGATTTGTGCTTCATTCATGTCGCAGGCCGCAACACGGCCAAGGAGCGGCATTGATGCGTATGCACAAGTGAGTTTGGGGCGCGATCGCGGCGGGCGGTTTCGTCGCGGCCACGTCGGCACTTGCGCTGCCGCTGACGATCGGCGACCAGGTCCAGGTCGGCAACCAGGCCGGCGGGCCATTTACTCCGTCGCCTGACAATGGACTGTGTGCGGGTGTGACATTCAGCCTTAACGGCGGCAATGGAATCAGCGCCAGCGCCGGCGTGTTCGTGCTCGACTACCGCCACGTCGCGCCGACTGCAACAGCGACCTGGACCGAGTTCCTGCGTTTCTGCCTCCAGCCCAACGTCTACCTGACCTCGTTCTCGAACCCCTTCACGGTCCAGTCGGTTGGCCGTGACGGCGGTGCGTACGAGGATGCGAGTGGATACATCAGCGAGTTGTGGGCGCTGTATCGTGGTTCCGTCGTGGATGACACGATCGCGGCTGCATTCCAGGTCGCGATCTGGAAACTCGCCTACAGTTCAACGGATCGCCTGCTCGCATCGGGCGATTTCGTGCTGACCAGCTACGGCAGCGTATACAACACCGCCCAGCTCTGGTTTGACAGCCTGACAGGCGAGGGACCGTGGGCGAGCGGGCTGGTTGTGCTCGTCGACAATCCGAACGATGCCTACGACCGCCAGGACCTGATCACGCAGGTGGCGGTGCCGGAGCCGGCGACGCTCGGTTTGATGGGCCTCAGCCTGGTTGGCATCGGATTCGCGAGGCGACGCAAGCCACGCTGATCGTTACGCGTATCGGTCATTTTGAAACCCAGTCCCCGCGCCGGAGTTTCTACTGCTGCAGCGCCTCGAGATTGAGGATCGATCTGAGTACGTTGTCCTTCAGGGAATCCGAACCAGCCGTGCTGCCATACTTTCGACGGTTGTAGTAGCCGTCTTCATATCCGCGCCGGAAGCCCTCGCGGAAATAGTGATTGTAGTCTTGCTGGCGCACGTAGCGGCCGTCGTAACCGTAGTTGCCGTCCTCGTAGGCGAAAGCCTGCTTGTAGTTGAAGCGCCAGCCGTCCTTCTTGTCGGCACGCCCGGCCTGCAGGCCTTCCTGGTAGCCGGTGTTCAAGGCACGCCGCAGGATGTCGGCGCCGTACTGGTTGGTCTCGTAATAGCTTCCGTCGCGGCGGTAGCGGTAGTTCGGGGCCGTGTAGTAATACGGGTCGTTGTCGTAGTCGTAGCGTTCGTCCGCCAACTGCGCCTGCTGCTGGCGCAGGCGTTCGTAATACGCTTGCTGATAACGATAGTGCTCCAGCCGTTTCTGTTCCTGAAGCAGTTCGGCGTTGCGCTTGGCAATGGCCTGCTGTCGCGCGATATTCTCGCGGTACAGCCTCAGGCTCTCCTGCTGCTGGCGGATACGCTCCTGCTGCTGCTCTTTCGAGAGGCGATGCTGCGCCTTCTTCTCGTCCTTTTCTTCCTGCTTGTCCTGTTTCTTCTCGGACGACTGCTGATCGGCGCTCTGGCCTGCGCCCTTCGATGTCGGATCAGCGGCGCTTGAGAAAGTGATCGCAGCCAATGCCAGGCTGATCGCGACTGTCAATACGAGTCGATTGATGGCGCTGATATTCATTGCAATCTTCCTGATTTGATCCGACCGCTCCAACGCGAACGGTCGCTTGGAGCACTCAAGACGTGGGCTCAGGTTGCTCCATTCTGTGCGTGCAGTTCTGTTCGGTAGAGCACACTGAATGGCCCGACGGGTCACGCGCAACCAGGAGTCTTGGCCGGCTCGCGTCTCCCATCCCGTATGTGCGCTACCGTACCGACCCGTCTAAGGCACGAACGCGAAAATATTGCAGTGGTGAATACTGCGGTCATGCGGTCGCAGGTGCGGTTCCATGAATCAATGCGGACGGGCCAGCCGGTTCGTACCTTACTGTCTGCGCCTTTTGATGGCGTGCGCGATCGGAATGCACTTTTTCCCGATCGCAGCAGCGGGGGCGGACGAAGTCGGACCGCGGACCGGGACCGCATCCTCGCCGATCAAGTGGATTCGCGCGCTTCCCGTGCCGGTGAAACCAGCGTTTCCGGTAGCGGACGCCGCCGAGCTCTGTCAGGACAAGCCGCAGGGACCTGCATGGATCGACCGCATGCATGGCGCGCTGTACAAGTCCATGTGTTACACGACGGTCTGGTTTGACGGCTTTTTCGGAAACGCCCGATTTGACGATGAGTACCAGTCGACGCACGGCCGTCTCGCCGCGGGTGTGCTGTGGGATGAACGCAATCACTGGGATCCGAGCGTGCGCTTTCGCGCGCAGATGACCCTGCCACAGATGAACGACCGCTTCAGTGCATTCATCGGGAAAGTCGATCCCGAAGAGTACGTGACCGAGCAGCGCGACGACTTTGACACCCTGCCGCGACAGTTCGGACGCGAAATCGACGACGAGGTGCTGTTCGGACTGGGATACCGCCAGCCCGGCCGGCGCGGCGGGTACGTCAACGCGGGCATCGGCACCAGCCTCGACGCTCCCGATGAGCCCTACGCGAAAGGCAGCTACCGCATTGCCGTTCCCTTGCTGGAGCGCAACCTGCTGCGACTGCGCGAAACGGTGTTCTGGGAAGGCAGCGAAGGTCTTGGCGCCACGACGCGCTTTGACCTGGAACGGCTCATCAGTGACGATTTTCTCGCGCGTTGGACCGGCTCGGCCACCGTTACACAGGAAACCGAGGGCGTGCGCTGGTTGTCGCACGTGACGCTCTTTCAAAATCTGGGCGTCGGACGGGCCATTTCCTACCAGGTGGGGATTACCGCGGAATCGGAGCGCGACGTCCCCATCACCGACTATGGATTGCGTGTCATTTATCGCCGGACCATCTCTGACCGGGACTGGTTGTTCCTGGAGTTGCGCTCGAACCTCACGTGGCCGCGCAAGAGCCTGCTCGAGAGTCGCGAGGCCGTGTGGGGAGCTGGCGCGGCGGTGGAGATGATGTTCGGCGAGCGCAGGGATCAATGAACATGTCCGGGATATTCCACTTCCATGTACGAACGTTTCCGACCGGTTGACTGGAGGATTGCTCATGAAAAGCCTTACGACATCCTTGTTGTTGCTGGGATTGCTGATGGGTTGTGCGACGATCGGGAGCCTCGGCACAGCCGCGAATCAACTCGACGACGAGTCCCGTCGATTTTACGAACAGCTCCACGCTGAGCGCGGCACTGCCAACGCCGATTCCGAGGCGGCAGCGCTTGCAGATGCCGCGCGTGACTTCAGTCGCGCGGTCAACGACAACATGTCGCGCGAGAACTTGCGACAGGTTTTCAACCGCGTTTCCGAGCGCTATCACCGCCTGCGCAATCGGCTGGACGACAGCAATTATCGCGACAGCTATCAGCGCGCTGGCTTCGATCGCGTGACCCAGGCTTATCTGGACGTCGATCGTGCCCTGAATCATCCGTAAGGTCGCCGGACCGGCTTGTCCGGAGAGTCGGGCTGGTGGATTTCACGGATCGTTGACGGGAACTGACGTCGCGCCGTAGTGGGCGGCGAGATAGTTGACGATGACGGCGACATCTTCGTCCGTCAGCGGCGCGCCCATCACGGTGACCATCTTCCTGACGGTTTTCTCCCAGGCGGTCCGGTCCAAGAACGGCGAGTTGATGACGATGTAGTCGAGGCTGTGGCACATCGAGCACATGGCCAGCACGCGGTCCCGGCT
>Ga0209640_10006081_pt1 | contig 10567 bp, 8 predicted proteins | sample RifCSP10_1_FD_184018 | JGI IMG/M metagenome (GOLD analysis project Ga0209640, IMG submission 184018) | Soil microbial communities from Rifle, Colorado - Rifle CSP2_sed 10_1 (SPAdes) (version 2) | ecosystem: Environmental > Terrestrial > Deep subsurface > Rock core/Sediment | place: Rifle...
AGCGCGCCGAGACGGTCAAGCGCCTGCGCCGCCTGCGCGACCGCCTGCGAGATGCGGTCTCGGCGGTGCCCGGCGTGGAGCCGACCGGCCATCCGCGGCAGCGCCTGCCCGGCCACCTCTCGGTGATCGTGCGCGACGCGGACGGGCCGGGCATCGTGGTCGCCCTCGATCTCGAGGGCATCGCCGCCTCGGCCGGAGCGGCCTGCACCACCGGCTCCCCGGAGGCGTCCCACGTCCTGGCCGCCATGGGCTACCCCGACGAGGAGGCCCGCGGCGCGCTCCGTTTCAGCCTGGGACGGACGACGACCGAGGACGAGATCACCCGGGCGGTCGAGGTCATCCCGCCCATCCTCGCCCGCCTGCGCGTCGGTTCGGTCGCCCTCGCCGCCGACCCGCTGGGCCAGGAGGTCGGCGTCTGAGCGCGCCCGGCGCCGGCACGGGCCGGGTCCTCGTCGCCATGTCGGGCGGGGTGGACTCGTCGGTCGCGGCCGCGCTGCTGCACGAGGGGGGCGTCGAGGCGGTCGGCGTCTGGATGCGCCTGCACGACGTCGCCGACACGTACAGCGAGTTCAAGAAGAGCTGCTGCTCGCTCGACGCGGCCGAGGACGCACGTCGCGTGGCCGGGCAGCTGGGCATCCCCTTCTACGTCCTCAACCTCGAGCGCGAGTTCGGGGCGGGTGTGCTGGCGCCCTTCCTGGCGGCCTATCAGGCCGGCGAGACGCCTAGCCCCTGTGTCGACTGCAACAGCGCCGTGAAGTTCGGCGCCCTGGTCGGTCGGGCCCGGAGGCTCTACGAGTGCGACGCGGTGGCCACCGGCCATTACGCGCGGGTGGACGAGGTGGACGATCCCGATGGGCCCGGCGGCCGGCGCTTCCGCCTCCTGCGCGGCGCCGACCCAGACAAGGACCAGACGTACTTCCTCTACGGCCTGCGGCAGGACCAGCTGGCCCGCACGCGCTTCCCGCTCGGCGAGCTGACGAAGCCGCAGGTGCGCGAGGTGGCCCGCCGCCACGGCCTGGTCACTGCCGAGAAGCCGGAGAGCCAGGAGATCTGCTTCGTGCCCGGCGGCGATTACCGCGACGCGTTGCGGCAGCGGGCGGGCTGGCAGGAGACCCCGGGGCCGCTGCTGGACCGCGACGGAGCGCTCGTCGGCGCGCATCGCGGTGCGGCCGCGTACACCGTCGGGCAGCGCCAGGGCCTGGGCGTGGCGCTCGGTGAGCCGCGCTACGTGGCCCGCATCGACGCCGCCGCGAACCTCGTCCAGCTGGGGCGGCGCGAGGACCTCGAGCGACGGGCATTCGAGGTGCGGGACGTGTCGTTCACGGCGGGGCCGCCGCCCGCCCCCGGCGCCTTCGACTGTGAGGTGCGCATCCGCCACCGCGCGGAGCCCGTGCCGGCGCGCGTGGAGCGCCTGACCGCGGACGAGCCCGGCCGTCGGGGGACGTGGCGAGTCGAGGTCGAGCGGCCCGTCTGGGCGGCCGCGCCGGGCCAGGCGGCCGTCTTCTACCGCGGCGACGAGGTGCTGGGCGGTGGCCGCATCGCGTCGTCTCCGCGCGCCTGAGGGCGCGATGCTCGAGATCGGCCCGGCCCCCATCCTGGCCGTCATCGTGGGCGTCTTCCACGTCGCCCTCTACGTGCTCGTGCGCGGCACGGCCCGCGGCCAGCTGCTCTTCCTCGTCCCGGCAGCGATCCTCGGCGCCTACGCGGGTCAGGCGCTCGGCATGCGCCTGGGCGACCCGCTGCGCATCGGTGACTTCGGCCTGATCTCGGCGTCGCTGCTGGCCTGGGTGGGAATCCTCGTCGTCGTGCTCATCGGCACCCTCGGCCCATCCGGCGACGGAGGCTGAGCGAGGAGGCCTGAGCGGCATCGCCGTCGGGAGCGGCAAGTTGCGTACCATACCGGGGATGCCTGCCCAGACCTCCCCGCCCGATCCGCGCATCCGGTCCCTGCCCGCCGCCGAGCTGCGCCGCCGCTTCCTCGATTTCTTCGCCGGGCGCGGCCATACGGTCGTGCCCAGCGCCAGCCTCGTCCCGGCCGGCGACCAGACGCTGCTCTTCACGAACTCGGGCATGGTCCAGTTCAAGGACGTCCTCACCGGCGTCGAGACGCGCTCCTACAAGCGGGCCGTGGACGTGCAGCGCGTCCTGCGCGTGGCCGGCAAGCACAACGACTTCGAGGAAGTGGGGCGAACCAGTCGCCACAACACCTTCTTCGAGATGCTCGGCAACTGGAGCTTCGGCGACTACTTCAAGCGCGAGGCGATCCACTGGGCCTGGGAGTTCCTGACCGTCGATCTGGGCATCCCCGCCGACCGCCTGGCGGCCACGACCTACAAGGACGACGACGTCGCCTGGGACGTCTGGGCCGATGAGATCGGCCTGCCGCCCGAGCGTATGGCCCGCTGGGGCGATGTGGAGGCGGGCGACGAGAAGAACTTCTGGCGCATGGCCGAGACCGGGCCCTGCGGCCCGTGCAGCGAGATCCACTTCGACCGCGGGGCGGAGTTCTCGGAGGGGCCGCACTGCACCCCCGACCACTCGGAGCACTGCCCGCGCTGGCTGGAGATCTGGAACCTCGTCTTCATGGAGTTCGACCAGCGCCCCGAGGGTCGTGTGCCACTGCCGTTCACGAGCGTGGACACGGGCATGAGCCTCGAGCGCCTGGCCAGCGTCCTGCAACACGTCGCGTCGAACTACGACACTGACCTCTTCGCCCCGATCCACGCGGCGATGCGGGGAATCCTGGGGCACGATCCCGAAACCTTCGAGGCCGAGCGCTTCAGCTACCAGGTCATCGCCGACCACGTCCGGGCGGTCACCTTCCTCGTCGCCGACGACGTGCGGCCCGCCAACGAGGGGCGCGGCTACGTCCTGCGCCGGATCGTCCGCCGTGCCGTGCGCCACGGCCGGCTGCTCGGCCGTCGCGAGCCGTTCCTGGCCCAGCTCACGGCCACCGTGATCGACACCATGGGCGAGGCGTACCCGTACCTCGTGGAGCGAGCGACGACCATCGGGTCGATCATCGCGCAGGAGGAGCGGCAGTTCGCGCGGACCCTGGATGCCGGCACGGACCAGCTCGAGGCGGCGCTCATCCCGCTCACGGGCGCCGAGCGCGAGGTGGGGCGGCGGCCGGAGTCCCTGCCGCCCGACGCGCCGGTGCTGCCCGGCGACTTCGCCTTCCGCCTGCACGACACGTACGGCTTCCCGATCGACCTGACCGTGGAGCTGGCCGCCGAGTACGGCGTGGCCGTGGACCGGGAGGGCTTCGAGCGGGCGCTGGGTGAGCAACGCCGGCGCAGTCGCAGCGGCAAGAAGGCCGAGCTGTCGCGCCAGGCCGAGCAGACGGCACTCTACCAGGCCATACAGTCCCGGGCGGGCGACTCGGCATTCCTCGGCTACGAGACCACGTCCGCCGAGGGGCGCGTGGTGGCCATCCTCCGCGACGGCGTCGAGTACGACGAGCTGACCGGGCAGGGCGCCGCCGAGGTCGTGCTCGATCGCACGCCCTTCTACGCCGAGGGGGGTGGCCAAGTCGGCGACCGTGGCGAGCTGCGCGAGCCGGGCGGCGGCTCGCCCCTGTTCGCCGTCGAGGACACGCAGAAGCCGGTCGGCGGGCTGATCGTGCACCAGGGCCGCCTTCACGGTCGGCTGAAGGTGGGCACTACGGTGCAGGCCGAGGTGGACGCCGAGCGCCGCGCCCGCACGATGCGCAACCACACCGCCACGCATCTGCTCCATCGCGCCCTGCGCAACACGGTCGGCGAGCAGGCGCGGCAGGCAGGCTCGCTCGTGACGCCCGACTACCTGCGCTTCGACTTCCCCTTCGACCGGGCACTCACCGCCGATGAGAAGCGGGTCATCGAGGCCGAGGTGCGCCGGGTCGTCCGGGAGGACCGGACCGTCACGCCCGCCTTCATGCCGATGGCCGAGGCCGTCGCGCTCGGCGCCGATGCCTTCTTCGACGAGAAGTACGGCGAGACCGTGCGCACGGTCGCGGTCGAGAGCTACAGCCGCGAGCTGTGCGGCGGCACGCACTGCCGTGCCACCGGCCAGATCGGCGGCTTCCTCATCACCGCCGAGCGGAGCATCGGCTCGGGGATGCGCCGCATCGAGGCCGTCACCGGCGACGCCGCGGACGCCCTGGTGGCGGAGCGCTTCGGCCTCCTGGAGCGGATCGCCTCCGCCGTCGGCGCCCAGACGATCGACGCGGCTCCGGACCGCGTCGTCGAGCTGGGGGCGAAGGTCCGCGAGCTGGAGAAGCGCCTGCGGGCCGGCGCCGCGTCCGGGCCCCGCCGGCCGGGCGAGCTGGTCGCCGGGGCCGAGACGGTGGGCGCCGCGCGCTACCTGGCCTACGCGGGCGAGTTCGGCTCGATGGACGAGCTGAAGGCCTACGCGAAGGACCTGCGCGGGGCACTCGGCTCGGGCGTCATCGCGCTCGCCCTCGACGCGGACGAACCGCAGCTCTTCGTGACCGTCAGCGACGACCTCGTGTCGCGCGGCGTGAGCGCCGCCCGCCTCGTGGGGACCGGCGCGCCGCCGATCGACGGCAAGGGGGGCGGACGCCCGGCCATGGCCCAGGCGCGCGGGACACGGCGCGAGGGGATCGGCGAGGCGCTGGCGGCGATCCGGGCCCAGCTCGCGGCGACACCCGACGGGACGGCCGCCTGACGATGGCCTTCTGGCGCCGCTTCCTGCAGCGCGACGGGGACGGGCCCGCGGTCGCCTGCACGGCGCTCGACGTGGGTACGGAGTTCGCCAAGGCGCTCGTCTTCGAGATCGCGGAGGACGGCAGCGGGGTCGTGCGCGGCGTGGGCCGCCAGCGCCAGGGCCTGAGCCACATGCAGTCGGGCACGGTGGCCGACATCGACGCCGTGGTCGACAACTGCTCGGTCGCCCTCCAGGAGGCCGAGGAGATGGCCGGCTTCCGGCCCACGCAGGTCGTCATCGGCATCGCCGGCGAGCTGGTCAAGGGCTTCACGACGAGCCACGTCCAGGAGCGCAAGCGACCCGATACGCCGATCAGCGAAGGCGAGCTGCAGCGGCTCATCGACGGGGTGCAGCGCGAGGCGCTGGGCGAGGCCGAGCGGGCCATCACCTGGGAGACCGGGCTGCCCAACGTGGACGTGCGCCTCGTGCACGCGGCCGTCACCGGGGCCCAGATCGACGGCTACGCGGTCACCAACCCGGTCGGTTTCAAGGGTCGCAACGTGCGCATCAGCATCTTCAACGCGTTCGCCCCGCTGGTCCACCTGGGGGCGCTGCAGAGCGTGGCCGGCCGGCTCGACCTCGAGCTGCTGGCGGTCGTGGCCGAGCCCTACGCCGTGGCCCGTTGCGTCGGCGGCGACGACGTGCTGCAGGCCGGCGCCCTCTTCCTGGACGTCGGTGGTGGCACGACGGACGTCGCGCTGGTGCGCCAGGGCGGCGTGGAGGCCACACGGATGTTCGCGCTCGGCGGGCGCGCCTTCACGAAGTCCCTGGCCGATCGGCTGGACCTGCCCTTTGCCCGCGCCGAGGCCCTCAAGGTCGATTTCGCCCGCGGCCTGGCCGTGGAACGCGCCGAGGATGTCGAGCGCATCGTCTCCGACGACGTGGCCGTGTGGGCGGCCGGCGTCGAGCTGATGCTCGAGGAGCTCGCCGGTCGTGAGCTGCTGCCCGGCCGGATCCACGTGTGCGGCGGCGGCTCGCGGCTGCCGCACCTCACCCGCGCGCTGAGCGATCCGGCCTTCGCGCGGCGGCTGCCGTTCTCTCGCCCGCCTGCGGTCTCGATCATCGAGCCCTCGGAGGTCAGCGCCATCCACGACGCCACCCAGCTGCTGGTGGATCAGCAGGACGTGACGCCGATGGGGCTGGCCTACCAGGCCATCGAGATGGCCTCGACCGAATCGCCGCTCGACAACGCCCTGCGCCGCGTCCTGCGCGCTATGAAGGTCTGACCATGGCTGTCGCCTACCTCGACGTCGAGGACGAGATCACCACCGCCGTCACGCGCATCCGGGCCAGCGAGGAGCCGCACCTCGCGCTCGTCCTGCCGCCGGGCTCACGCATCGGCACCTCGCGCATCAACTTCCGGCTCCTCGCCCGCGAGGCTCGGGAATCCCAGCGCAGCATCGCCATCGTGACCGTCGAGCCCGGCGTGCGCGCCATCGCGGTCTCGGCCGGGCTGGCGGCGTACGCATCGGTCGGCGAGTACGAAGCCGCGGGGGCCGTGGACGCCGGCGCTGAGCCGGGGCGGCCGACCGTCGTCACGCCGCCCGCGCCTGAGTCGGAGTCGCGGGCGCCGGTCGAGCCCGAGCCAGCGCCGCTGGTCGAGCCCCAACCCGCACCGCCCACAGCCACCCCTCGGCCGGAGCCGGCCTTCGACCTGCCGCTCGCGGGGGGCCTGCGGCGCGAGACCGCCCCGGCCCCGGGTCGGCGTCGGGGCTTCGTCATCGCCCTGGTGGCCCTCCTGGCCGTCGCGCTCGTCCTCGCCGCGGTGGGGGCGCTGCTGGTGCTGCCGAGCGCCACGATCACGGTCGTGCCGCGCATCGAGGACGTCGGTCCGATCGCCCTGACCATCGTGGCCGACCCGCAGGCGACGGAGCCGGATCTCGTCACTGGCGTCGTCCCGGCGCAGACCGTGGAGTTCTCTCTGCGGGCCAGCCGGGTCTTCGACGTGACCGGGGTCAAGGTCAGCGAGACGAAGGCGACCGGGACGGTCGTGTTCACGAACCTCGATACCGGCGGGCGCAACACGATCCCCGCCGGGAGCATCGTGGCCACCGACTCGAACGTGCGCTTCGCGACGCTGGCGGCGGTGACGCTGCCGCGGGCGAAGATCATCGGGGGCACGAGGATCGTCCCAGGACGCGCCACCGTCATGGTCGAAGCCGTGGCTGCCGGAGAGTCGGGCAACGTCGCCGCGAACGCCATCGACAACGTGCCCAGCGGCGAGGATCCGATCGTGCTCCAGGTCAGCAACCCCGACGCGACGACCGGTGGCACCCGCACCGAGACGAAGCAGGTCTCCCAGGATGATCTCGACCAGGCGCTGGCTGCCCTTTCGACCGACCTCGACTCCCAGCTCGCTGCGGCCCTGGCCGAGCCGGCCACGGCGCCGGCGGGGACGACGCTCGTGCAGGACACGGCGGCCATGGGCGACCCCGCCCCCGAGCCGGCCCCCAAGAGCCTGCTCGGGCAGGAGGTCGAGACGTTCGAGCTGACGCTCTCGGCGACCGCGACGGTCCTGGCCATCGACGAGTCGGGCCTGGAGCCGCTCGCCCGCGAGGCGCTCACCGCCGAGTTGCCCACCGGGCGCGAGGTGCTGCCCGACACGGTCCAGGTGACCATCGGCGAGCCCCGGGTGGAGGAGGGTCGCGTCACGATCGCCGTCAGCGTCACGGCCCGGGCCTGGCAGCCGCTCGACGCCGCCGCGCTGCTGGCCCGGGTCCGGGGCCTCAGCGTCGCGGAGGCGTACGCAGCCCTGGAGTCGTACGGCGAGGTGACCATCGAAACCTCGCCGTTCTACGTGGGGACCATCCCCACCCTCGACGACCGCACGACGCTGACGATCTCGTCACCGGCGAGCCCGTCCCCGTGACGCGGTTGCTGGGCATCGATCTCGGGCAGCGGCGCATCGGGCTGGCCGTCGGCGATACCGAGAGCGGTGCCGCCCGCGGGCTGGCCACGATCGCCCGCGGGGAAACGGAGCGCGACGCCGCGACGCTGGCACGTCTCGTGCGCGAGCAGCGGGTGGACGAGTTCGTGCTCGGCCTGCCGCGCAACGCCGACGGCAGCGAGGGGCCGCAGGCGCTCGTCACCCGCGCCTGGGCCGCCGACGTGCTGGCCGGACTGCGCCTGCCCGTCGCGTTCCGCGACGAATACCTCACCAGCGTTGCGGCGGAGGACAGTCTTGGCCGGACGCCACGCGGCCGCAGCGGCGGTCCCCCTTCCCGTGCGGCGCTCGACCGACGCCGCGGCGCGGTCGACCGCGAGGCCGCCCGCATCATCCTCCAGGCCGAACTCGACGTCCGACGTGGAGTGCGCTCGTGACCGGTCCGCGCCGGGACCGGCCGATGGCCCGTCCGGCATCCCAGCCGCCGGCGCAGCGGCGCGGCACCTTGACGCGCTCGGAGGTCTCGAGCCGGCGCCGGCCACCGGGCCCGGGAGGTGCCCGGCGGGGCCTGCGCGTGGCGCCGTGGGCCATGCTGCTGGGGCTGGCTGCCCTGGTCCTGCTGGGCGGCTTCCTGCTCCTGCGTCCGGCCATCGCCGGCTTCGTCGTCGGCATCGCCGAATCGAATCCGCAGTCCCTCACGGTGCCCTTCGTCGCCGACCTCGTGGCCGAGGACCTCGGCGATGCGCTGACGACGGCCGCCGGGTCCGACCCGGCCCCGGTGCCCTTCGAGGTGCCCGCTGGCGCGACGGCCTCGCAGGTCGCCGACGCCCTGTACGAGGCCGGCCTCCTGAGCGAGCCGCTCGTCTTCGAGTACGTGGCCATCACCGGCGGCCGGGCGGACTCGATCCAGGCCGGCGTGTACGAGCTCAGGGCGACGATGACGCCGGGGGAGATCCTGGCGACCCTGCAGGACGCCCCCGTGCAGACGGTGACCGTCGCCCTGCGCGAGGGCCTGCGTCTCGAGCAGATCACCGCCTACGTCGAAACACTCCCCCTTGGCGGTGCCGTGGCGCGCGATTTCTACGACCTCGCCACCGCGCCAACGGCGGAGCTGCGCGCGGACTTCCCATTCCTCGACGCGCTGCCCGAGGGCCGCTCGCTGGAGGGCTTCCTCGGCGCCGGCACGTATGAGGTCTACCCCTGGGTCAGCGGAGACGATCTCGTGCGCATGCTGCTCGACCAGTGGCGCCGCCTGACCTCCGAGGCGGACCCGCTCGCGGCCGCGAAGGCGGGCAAGAAGGACTTCTACGAGGTGCTCACCCTGGCCAGCATCGTCGAGCGCGAGGCCGGCGTGGATGCCGAGCGCGCCCTCATCGCCGGCGTCTACCAGAACCGGATCGACCGAGGGATGTTGCTCAACGCCGACCCGACCGTCTACTTCGCCTGGGACACGGTGCAGCTCGGGCAGCTCGAGTTCGCGCGCTGGCAGGAGTACGCGTTCTGGAATCCGATCGGACGGCCGCTGGCCGGCGTCGACCTGCCCGAGGCGCTGGCCGGCTACCAGACATATCAGCGCCGCGGCCTGGTCCCGGGTCCCATCTGCACGCCGACGGTCGCCTCGATCCAGGCCGCGCTGCGTCCCGACACGAAGGCCGGTTACCTCTACTTCGTGCTGAAGAACGACGGCTCGCGGACGCACGCCTTCGCGAAGACATACGAGGAGCACAGGGCGAACCTCAAGAAGTACGGCTACCAGTAGACCGTAGGTGCAGCGAGGGTACGGCGACCGACACCTAACCGCCGAGTCTCGGCTGGCTCAGGCTCCGGAAGGGACCTGGGGGCCGCGGATCCCTTGTCGGGAGGACCAGGGCTCCGGCCGACGCGGTCGGAGCCCTGGTGGTCCGCCAGGCGCGTTCGATGGGTCAGTCCGCTTCGCCCAGCCCGCGTCCCGGGCCGCCCGGGTCCTTGCCCGCAAGGATCGGCGGGAGGACGGACGGAGCGCCCTGGGCCGGGTTCGGCTTGAAGCTGTGGTTCGCCACGATGAACGTGTCATCAACGAGTAGCACGTCCCCGGTTCCGTTCCCGTCGACGTCCAGCCAAACGTCGGCGAATCCGCCGGTCAGGCGCCCGGCGGCATTCGTCCCGGTGAACGAGACCCCGCCAGTCGTGCCATTGATGATGACGTCGACCTTCTGGCCGGCGCCGTCGGCCTTGCTCTCGTTCACGCAGTCGGCAGCGAGCACGGGACCGAAGGCGAGCAGCATCAGACCGGACGCGAGGAGAAATGCGCGTGAGATTCGGCGGAGCACGTTGAAACCCTCCACTGTTCGGACTCCTTCCCGGGGGCACGCCGGGTCAGGTGCGGGTCGGTCTCGCCCGTGGCTCAGCGCGAATCGGGCGCCTCCCGCAATCGAGCGATACTGCACTCTCGCGCTTAGGGTTGTCCATGCCTGAGACGTTTCCTGGTGCGCCGACGCACCAACCACGGGATCTAGGCAAGGCGCTCCGTCCATCGCGTCTACAAGGAGACGACGTCGTTCGTGTCCGAATGCGACGAGGGTCCGACCGGGCTTGCCACCGCGGTGCGGTTTGTGCCGACGCCGTAGGCCTTCCCGCCGGCCCCGGCCCCGGAGCGCCTGACCGACAGCAGCTCGATAGACCGACCGGAGCCACATCGCGACCGATGCCTCTTGTCAAGGGCGATGTGCGTGGTCACGCTGCACCCCTATCACGGGAGGCTGTGACGCGCGGCACCGATCCCGGCCGCCGGGACCGCGCCGGGCCCACTGGCGAGACAGACCCGCGGGTAGGCGTCCCCAGGAGAGGATCGCGTGCGCACAGGAGCAATCCCGCGTTGGCTGCCCGCCCTCGCGGCGCTCGCGTTGACCATCGCCATGCCCGCGGCACAGGGCGTGCCCGCGGCGCGAGCCGCCTTCCCGGTGTCGAACGGGACGATCGCCTTCATGTCGACGCAGG
>Ga0209640_10006082_pt1 | contig 10564 bp, 14 predicted proteins | sample RifCSP10_1_FD_184018 | JGI IMG/M metagenome (GOLD analysis project Ga0209640, IMG submission 184018) | Soil microbial communities from Rifle, Colorado - Rifle CSP2_sed 10_1 (SPAdes) (version 2) | ecosystem: Environmental > Terrestrial > Deep subsurface > Rock core/Sediment | place: Rifle...
CCTTCTTTGCGGCGCTCAACGCCGCGGACGGCTCGGTCATCGGGCAATGCAAACCACGGCATCGGCATCAGGAGTTTCTGTCGTTTCTGAATCATCTCGATCGCAATGTCCCGAAACATCTCGACGTGCATCTCATCCTTGATAACTACGCCACGCACAAACATGCGAAGGTGCGGGCGTGGCTCGCCAAGCGCCCGCGTTACCACCTGCACTTCACGCCGACCTATAGCTCCTGGTTGAACCAGGTCGAGCGCTGGTTTGGGGTTATTACGAGCCGCGCCATCCGCCGCGGCTCGTTTCGTTCGGTGCGCGAGCTCACCCAGAACATTCAACAGTTCATCGAACGCCACAACCACGACCCAAGACCGTTTAAGTGGACCGCCAGCGCCGATTCGATCTTCGAGAAACTGACTCGATTAAGTAAGGTTATTTCTGGGACACTACACTAGCATGAAGCGGTTAATCCAACGCGAAACCGCTGCAAGGACTCGGTGCCATGTCGATCGATACGCTCGATGCGCTTCGTCTGCTTTACCCGCAACCCAAGGGGGTCGCGGCGAAAAAACAACTAAGCCATTTGGACCCGCATTGCCGCCGATTCATTGGCCTGTCGCCGTTTCTCGTCATCGCGAGCCGCAACAGCGCGGGAGACCAAGATGCATCGCCACGCGGCGGCGATCCCGGGTTCGTGCAGATCGCCGACGAAAAAACACTGCTCATCCCCGATGCCAAAGGTAACAATCGTCTCGATACGCTGACAAATATTATCGAGACTGGAAAAGTCGGACTGCTATTTCTGATTCCGGGTGTCAATGAAACGCTGCGCGTCAACGGCGATGCACGGCTAAGCGATGCGGCTACGTTGATAGCACAGTTCGGTGCGATGCGGCGCACCCCTACGCTGGTTATCGAGATCGCCATCAAGGAAGCATATCTTCATTGCGCGAAGGCGTTCATGCGCAGCAAACTGTGGACGGGCGAGAACCGTGTCGATCGATCGACCCTACCCACGATCGAACAATTGATCGCCGATCAAATCGGCGCCCCGGCGTCCACCGAAACGCACGCGGAAATGGTCTTGCGCTACACCAACGATCTGTAACAACCGTCTTTATCCGACCGGGCGAGCAGTCGCCCCAACATCAACAACAAGGAGAGGTTCGTATGAAAATCCTGGCATCCATCCTCGTCGGCCTGGTGACACTGACTCATGTCGGCTTTCTCGTGCTCGAGATGTTTTTTTGGAACCACCCCGTGGGCCGCAAGATTTTCAACATGACGCCGGAAATCTCCGCCGCCTCCGCGGCACTCGCGGCGAATCAGGGGCTGTACAACGGCTTCCTCGCAGCGGGCCTGCTCTGGGGTTTGATCACGAGTCGCTACGACGTACAGATTTTCTTTCTCGCTTGCGTGATCGTTGCCGGCGTTTACGGCGGCCTCACGGCCAAGATGTCGATCATTTATCTGCAAGCATTACCCGGCGTGCTCGCGCTTATTCTCGTGCTGCTCGCCCGCCGAGGCTGACTTAGCAACGACTGTAGGTTGGGTTGAGCGAAGCGAAACCCAACAAAATAGTATTCTCCCCGCCACCCGAAAGGCGCGAGAGCCGAAGCAAAGGACTCGAAATAAGATTTTGTTGGGTTACGCCGCTTCGCGGCTAACCCAACCTACGTGACTGGGGTTTGCTCGCGGGGCGCGCGGACGTTCAAGTTTTTTTCCTCGCCTGCGTGATTGTCGCCGGGCTTTACGGCGCCTTCACCGCTAAATTCACGATTCTTTTTGTTCAGGCATTACCGGCACTGATCGCCCTGGCACTGGTTCTGCTGCCTCGAAACTACTGAATCGACACTGCGGCACGACACGATCCCATCCACTTGCAGCCCGCGAGCGCCGCGGTGGCGCTATCGTCCTTCCGATAAGCGGCATGGCGATAGCGCTTGACCTTGACGTTACGTCAAGCCGGATACTCTCGGCACGCAACGCGACGGGGTTCTGATGTTTCGCATCGGTGAGTTTTCGCAAATCGCTCGGGTCTCGGGCCGGCTGCTGCGCTACTACGACAGCATAGGTTTGCTGCGCCCAGAGCACATCGACACGCAAACCGGGTACCGCCATTACAGTGCCGCGCAACTGCCGCGGCTCAACCGCATCCTGGCGCTCAAGGATCTGGGGCTGTCGCTCGATCAGATTGCCAAGCTCGTCGACAACAAAATATCGACCGATGAGATACGCGGCATGCTGATGCTGAAAAAAGCCGAAGTCGAACAATCGTTGCACGAAGAAGCCACGCGGCTGCGACACATCGAGTCGCGGCTGCAACAGATCGAACAACAAGGCGCGCTTGCCGACTACGACGTCGTGCTCAAGCCCGGCCGGGCGCGTCCGTTCCTATCGGTGCGCGCGACGTTCCCGCTATTTGCCGACGCGTTCGCGATGGTGCAGGAAGTAGCGCGCGTCGTTACCGCGCAGGTACCGCCACAGTCGCGCGAGCACATGATCGTCGTGGCGCATTCGGATTTCGAGGAAGAAAATCTGGACCTTGAGATCGGGTTCAGTTTGACGCAGGAAGTAAAGAAGAGCATCGCCCTGTCCGGCCGATTGAAACTGGCGACCCACGAACTGCCGGCCGTGGAAACACTGGCGACCTTGGCTCGAACCGGTGCTGCGTCCGAAACCCATCTCGCCACCGGCGCGCTTGGGCTATGGATGGAAGCCAACGGCTATCACGTATCCGGTCCGTGCCGCGAAGTGTTTATCGAGGTGCCATTCCAGAAGCCCGGCCAGGAGAACGTCGTCATGGAAATTCAGTTTCCGGTAACCAAAGCCGCGTAATCGGCTGACGGACACCGGCGCGCACGCGCGCCGGAATTCAAACGGTCCCGCAGTAGTCGGGCGCAAGCGCCACGCGCTCCCGCCCCGGGATGACTCGTGCCTGAAAACCAACCGCGATCCACGCGATCGCTAGCTGAGAGGACGTAGACATGTTGAAAATTTATGGTGTTCCTATTTCGGTACATACGCGCAAGGTGATCGTTACCTGCATGGAAAAGCAACTGAAGTTCGAGAACGATCCGGTGATTCCGTTCCAGCCACCGGCGAACTGGGATTCGCTCAGCCCAACGGGAAAGATTCCGGCAATGACGGATGGGGATTTCACGCTCGCGGATTCAACCGCCATTTGCGCCTACCTCGATCGCGCGTATCCGCAGCATCCCATCTTCCCGAAAGACATCAAGGAATACGCGCGCGCAATGTGGTTTGAGCAATACGCCGGCGCGCTGTTTCGCGATGTGATCCACGGGTTGTTTTTTCAAAAGATCATTCGACCGAATATTTTGCAGCAGCCAACCGATACCGACGAAATGGATAAGATACTGATCGAGGCGATGCCGAAGACGTTCGGGTATCTTGAGCGCCAGATCCGTGGCGATTACGTCGCCGCTAACCAGTTCAGTATCGGTGACATCGCGTTGACATCGAACCTGATCAACTATCACTACCTCGGTTTTGAAGTCGACGCGAGTCGCTTTCCCAAGCTCTCGGCCTATTTCAAGAAACAAATCGCACGACCTGTGTTCGCGAAGGCGTTGGCGGCGGAACAGCCGTTTGCCAACGGCATGGGGCTCGATCGCGGGTTCGCGACCGGGTTAGTGGCGGCAGCGTAGCGCTCTAGCGCGCGGCCTTCCGTGACGCCGGCGCGACGGACTAGGTCCCGTTGCGCCGGCGTCTGCGGTCACGTCGCCACCGCCCCTGCGCGATTTTTCCAAAACTACACGCATGAGTTAGCATGGCCGTCGCTTTCATCGCGAGAGTCCGTGGGTCATGTACGATTTCAAATTCTGCCCGGTCTGTGCAACACCGCTGCGCGAAACACTTATCGACGGCGAGCCGCGTCGTGCTTGCGCGGCGGACTGCGGATACATTCATTACAACAATCCGACACCGGTGGTTGCCGCCATCGTCGAGCACGACGGCTGCGTGGTGCTGGCGCGCAATCGCGCATGGCCGGCGACCTGGTACGGTTTGATCACCGGATTTCTCGAACGCGGAGAATCGCCGGCGCAAGGCGTCCTGCGCGAAGTAAAAGAAGAACTCAGCCTCGACGCCGGCGAAGCCAACTTAGTGGGAGTTTATTCGTTCGAACGCATGAACCAGGTCATTATCGCGTACCACGTTCCCGCCACTGGCGCGATTGTGCTGAACGACGAGCTGGTCGACTATCGGCGTGTGCCGCCGCCGCAGTGTCACGTGTGGGATTCCGGCACCGGCGACGCACTGCGCGACTGGTTGCGTAGCCGCGGTTTCGAGCCGGCGGTGATCGAGCGCATTCGTTAACAACGCCGCGATGCGTCACTTGATCGTTGCCAGCGTCCTCATCGCCACATCGATTGCCGCAATCGGCGGCGACGGTGCAGCGAACCGTTCGAACGACATTCCGACCTACGGTTACGAAGTCGTTAATACCTGGCCACACGATCCCAACGCCTACACCCAAGGCCTAACGGTGAAAGACGGTGTCCTATACGAAAGCACCGGGCGCTATGGCGCCTCCAGCCTGCGCATTGTCGATCTCGCCACCGGACGAATCGAAAAATCGGTAAATCTACCCGCCAAGTATTTCGGCGAAGGCATCGCCGTGCTCGGCGACCGACTATTCCAGCTTACGTGGCGCGAGCACATCGGATTTATCTACGATCGACACACGCTCGCTCGACTCGGCGAATTCAGTTACGACGGCGAGGGCTGGGGTCTAACCACAGACGGTCGTTCGCTCATCCTGAGCGATGGAACCGATCGACTCCGCTTTCTCGACGCGCAATCGTTTCGCGTCCACAGAACACTCAAAGTCCGCGATCGTGGCGAACCGTTACGTAACCTGAACGAACTTGAACTGGTGAACGGCGAGATTCTCGCGAACGTCTGGCAAAGCAACGCTATCGCGCGCATCGACCCGGACACGGGGCAGGTACGTGGATGGATCGACCTGCGCGGTTTACTAAACGTAGACACGGCGGACGCGGTGTTAAACGGAATCGCCTACGATGAAGCACGCGATCGGCTGTTGGTCACCGGCAAACTATGGCCGGCACTGTTCCAGATTCGACTACGGCAGCCGGACCGTCATTGACTGCACCCATGCCCGCCGTTCCTGCCGATATTCGCGATTTCTTCGTCCGCTATCGCGACGCCTTCGACCGGCTCGACGGCGAAGCCGTCGCGCGACTTTATGCGATACCCTCGGCGCTCGTGAGTCCGCAGGGATATTTTCACTGGGCTGACTTCGATTCGATCAAGCGCAATATGGCGGCGCTATGTCAGCGTTATCGGGGGCATGGCTATCGAAGCGCACGCTTCGAATTTTCCGGCTTCCTCGCGCTCGCATCGACATTCGCGGTCGTTGACCTGCTCTGGCATATCGAGCGCACCGGCGACTACAAGCCGTGGCGGTTTCATACCGGCTACAACTTGCGGCGTCACGATACCGATTGGCGTGTGCAGTTCGTAACCGCCTATGAAGAAGGCATCACCTAACACGGCGCGAGCAGGTCACCATTGAACCGCTTGCTAGATATAAATCATCTTGCGCGTCATGCCGCCGTCGACGACGAAGTTTTGGCCGGTGATGAAACCTGCTTGCACGGATAGGAGGTAGGCCACCATATCGGCGATATCTTCCGGCTGCCCGACGCGGCCGACCGGGTGTTGTTCGTGATCGGCGGTGCTGATCGGTTGCGGCTTGCGGCCTGAACGTTTCTTCCACTGACTACTGTCGATCCAGCCGGGGCTGATGCAATTGACGCGAACCTCGGGTGCGAGACTGACGGCGAGCGCGTGGGTTAGTGCGACGATGCCGCCCTTGGACGCAGAGTAGGCTTCGGTGTGGCGTTCGGATTGAAGTGCACGCGTCGAGGCGATATTAACGATTGCGCCGCGGGTTGCGCGCAAGCGATCGGCTGTATGCTTGACGCACAAAAACGCGCCGGTCAAATTCGTCGCGAGCACGCGGTTCCATTCTTCCAGGGTTAACTGCTCGACCGGTTTGTTGGCACTGATACCGGCGTTGTTCACTAGTGCGTCGAGGCGACCGAAGGTGCGCGCGGACTGCGCCGCTAATCGACCGACGTCATCTTCGTTCCCAACGTCGGCCTGGATGAACAATACATCGCCCAGAACCTGCAACTCGGTTTCGGTCTCGCGCCCCGCTTCCTCGTCGTGGTCGGCAATCACGACGGCAAAGTCATCGCGCAACAAGCGGCGCGCGGTCGCCTTGCCGATACCTTGGGCGCCGCCGGAAATGATCGCGACTTTTCGCAGATTGGCGTTCATTCTGGGTGCGGCGATTCTCCGAATCGATTGTCTCGCGGGATTGTGAGCAAGATCCCGACTCTACAGCGAATTCAACGACGCGCTACAATGGCGCATTGCGCCAAGAAACTCCATAACCATGATCGGACGCATCCGGCACGGATGGACCACGGCGGACAACGCCGACCCCTACGAGCGCTTGTTGCGCGGTGAAATATTTCCTGCAATCGCCGCCAAGGAGGCGTCCGGCTATCGTGGCATTCAGCTATTTCGCCGCGGGCTTGCTTCCGGCGGCGTCGAATTCATCACGATCATGTGGTTCGATTCCGGGGAGACGGTGAAGCGGTTCGCCGGCGATGATTATGAACGCGCGGTCGTCCCGGCAACCGCGCCGGCGCTGCTTGCCCGTTACGCTGCGCGCTCGCAGCACTACGAAATCAAAGAACAACTGAGCTATTGAGCCAATCGAGAGCGCGATGAAATACACCGGAAGCTGTCACTGCGGCGCCATTCGATTCGATGTCGAGGCGCCTGAACATATCGAGGCGAGCGAGTGCAATTGCTCAATGTGTTCGCGCGTCGGCTTTCTGCACTTGATCGTGCCGAAATCGAAGCTAACGCTGCTGCAAGGCCGCGAGCACATTACCACCTACACATTCAACACCGGCGTAGCCAAACATACCTTTTGCAAAATCTGTGGCATCAAACCGTTCTACGTGCCGCGATCGAATCCGGATGGGTATAGCGTGAACGTACGCTGTCTCGATCCGCCGCCGGCAAACCTCACGATCAAACCCTTCGACGGTAAGAACTGGGAGCAACACGCGGATGCGCTCGCACACTTAAGCAGCCCGCCCGCGTAATGAACTTGAAGAACTGCCGCCCGGGCGCAGCTGTTGCGGCCCAAGCGACGCAGCTACAATGAATTCTGCGCACTCAAGAAAAAGGAGACGCCATGGCTAAGAAAAAATCGAAAGCAGCAGTGAGAACCAAACCCAAAAAGAAAACCGCGCGGCCTGCGGCAAAGCGACGACCGACAAAAGCCGTAAAAAGAAAGTCGGCGCCGGCAAAATCCAAGGCGCCGAAACCGAAGGCACTCGCGAAATCGCGCGTTACCACGCTACCGAACATCGAGGTCCAAACCACGAGCGGTGGGCGCGTACTGCTATCGGGGTTGAAGGGCCGGAACGTCGTGCTGTATTTCTATCCGAAGGACGACACCCCCGGCTGCACCACCGAGGGTTGCGATATTCGCGATCGCTACGCGGAGTTCCGCAAACTCGACGCCGTGGTCTATGGCATTTCGCGCGACGGCGTCGATTCGCATGAACGCTTCAAGGCCAAGTTCGGCTTTCCGTTCGAGCTGATCGCCGACCCGGACGAAAAATTGTGCCGCGCCTTCGGCGTGATACAGCAGAAGTCGTTGTACGGGCGCACCTACATGGGCGTGGACCGCTCGACCTTCATCTTCGACAAAACCGGATCATTGCGTAAGAGTTTTCATGGCGTGAAGGTGCTGGGGCACGTTGACCAAGTGCTCGACGAGTTGCACAAACTGTAGCGCTGGGTCGACGCAGTGGCAAAACGGCGTAAGATTTTCGTGCTCGACACGAACGTGTTGATTCACGATCCCACCGCCATACTTCGTTTTCACGAGCACGACGTCTACCTACCGATAGTCGCGCTGGAAGAGCTCGACAAGGCCAAGGTCGGCATGTCCGAAGTCGCGCGCAACGTGCGCCAAGTAAGCCGCTTCATCGACGATTTGGTCGAGAGCGCGAACGGCGAAATCGCGAGTGGCGTGAAGATACCGTCGGTGACGCCGGATATCCCGACCGGCAAACTGTATTTCCACATGGCCGCGGTGCACAGTGTGTTGCCGGACGGCATGGATTTGCTGCGGCCGGATAACACGCTGCTCGGCGTAACGCTCGACCTCGGGAAGTCGCATCCGGACCGCGACGTCATCTTGGTGTCGAAAGACATCAATCTGCGCATCAAGGCACATGCGCTCGGCGTGCATGCCGAGGACTACACCACCGACCAGGTACTCGAGGACGCCAACCTACTGTATATCGGTGCCGAACGCCTGGACGCCGATTTCTGGGAGGCCCACAGCCGCGACATGGAATCGTGGAAAGAGGAAGGCCGCACGTTCTATCGTATTCGCGGTCCGCGCGCGCGCGCGTGGCTACCGAACCAATTTATTTACACCACCGACGATAGCGCGTTCGCAGCAGTGGTGCGACGCGGTGACGCCGACAGCGCCATCATCGAAGTCGTCAAGGACTACGTGCACGAGAAGCACAAGGTCTGGGGCATCAATGCGCGCAACCGCGAGCAAAATTTCGCGCTCAACCTGCTGCTGGATCCCGAGATCGATTTCGTTACCCTGCTCGGCCACGCCGGCACCGGCAAGACGCTGATGACGCTCGCGGCCGCGCTCACGCAAACACTGGAGTCGCGACGCTATACCGAAATCATCATGACGCGTCAGACCGTGCCGGTTGGGGAAGACATCGGTTTTCTGCCGGGCACCGAAGAGGAAAAAATGAGCCCGTGGATGGGCGCGCTCGAAGACAATCTCGAAGTACTGCACGACACCGGCTCGCAAGAGCACGGCGCCTGGGGCCGCGCCGCGACGAACGACCTATTGCGCTCGCGCATCCGCATCAAGTCGCTCAACTTCATGCGCGGGCGAACGTTTCTGCGCAAGTTCCTGATCATCGACGAAGCGCAGAACCTAAGCCCGCACCAGATGAAAACGCTGATCACCCGTGCCGGCCCCGGCAGCAAGATAGTCTGCCTCGGCAACATCGCCCAAATCGACACACCCTACCTCACCGAAACCACCTCGGGCCTGACTTACGTCGTCGATCGCTTCAAGCCCTGGGTCCATGCCGGTCACATTACGCTGCAACGCGGCGAGCGCTCGCGGTTGGCGGATTTTGCGTCGGAGAGTTTGTAGCAACGATCGTGTGCGCTATCGCGCACGATTAAGGTAGTCGTCGAGTGCTGTAAACCGCCTTTCTTAGCGTTTCCGCCATGCGCGTCTGCCAGCCGGGACCCGTCGCTTTCCAGCGCGCCAAGGTCTTGGGCGGCAGACGCAAAGAAATGGAGACGCGCGCATTGCCGGTCTTCGGGCGGCCGCGCGGCTTGAGCATTTGTTTCGCCGTAGCTCCGCCGAAGAGCCTCGGCAAGACTTCGCGCGCAGGGCGCGACCGGCTAAAAGTTTCTTTCTTCCAAGCCGGATTTTCGCGATCCGTCTTTTCAGGGTTGGGTTTGCGCTTCATACCGTTTCACCTCGCGTCGGTTGGCTTTGCGCAGGCGGCGCCTAAACGCTCACGTTGAACGGCGCGATGCTTTAGAGCGCCCGCTCGAACGTGTTGTTCGATCTCCTCGGTATCGGTCTGCATAGGTGTCGAGTAGTCGTCGAATCATCCGCTGATACGAAGTGTGGTTTCGCTCCGCAGCGGCCTTGAAGAAATCGACGCTTCGCCGACTCAGCGAGATAGTGACTTTAACGCCATCCTCGCTCACCGCCAGTTGCTCTGGCGGCGGGAGAAAGTCAGGAATGACCTCCGCCCTTATCGGCTCATTTGTGTATCTGATTCTCTTGCTCATAGATGCCCTTGCCTTTGCGCCAGTAGCCGGCGCCGATGATGCGGATCGCTTCATTCCGATAAGTGAAACGCACCGTGAGAATGCCCTCGTCAACGCATCCAAAACAGTAGAAGCGCTGCTCCGACTCGCTGTGCGTCAGGTCGCGAGCTATGACACGGTTCGGATCCAGAAACGCCTGTCGGGCGAGGGTGAAGCTGACGCCATGCTTTCGCTGGTTCTCCGCGTCCTTCTCGGAATCCCACTCGAAGCGGGTTGTCATCCCGGAAGACTAACATCTATATGGGCCACCTGCCATACGCTTGTATGTATATCGCCAACGTTCACGGTGACCCGCGTGCGCCGCGACCAACGATTTGTTGCGCGCGCTGGCGGGTTTTGCGTCGGAGAGTTTGTAGGAACTCGCCCTTGGGGCGAGTCTGTCGAATCAATTGTTGAATCGCCTACGGCGATATTCAAACGCTACTTGCGGGGCGCTCCGCCCCGGCACCCGGGGTCCATTTCTTTTGTTCGGCCAAAAGAAATGGACGAAAGAAAAGGCCGCCCCCGTCGCTGCGCCGCCCCCAATTAATTATTTCCCTCCCCCGCTGCGGTGACGTGCAGGGACGCACTAAGATAGCGGGAGACAGGAAGTCGG
>Ga0209640_10006083_pt1 | contig 10563 bp, 6 predicted proteins | sample RifCSP10_1_FD_184018 | JGI IMG/M metagenome (GOLD analysis project Ga0209640, IMG submission 184018) | Soil microbial communities from Rifle, Colorado - Rifle CSP2_sed 10_1 (SPAdes) (version 2) | ecosystem: Environmental > Terrestrial > Deep subsurface > Rock core/Sediment | place: Rifle...
TAGGTCGGAAAGAACAACACGAGCAAGGCATACGGTTTGAGCTGATGGGGTTTGGCCCAACGACGGAAGGCGGCATAGAAGCCGAGCTGGCCGAGAAACGAGAGCATGCTGAACACGACGAACCCGCCCAACAAATCTGGGGTGGTGATGGCGAACATCCCACCGGTGAACCACTCCACGACCTGGGTGCCGAGTGAGCCCCTCCCGGTGAGTGGTGGGACCGACCCTGCCCTCCATACCTCGGCCAACTGCGTGCCGACGGTGTAGTACCGGAGGGAATCCCCCGTTTCATAGACGTACTGCACCATGTAGTAGCGAGCGCCCGAACCCAAAATCTTGGCTACGAACCCAAGGGTCACCCATCTGGTGAGCCAGGCCGCGTCCACGGGTCGCCGCAGGAACGAGGCGACGCCCGCCATCAGAATCGTCGCCAGGGCCGTCATCAACAGCACTCCGGCTCCGGAGGCCCCGAGGGCAATCAGCAGGCCGAGACCGACCGCAGTCAAGGCGGCCAAAGCCCAGAACCAGCCCTCGTTATTCACAACAACTCCAAATCACTGGTGGCGATGTCCCAGGAGCGTAGATCGAAGGCATCCATATCGAGGTCGGTGAGTGGCAACGCAACGAGTTGGAGAGTCTTCAATCCCGGCACCGGGAGCATGCCTCCTCTGATCGCTGCCGATCTCTCGGGAGACCCCTTGGAGAAGAAGCCGGCGAGGTACGAGGCGCGATTGATCGCACCGACCCGGGACACCGCGGTGCGCCCCGCTCCTCCCAGGAGGTCGGAGAGCACCAACTCGGTGCGCCCGCTTCGGACCCCGACCCTGACCACCGCGGCCCCATCGCCGTCGGGAACGGTGCCGTATCGCACGGTGGGGTGGGATGCGAAACGCCAGGTCTGATATGCCTCGGTTCGGGCCGTCCTCAGCCCGCGTGGCGGACGGTCATGCTTGTCGATCGGCAGAAACCCTGTTGTCCCCGGGGCCACGATCTCCAGCGGGGGCGCTTTGTCCCCGTCCGGACGGACCGCGGTTCCAAACCGGGGCCGGGCCAGGACTCCGATGGCACCCACCTGGTGCCATCCCATGGACAGATAGCCGGCGCCAGAGCGGGGGTTAGGGGTGTTGAAGATGAGATCGATGCCCGTCTCGCGCGCCCGGCCCACGGCCTCGAGCGTGAGCGTCTTGAACACACCGCGTCGCTCATAATCAGGATGGGTCGCAGTATCAACCGGCCTCACACATCGAACCCGGTGGCCTTGGGCGGTGAAGAGGTCCCATCTCATGAAGGCGCGGACCCCGGCGATTCGATCTCCGAACCAGGCAAGCAGCACGATGGACGGACCGAAGGGGTTGATCACATGTTTCCAGGCCCAGAGCTCCGGTGTCCGCTTCAGCAGAGCCGTCTCTCCGAGTGCGGCACCGAGAACTTCCAGGATCGCATCCACATCCTCGGGGCGGGCCGGCCTGATCTCCATGTCAGGCACCGAGCACCTCCACGTACAGCTTCTCGTAGTCGGCGATCATCCGGGCGATCCCGTATTCGGCCGAAACCAGGTTCGACCCCGCCTCACCCCAGGTCTTGGCGTCGGGAGATTCGAGGGCTTGGAGCACGCCGGCCGCAAGCGCCTCGGGGTCACCGGGTGGCACCAAGAGCCCTGTGACTCTGTCGACGATCACGCTGGGCACCCCACCCACCGCGGTGGCGACGACGGGACGGCCAAGAGCAAGGGCTTCGAGGATGGCCAACGGAAGACCTTCGACGTCGGCAGGATTGACCACGACGTCAGCGGCGGCGAGGAAGGCGCGCGCATCCTCTCGTCTCCCCATGAACCGCATGTGCTGGGAGACACCTGCGGAGGCAGCCGACGCTCGCACTCGGGCGAGATCGCCGTCGTGCTTTTCGGCGCCGACAGACACCACAAGCACATCCGGGTTCTTCTTGACGATATGGGTGGTGGCTGCGATCAGGTTCTCGTGGCCCTTGTGGGGGCGAATGTTGCCGACATGGACCACCAAGGCCTGGCCGGGTTGCAGCTCCAGCTCGTTTCGAATCGCCCCGATCTCGGAGGGATCGGCAGAGACAGAAACCCCATTCGGGATGACCCTCGGCGTCGGGCCGGGGTAACCGATCAGGCTCTCGGCGACGGCTTGGGAGACTGCGATGACTGCCGCGTTGCGCCCATAGGTGAGCCGGTTGAGCAGACGGGTTGGTTGTCGATAGGAGCCGACGATGTTGTGTTCGGTGTACACCACGGGCTCGCTGGTCGCCAGGCGGGCCAGGATTCCGGCGCTGGGGAGATGAGCGTGGATGATGTCGGGTCTCCAGGCGGCGACCAGGGCTCGCAATCGGCGGTATGCGATCACGCCTAGCCCTCGTTCGGAGCCGAGGCAATCCGCGACGAAACCGGAGGCGGTGAGCCCATCGACGAGTTGGTCTTTCCAGGGAAGGAAGTAGGCGACGCGATAGTCGAACTGCTGGCGATCCCAGTGCGCCGCTCCCTCGGCGATGAGACGTTCGGCGCCACCGATCCCCAGGCCCTTGATGAGGACGAGCACACGCTGACGGTCACCCTGCGCCGACGACATCGGCTATCAGCTCCTCGAGCCCTTGGTCGAAAGCCATCTCGGATCGCCAGCCAAGGACCTCCTCGGCCCGTTTCGCCGACACCAAGGCCGGTGGTACGTCTCCGGGTCGCGGCTCGCCGAAGGTGAGCTCGGTTGGAAAACGTCGCACGATCTTCTCGGCGAGCTCTCTGATGGTGACGGTCTCGGAGGCGACGGTGTTGATGGGGATGCCCGACGCGTCGCTGCTCGCGGCGAGATGGAAAGCCCGTGCGATGTCCGAGGCGTGAGTGAACTGACGTCCCTGTGAGCCGTCTCCTTGGATCGTGATCGGCTCCCCACGTCGGGCCCGGTCGATGAAGATCCGGAACACCGAGTTGGCCCGAAGGCCGGTCCCATAGGCGGTGCCGAGCCGCAACGGGAGGGCGGAGAGCGAGCGGAGTTGGGTCGCGGCCAGGACCAGGGATTCCCCGGCGAGCTTGGTGATGCTGTAAGGATGGTCCGGTGCGGTCGGGTGCTCTTCGTCCAGCGGCTCATATCGAGGAGCCCCGTATACCTCCCAGGTGGAGGCGTAGATCAGACGTGCGCCATGTCTGATGGCGGCTTCGACGACGTTGGCGGTGCCGACCACGTTCACATCGGCGGCGAGAGCCGGTTGGTCCCCGGCGAGATAGACGTCACCGATGGCACCGACATGGGCGACGACGTCGGTCCCGGTCATCGCCCGATCCACCGAATTGGCCTCGGTCAAGTCTCCCTGGGAAAAACGTATCCCCTCCTGCGCGAAGGAGGCTACGTCGAACGCCGTCACCTCCCATCCGGCATCGCGAAAGTTTCGTGCGATATGACCGCCGAGAAAGCCGGCAGCCCCGGTCACCAGCATCTTCATCGTTTCCTCCCAGAATCCTCTGTAACACAGGCCGCTAGGGATCGTATTGCGACCCGGTGTCTTCCCCAACCTCTCCACACATACTCCCACGACCACCTCAAGCGTTCAATTGCCACTTTCGGCAACGACCGATTTGTGATAGCTTCTGCGGTCTGGGAGGTCCTGCCCGCTCGGCCGGACCGTATTGGGAGGCATTGAAGTTGTTGGGCGGCGCAATCAGTGGGGAGACTCTGGCGACGCGTTTGCGGCGAGCCATTTCCGGAGCCGCAGCGAGGGTCAGGGCCGATATCGCCTTCGCATTCATCGATGTTTTCATCGTCATCGCGGCTTACACCATCGCCCTAGCGATCAGGATGCTCGAACCCCTTGGTGTCGAGAACCCACAAACATTCGCCAGGGACTTCTCCAAGCTGCTACCGATAATCGTCTTGATCCACATTGTGGCCAATATGGCCTCCGGAGCGTACGGCCATGTCTGGGAGCACGCTTCCACCGACGAGGCGATGAAGGTGGTCATGGCCAATTCTGTGGCAGGGACAGTTGTGCTCGCCTTGTCCTACGGTCTCAGGACTTCTTGGTTCGACATCGTGTTGCCGGTTTCAGTCGTTGTAGTGGGTGCCTTTCTTTGTCTGGCCGGGATGGGGTTGGTCCGGTTTCGCTCCCGATTGTTCTCCTTTCGGAAGTCGGGTGGTGGTAACCGGATCCTGGTGGTGGGCACCGGTCGTGATGCCGCGGTGTTCGCCCGTCAGGTCCCGGAACTCGCCGATCAGGGCATGGCCGTGGGCTTCGTCTCCGATGGCCATTCCGCACCGGAGTCGGCTCGCCGGCTGGCGGGGTTGCGGATCCTCGGTCATCTCGGTCAGATCGCCGACCTCGTGCAGGAGTATGAAGTCGACGAGGTAGTCGTAGTCGGGACCGATCCCGCCCGCACCCGCGAGGTGGTGGACCGCTGTCTCGAAGTCGACGTCCGGCTTCGCATCCTTCCTGCGGCCGGCGATGTCATGGAGGATCGTTCGGCCGCGGTCGACGTTCGGGACATCAAAGTGGAGGACCTTCTGACCCGTCCTCGGGTCGCCACCGATCTCGAGGAGGTGGCCGGGCTCCTGAAGGGCAAACGGGTTCTGGTGACAGGCGCCGGCGGATCGATCGGGGGAGAAATCGTGGCTCAGGTGCTGGGTTTCGAACCGGCCGGGGTCTGGGCTCTGGATCGCGACGAGACATTGCTCCACGACTCATCGCTGGGGTGGACCGGTGAGGTGCACGCCGTCCTCGCCGACATCAGGGACGCCGAGAAAACCCTGACCACCTTCGAAAAGATCCGTCCCGACGTGGTCTTCCATGCGGCGGCTCTGAAGCACGTGCCGGTGTTGGAGGAGTTCCCCGACGAGGCAGTCCTGACCAACGTCATCGGCACCCGCAACGTGATCGAGGCCGGTTCCCGGGTCGGTGTCAGCAACTTCGTGCTCATCTCCACTGACAAAGCGGTGGACCCGGCGTCGGTGATGGGTGCGACCAAGCGCATTGCCGAGTTGATGGTTCAGTTGGGGCAGCACCGAAACGACGGTTGTGTGTATACCGCGGTCAGGTTTGGGAACGTACTCGGAAGCCGGGGCAGTGTCATCCCGACCTTTGTCGAACAGATCAAGATCGGGGGCCCGGTGACCGTGACCGACGCCGACATGACCCGATACTTCATGACTGTCGACGAGGCGGTGCAGTTGGTCCTCCAGGCCTCCGCCCTGGCGGAGGGATCGGAGGTGTTCGTCCTCGACATGGGCGACCCGGTGAGGATCGTGGATCTGGCCCGGCGTCTGATCCGGCTCGCCGGTCTCACCCCCGGTGCCGATATCCAGATCGAGTACACTGGCCGCCGGCCTGGGGAGAAGCTGACTGAGAGCCTTTCAACCGACCCTATGGCCCTGACCCGGAACCCGAAGATCTTTGAGGCTCGACTTGGCCATCCCACTGCATATGTGGTTCTCGACAGCGTCGCCGATCTCGAAGACGCCGCCCATGCCGGAAACCAGGAAGAAGTGAGGCGAATGCTCTCCTATCTGGCCAGCGCCGCAATACGGGCCGAGGCCGAACCCGCCGAGGTCGAGCTCGAGACACAATGGAGTTGAAGCGGCTGCTTCGGGTCCTTCGTGACCGTTGGTACGTCATCCTGGGGGTGGGGTTGCTTGGGTTGTTGGCCGGCTGGTACTTCACGAACCTAGCCAACGACAACCGCCAGCAACAGATTCAGGCGACCATCGCCATTCGGTTCGACCCCCAGGAATCGCAGACCGCCGAGGCACTGGCGGTACAGAGGGAAACCACCCTGGAAAGGGCCCGGCTCGCCGCCGGCGAGCTCTTGTTCGCCGACCCGACTACGAAATTCGTCGAAATCGACCCGGCCACGGGGCATCTGGTGTTCCGCGCCCTCGGCACAACCAACGCGGAAGCCAACGACAATGTGGTTCCCCTGCTCCAGGCCTATCTGGCTGTCGATCCCGCAGCCGGCGGATCCGTTGAAACTCGTCTCGCCGATGTCCTCGAGAAGGCGGAAGACATCCAAGCCCAGATCGAGGAGCTGCAGATAACGCTCACTCCCGCAGAGCAGGCGCTTGTCGCCAGCCTCGCGGCTCTCGACCAACAGATCCTCGCCACCACCGAGGCCTTGACCCAAGCCTTGGTCGATGAGGACGCTGCTTCACCGGTCGAACTCCCAGGGGCCACCGCACGGCGTGAGCAGCTGCAAGAGGCTTTGGCTGAGTACGAGTCCGAGAGGGCGTCACTTGGCGCGACGCCCCAGACCACGCTCAGCGTGGAGGATCAATTCAGACTCACCTCGCTGCAGAACGGTCTCGCAATCCTGGCTGCCGACTATGAGCAGCTGAACCTTCGGGGGCTGGGCATCATCGACTCCGGCACCGTCGACCCCGTTATTTTTGTCAATCTGACCGGGGAGGCGGCCAACCCGGCGATCAACGGGTTGATCGGGCTCATCGGAGGTATTGCGCTGGCGCTCTTTGGCTTGATCTTCATCACCAGAGCCAGGAAGCCGATCTGGTTGCCGGAGGACATCGACCTCCCGTTCCTCGGCGAGGTCCCCACCCGTCGGGTCGGAGCCGGGATGGGCGAGGCCTGGTACGACACAACCGAAGGCGGGGTCCGCAAACCGGCGATCCAGGCGTTGCGCTCGGTGGTGGAAGCCCAATTGCCTTCTACCGGCGCCACGCTGGCGGTGACCGCCCACAATGTGGCGGCCCCGGGGGTCCACGCCCTGACTACCGATCTTGCGGTGGCCATGGCCAGTGCTGGGTCTTCTGTCCTGTTGGTCGATGCCGATTTCGCCAGCGACTCGTCGATGGGTGAGTATCGGGTTGGCGGCTCCTCTCTCTCCGGCGCCCTTGCCCTGAACCCGGAGTCGGTGGGTTTCGAGAGGTCGGTTGCGGCAGCAGTTGCCGGCGCCTTGTTCGTGCGCCCCGACCTGGCGGTGGTCCCTGCGGGCCCGCCCCCACAGTCTCCCGGTGACGCCCTGGCCGGACGCCAGTTCCGGGCATTTGTCGAGGAGGCCGTGCGCCACTTCGACGTGGTAGTGGTGGCGGTCGGCGATATCAGCACACCGGCCGCTCAAGTGGCGATGCAGCGTCTGCGCCGCAGTGTCCTTGTGCTGACGCCCGGGAAGTCGACGATGCCACAGGTCAACGGGCTCGTCTTCGATGTCGCGCAACGTCAGGTCTCGATGCTGGGGGCGTTGTTCCTGCAGCGCTCGGAGCGATCGGTCTGGGGTATGGGTGAACGACACGTCGAGCAAGCAATCCCGGAGCCCATCCATCATCCCTCCCCAACCACGTCTCCGATTTCGAGACTCAGCCACTATCCGAGCGCGGGGACCCGGGGAACCGCCCTTCTCCCGCCCGAGTCCCTGCAGAGTCTTGCCGACCGGGTCGGCTCGCTTCAGGAGAGTGGGAGTGACGGAGGCTTCGGCCAGGAGTTGTTGGCGAGCTTGGACGGAGCTTCCCCCGAGGTCGCATTCGATGCGGTGGCTGACTACCTCATCTCGCGGGTGGAGGACATGATGATCGCCGGCTATGGCCAGGGTGATTTTTCCGACGATCTGATCGACGAGGTGTCACTCAGCGGCTTTGTCCCCTTCCGGTCTGTGACCGATCATCCTTCGGTTGGAAGATGGCTGATGGACGAGCTGCAGCACGAGGTTGCGCCTCACACCGCCGCCGCCATCATCGAGCAAATGGAGCGGATCCTGGGCGCCAGTACCGATCGGGAATCGGTCGACCTCGATGACTGGCTGTCCAAGCAGTTCTTCGTCAGACATTTGAAGCGAACCAATGGCGATCCGGCCGTGTGGCAGCTGAACAGCGAAGAGGGGACCGTCCAGGTCTTGGTCCCGGCGGCGCGGTTCGATCGCCATCACATCGACAATCTCATGACCCAGATGACAAGCCGGGTCATCGACGAGCTGGAACGGAATCTGAAGTCGGCCAACACCAAGGGTGAGATCGAGCAGGCAGCCCTGATCGAGGGGAGGATCCGCGAGGTTCGGCGCATGGAGACGGCGCTCGGTCTCCTGTTGGGCATCACGGTCGATGAGGCGACCAAAGTCACACGCAGACGGACCAAGAACGAGGATTGGGAATGGAATCCCGATTGGTCCGCCGGCTTTCGTGCCAATCTCGCCCCGTTGCAAAGGTTGGGCCTTCTTCCCTTCCCGGTCCTCACCGAGGATGAGATGAACTCGCTCCTCGCCACCGGTTGAGGCGTGGCGCCGGGGCGCACTGCGGTCAAGGCAGTATCCGCACTCACTGACGTTGTCCTTCCCCGTCCCCGTGGGCCGCGTTTGCTGATCTATCACCAGGTCAACGCCGGCCTGGGACGGCAGATGGAGGTGCGTCTCGAAGACTTTCGCAGGCAACTCGATTGGCTCGCGGCCAATCGTGAGGTGGTCGATCTCGACCAGGCCATCACGAGGTGGTCCGACTCGGGCTCGGAGCGCCTTGTGGTTCTCACCTTCGACGACGGCTACCGGGACACCTACACCACGGCGTTTCCACTCATTCGCGAACAGGGTTTGCCGTTCACCCTGTATCTGGCGACAGACTCGATTGAAACGGGGCGGCCGCTGGGGCCGCCGGCGAAGGCCGAGCCTCTGTCCTGGGACCAGATCGGCATCATGCTCGGATCCGGCCTGGTCACCATTGGGGCGCACACCCATCGCCATCTCGACCTGAGGTTTCTTTCCGTTGACGCGGTGGAGGACGAGTTGGGGACCGGCGACGACCTGATCGAAACACGGTTGGGAATCCGCCCGGGACATTTCGCCTACCCCTGGGGCTTCTGGTCGTCGACCGCCGATCCTGTGGTGCGCAGGCGCTATACCTCAGCAGCACTCGGGGGATCGACCCGATCCCAGAGCCGGCCCGAGCTGCATCTGCTGCACCGTTACCCGGTGCAACTCTCGGACGGGTACCGGTTCTTCGGGGCTCGGCTTCGAGGAGGGCTTCGTCTCGAGGAAGTCATCCGACGCCGGATCAAGGGCTATACCGGGCCCTGAACTGGCCGGCTTCACTCAACCGGTCATCTCACGGAAAGTGACGTTCCTGGTCCTGAGCTCCTCGTAGTTGCCCTCGTCCACGATCTTCCCGTCGGCGAGCAGGATGATGCGGTCGCAGCTCTTCACGGTGGTCAACCTGTGGGCCACGGTGATGATGGTATGGGTGCCTTTCAGATCCTCGAGGGCGCGTAGCAACGCCGCTTCCGTGAGATTGTCGAGCGAGGCGGTGCCTTCGTCGAAGATCAAGACCTCGGGCTTGCGATAGAGGGCTCGCGCTATAGCGACACGTTGTCTCTGGCCACCTGAGATCCTTATGCCCCGCTCGCCGACGACGGTGTCCAACCCTTCAGGAAGACTGTCGATGAAGGCCGAAAGCTGTGAAAGCTCGACGGCCTCGTTCAGCGCTCTTTCATCGATCTCGGAATCCATGATCCCGTAGGCGATGTTGCGACGCACCGTGTCGTCGAGGAGGAAGATCGATTGGGGCACGAGGCCGAGACAAGCGCGCCACGATCGGAGGTCTTCATGAAGTGCCTGGCCGTCGACCTTGATCTCACCTGCGGTCGGAGCCAACAGCCCGAGGATCAAGTCGAGCAGGGTCGACTTCCCGGCCCCTGTTGTGCCCACGATTCCAATCGACTCGCCGCGATGGATGACGAGGTCGACCCTTCTGAGCACTTCTGCACTCGTCTCATACGAGAATTCGACTCCTTCGAGAGCGAGGCCGGCAGAGAAGGCCATGGGGATCGCCGGATCGGTCGGCAATGGTTCCGACTCCGCGTCGATCAGGTCGAGGTTGGTGGCGACCGTCTGCACGGCAGCTCCGCCATAGCGGATCTGGTTGACGGCGGAGACGATTGCGGACATGGCGGGGATCATGCGCAAGCCTGCGTACGCGAAGAGCCCGAGTACGGGAAGAGAGGCGTCGGCCACTCCGCTCCCAGCACTGCCGAACGCTACGAATCCGAGGATGAAGACGACGAGCAGGGTCTCGATGACGAGGCTGGGAATCGAGGACACGGTCGGGTACATGTACTTGGCTCGGGCAAGCAACTGTCGGTTATGGCGAAACTCCTCGGCGAAGAACCGCTCCCTCCCCAGGACCTTGATATCGCGTATCCCGGCCAAACTCTGCTGCAACGAAGAAAGTGTCTCTTTGACACTGTGTTTGGTGACGTTGCCCAGACGATGAAGGATCGAGGCGACCGCCCGCAGCGACAGGAGCACGAGCGGGACCAACAACCCGATGGTCACCAGAGTGACTGTGGGTGCGGCCGCGATCAGGACGCCCAACAAGAAGACGAGCATCGCTCCCTGTGTGATCAGGTTGGCAAGAGGCGTGAGGAAGTTGGAGACAACTTCGTCCGCTGCCCATGAGGCGTTTCTCATCAACTCGGAGCTGTTGTGCGAGATATGGAAGCTGTAGGGCATCGTCAGATAACCCTCGAAGAGACGGTTGGCCAGCCGGGCCCCCGTGTTCTGAGCTACACGTGCCTGCACGTAGTTCTTGGTCAGAGTAAGGCCGGCCTTTAGGAGAAAGAAGATGGCGATCG
>Ga0209640_10006084_pt1 | contig 10563 bp, 8 predicted proteins | sample RifCSP10_1_FD_184018 | JGI IMG/M metagenome (GOLD analysis project Ga0209640, IMG submission 184018) | Soil microbial communities from Rifle, Colorado - Rifle CSP2_sed 10_1 (SPAdes) (version 2) | ecosystem: Environmental > Terrestrial > Deep subsurface > Rock core/Sediment | place: Rifle...
CCCACCACGGCGACCCGGGCAGGCGCGTTGAGATCGTGCGCGCCCCGGTCCGGCTGCTCGCGGGATCACGCCTAGCAAGGAAGCGTTAACATTCGGTTGGGCGGCGGCCTTACACGCGCGCCAAGGCGTCAAGTTCCGTCAAGGTTTTCTCGACGATCTTGCGTTCCTCGGCGCCGAGCGCGGGCTGCGGCGGCACCGGATCGCCGACCGCGTAGCCCTGGGCCTGCAATCCCGCCTTGATGCACGCCGCGAGATTGAAGCGCGCGAAGGCCTCGTTGATGCGCCACAGCTTGGGTTGCAATTCCATCGCCTCCTGCCATCGCCCGGCGCGGCACAGGTCATAGAGCCGGACACTTTGCCGCGGCACCACGCAGGCCGGTCCCGCCATCCAACCGACGCCGCCGATCAGCATCACCGCGGCGGGGATGTGAGCGGAGGCGGAGAACACGCGCATCTGCGGGCAGCGGTTCATGATCGAAAGCAGCCGGCCGGTGTTGGTGGAGGCGTCCTTGATGTACTTGATGCGCGAGTGGGCCGATAGCCGCGCAATCACGTCGAGCGAAAGGTCGCTGCGCTGGAACTGCGGGTTGGTGTAGAGCACGACCGGGATGTCGACCGCGTCGGCGATGGCGCGGAAGTAGCCTTCGACCTGCGGGTCCTTCAGCGGGAAATAGGATTCCAGGATGGCGAGGATGCCGTCGGCGCCGAGCCGCTGATAGTGCCTGGCCTGCGCCACCGCATCGGCGGTGGCGGTCGCGGCGACGCCGGCCACCACCGGCACGCGCTTGCCCGCGGCCTCGATCGCCGCCCGCACCACCGTCGCCCGCTGCTCGTTGTTGAGATAGGCGAACTCGCCGGTCGAGCCGAGCGGGGTCAGCCCATGCACGCCGGCCTTGATCAGGTCGTCGCACAGCCGCCCGAGCACGTCGGCCTTGATCTGGCCCGAGTCGTCGATCGGCGAGACGAGATAGGGGAAGACGCCGTGGAAGTCGGTCATTGCTTTTCACTCGATGTGTCATAGCCCGCGAAAGCGGGGTATCCAGTAACCTGCGGCATTGATTGTAACCTGCATCCGCGCGCCACTTAAGCGAGGTGATTACTGGATCGCCCGCTGGAGCCTGTCATCGGGCCGGCCATAGGCCGGGCCCGTTGGCGGGCGATGACAGCGACGCACCGCGCTACCCCGCAAATCCGCCGCTGTCGAGGAACGCCCGCTCCTGCGGCGTGGTGGTCCGCCCCAGCGTCGCGTTGCGGTGGGGGAAGCGGCCGAAGCGGCGGATGATGTCGGCGTGCAGCTCGGCCCATTTCAGCGCCTCGGCATCGCCGGTGGCGCGGAACAGGGCGACGCAGCGCTCCTGGTCGGCGATGGCTTCGGAGTGCTCGAACGGCAGGTAGAAAAACGTGCGTTCCGCCGAGGCCACCTTCTGGTCGAAATCGCGCGCCAGCGCCCGGTCGGCGATCGCGCGCGCCAGCGGGTCGGCGGCGAAGGCGCGCACGCTGCCGCGGAACATGTTGCGCGGGAACTGGTCGAGCACGACGATGAGCGCGAGCGCGCCCTCGGGCGTTGCTTCCCAGTCCGCGAGTTGCCTTGCGGCCGCCGCCTCGTGGGTTTCAAGAAAGCGCCGGCGGATGTCGTCGTCGAACGCCGCGTCCTTCTTGAACCATTTGTCGGGGCCGGCGGCGCGCCAGAACGCGAGCACGGTTTCGGGCGACGAGATCACAGACGAATTTCCGCGCGCTCGAGCCTGCCATACAGCGCCGCGTCCATCCGCACGAAGGCGCGCGCCTGTGGATCGTTGAAATAGATCGCATCGTCGGTTGAGGCCGGATTGAATCCGTCCTTCACCAGATCGAGCTTGCGCTGCTTGAAGGTGCTGGTCACCTCGATCTCGCTCTGGATGCGCAGGAACAAGGGCCGCGCATATTCCGGCAGCGTCGCGCTGAGATGCGCGTGCAGGCCGGCGAGATCGCATTCGCGGTCGCACACGATCGCCGCCATGCCGGCACGGCCGTCGCGCCCGACGACGGTGACGCCGTAGACGTTGGCGTGGCGGATGCCGGGATACAGGTTGATCGCCTCCGCCACCTCGGAGGTGGACACGTTCTCGCCCTTCCAGCGGAAGGTGTCGCCGATGCGATCGACGAAATAGAAATAGCCGTTCTCGTCGCGCCGCATCAGGTCGCCGGTGCGGAACCAGGCGTCGCCCTTGGCGAAGACGTCGTGTAGGATCTTCTCCGCATTCTGAGCGGTGCCGGCGTAGCCTTCGAAGCGGTTGCCGGGCCGGGACGGATCGTTGACGATCTGGCCGATCACCTCGCCCGGCTCGTTCGGCGCGCAACGTTCGCAGAAGCCGTCGGCGTTGCGCACCGGCTGCTGGCGTTCGACGTCGAAGCGCACCACCGCGATCGGGAAGCGGTGCGCGACGAACCACGGCACGCGCCCAACCGCGCCCGGCTTGCCCTCGAAATTGAAGATGTTCACGTTGCCTTCGGTGGCGCCGTAGAACTCCAGGATATGCGGGATGCGAAAACGCGCCTGGAACTGCGGCCACAGGTCCGGCCGCAGCCCGTTGCCGCAGGCGAGCCGCAGATGGTGCCGGGTCTCGTTGTCGCTCGGCGGCGCATGCATCAGGTAGCGGCACAGCTCGCCGATGTACTGGAACAGCGTGCATTCGTAGCGCACCACGTCGTCCCAGAATTCGCGCGCGGAGAATTTCTCGCGGATCACCACCGAGCCGCCGTGATGCAGCAGCGCGCCGGTCGCCACCACGCCGCCGGCGGTGTGATACATCGGCAGGCAGTCGTACATGCGGTCGGTCGCCTTGGTGTCCATGACGCCGGCGAAGGCGCAGCTCGCCAGCATCACCCGGTAGTGGTTGACGTTGGCGGCCTTCGGCATGCCGGTGGTGCCCGAGGTGTAGATGTAGAGCGCGTGATCCTCGATGGTCAGCGCCGCGCGTTCGGACGCCGCCAGCCGGTCGCCTGGCAGGGCGTCCACCGCGCGGTCGACACGCGGGAAATCGGCGCTCTCGCCGTGCGACCACACCTTCGCCCCGGTCTTCAACAGCGCCTGCGCGGTCGCAAACGCATCGGCCAGCTCCGATGCCACGATGATGTGCCGCGGCTTGACGATGTCGATGCAATAGGCGAGCGAGGGGCCGACGAGGTTGGTGTTGATCAGCGCCACCACCCCGCCCATGCTGGTGATGCCGATCCAGGCCGCCATGTATTCCGGCCGATTGGGCATCAACAGGCACACCGTCTCGCCCCTGGCGAGGTTCTCGCGTAGGGCCCAGCGCGCGTAGCGGTTCGAGCGCTCGGCGAGCGCCCGGTAGCTGAAGCGCTCGCGCTCGGAGATCAGCGCGGGGGCGTCGCCGAACCGGTCGGCGAGCTCTTCGATGACGACCGGAAACACCCGCGTCGGGTGCTTTGCGATCGGCGTCGTCATCTTCAGCGCGCGATACGCACCCCGCAGATAGACGATATCGTCCTTGAGCCGTTCGAGGATGCTCATGCTCGCGCCTTGCGCAATCTGCCGGCGGTCGCCGGGACAGCCATGCAACACGCACTGGAGCGAATTCGGGACTGCAACCGCCGATCAGGCCCGGTCGCGAATGCCCGCGACCGGGCATTCGCGGGCAAGCACCCTAGCATCCGAGAGTCGCCCCGACGTAGCAAGCGCATTTCAGCGCGTGCGCTTGCGCGGCCTATTCGGAGGAACGGGGGCTGTCCCGCCTCACCGCCGGGGCCGCTTGCGCTTGACCGCGATCTTGGGGCGCGGCCGCGGCATCGGCACTGAAGCGACCTGCAGCTCGGGCTTGGCGTCCGGCGTCGCCGTCAGCGGGGCGGGCGCCGCATCGGCGGCGTGCGCCGTCGGCGCAAAGCTCATCAACGGCGGGTTGTGGAGATCGGTGGCGGCCGGCAACGCCCGAGCGGACTGCTTGTATGGCGTGGGAGCCGGCCCGAAGGCGCCGGGCGGCGGCGAGGGGGTGTTGAGCAGCTTGGTCGGTGCCGCGGCGGTCTGGGCCGGGGGCGTTGAAGCGGCGGCGGCTGGCGCGGCCTGCGGCGGCGGGATCGGCGCGGTGTGGGGGTCCCGCTTCAGGGCTTCGGCCTTGGCAAGCTTGCCGGTCTTGGCGAGCCGTGCGCGCGCGGCGGCAAACTGGGATTCGGCCGGATTTTTCGCGGGGCCGGCATAGACCACGATCGGCTGGACGGCCGCCGGTCGCGGGCTGAGCAGCGACGACGGCTTGTCGCTGATCGGCGGCAGGCTCGACAGCATGAAGCTTTTGGGCGAGTCCGAGCCGGTGTCGGTCGACTCGTCGTCGGCCTGTTCGGCGGCCGGGCGCTTGCGGTGCGGCCCGCACATCTCGTCGCGCAGGTCCGGCGGCGCGGCATTGACCGGCCGCAGCGCTTCCACCGACCCGAGCGACGGCGTCAGCCAGGCCAGCGGGCCGCGGTGGAAGCCGCGCTCCAGAAGGCCCGCGGCCTTCGCCCCGCGATAGGGCGATGACGGCGAGCCGAGCACCACCGCAATCAGCCGCTTGCCGCGCCGCGTCGCCGAGGCCACCAGATTGAAGCCGGAGGCGCAGATGAACCCGGTCTTCATGCCGTCGGCGCCGTCGTAGCGGCCGATCAGCGTGTTGTAGTTGCGCATCACGCGCTTGCCGAACTGGATCGCCGGAATGTGCCAGTACAGGTCGTATTCCGGGAAATCGCGCAGCAGGGCGCGCGCCAGGACGGCGAGATCGCGCGCCGAAGTGATCTGGTTTTCCGCCGGCAGGCCGTTCGGGTTGACCCAGCTCGACTGGGTCATGCCGAGCCTCTTGCTTGCGCTGTTCATCTCGTCGGCGAATTTCTCGACCGAACCGGACACGCCTTCAGCGAGCACGACCGCAACGTCATTCGCCGACTTCACCATCAGCATCTTGAGCGCGTTGTCGACGGTGAGTTTGACGCCGGCCTTGAAGCCCATCTTCGACGGCTGCTGGGCGTTGGCGCGCGCGGAGACGTTAAGCAGCGTGTCGAGCGTGACACGCCGGGCCTTGACCGCCTGCAGCGCGACGTAGGCGGTCATCAGCTTGGTGAGCGAGGCCGGGTACCACGGCATCGTGGCATTTTCGGCGTGCAACACCTTGCCGCTGTCGGCCTCGATCAACAACGCCGCTTCCTGCGAGGCGTGCGCGGGGGCGGCGGCGAATGCGGCGGCGGCCAGTGCCGCGAGGAGCGTTGAGGTCCGGAGCGTCGACACAACAGGCACTGGCGCGATCCGATCTGCTGTTTGCGGGGCTCGCAACGAGTGATTGTTTCACTCGATGTCGGAAAATCTAAACCATAGGCGGGTTGGAAGGCAAAGCCGGTTGTCTCCCCACTCGACTTAATGGTTTACCCAGCCGTGGAACTCGGGTGGCTCAACCCGCCTCCGACGTGGTAAATCGCAGACGAAAGCGACCAAAATTCGACAAAGGAGGCCGCCGTGACAGGTTGCATTGTTGGCTGGGCCCACACCCCCTTCGGCAAGCTCGACGGCGAGACGGTCGAGAGCCTGATTGTGCGGGTGGCCAATGAGGCGCTGGCCGACGCCGGAATTGGCGCCAAGGACGTAGACGAGATCGTCCTCGGGCACTTTAATGCGGGCTTTTCGGCACAGGATTTCACCGCCTCGCTGGTGCTGCAGGCATCTGCAGACCTGCGCTTCAAGCGCGCGGTCCGCGTCGAGAACGCCTGCGCCACCGGTTCCGCCGCGGTCCAGCAGGGACTGAAGGCGATTGCGGCCCGCTCGGCGCGCGTTGTGCTGGTGGTCGGCGTCGAACAAATGACGACGACGCCCGCTCCGGAGATCGGGAAAAACCTGTTGAAAGCTTCCTACGTGCGCGAGGAGGCCGACATCGAGGGCGGCTTCGCCGGCATCTTCGGAAAGATCGCGGGGCTGTATTTCCAGCGCTGGGGCGACCAGTCCGACGCGCTCGCCATGATCGCGGCGAAGAACCACAAGAACGGCGTCGGCAACCCCTATGCGCAGGTGCGCAAGGACCTCGGCTACGAGTTCTGCCGCAACGTGAGCGAGAAGAACCCGTTCGTCGCGGGTCCGCTGAAGCGGACCGACTGCTCGCTCGTCTCCGACGGCGCCGCCGCCCTGGTGCTCGCCGACGTCGAGACCGCGTTGCGGCTTTCCAAGGCGATTGCCTTCCGCGCGACCGCGCACGTGCAGGACTTCCTGCCGATGAGCAAGCGCGACATTCTGAAGTTCGAGGGCTGCACCGAGGCCTGGAAGCGGGCGCTGGCCGATGCCGGCACAACCCTCGGCGACCTGTCGCTGGTCGAGACGCATGACTGCTTCACCATCGCCGAGCTGATCGAATACGAGGCGATGGGGCTCGCGCCGGAAGGCCAGGGCGCGCGCGTCATCAAGGAAGGCTGGACGCAGAAAGACGGCAAGCTCCCGGTCAACCCGTCCGGCGGACTGAAGGCCAAGGGCCACCCGATCGGCGCCACCGGCGTGTCGATGCACGCGCTCTGCGCCATGCAGCTCACCGGCACCGCCGGCGACATCCAGGTTGCGAACGCCAAGCTCGCCGGCATCTTCAACATGGGCGGAGCGGCGGTGGCCAACTACGTCAGCGTGCTGGAACGGATCAAGTAGATTTGGAGAAGCATCATGAGATTCACGCGCATTACCGTTAATCCCATGCAGATGGGTGGCGTGCCATGCATTCGAGGCTTGCGGATCCCGGTGTCGACGGTCGTGGGAATGGTTGCTGATGGAATGAGCGAGGCCGAAATTCTCAAATCGTATCCTGACCTTGAACGGGAGGATATTCCGGAAGCGCTTCGCTACGCAGCAGCAGCCGTAAGCGAACGTGAGTTACCGCTGACAGTCCCGTGAGATTTCTTATCGACAATCCACTGTCGCCGATCTTGGCAGACGGATTGCGGCGACTTGGTCACGACGTGGCGCATGTTCGCGACTACGGACTGCAATCGGCCGAAGACGATCGAATTCTCATGCAAGCCAGGGAAGAGGACCGCGTCCTCGTCTCCGCCGATTCTGACTTGGCGAATTGCTGGCACTGAGCGCGCAGCGCGGGCCCTCCGCGATCTTGTTTCGGCGCGGAACGGATCGTAAGCCGGAGCGGCAAGTTGCCCTTCTGGCGGCAAATCTGCCAACGATTGAAGAGTATTTGCAGCATGGCTGCATAGTCGCGATTGAGGAGACGCGCATTCGCATCCGCCTCCTGCCATTTGGTGATGAATTGTGACCGCTATTCCGCCGCGTCGTCGGCAATCTGCTGGGGCGGCGGTTCGACGGCGTCGGTTGCGCCGGCGGCGCCATGTCCCTCCGGCAAGTCGCTCACCAGGAACTGCGCTCTCGCCAGCTCCGTGAACACGCCGCCGCGGCGGATCAGTTCGTCGAAGGTTCCGCTTTCGACGATGCGGCCGTGTTCGAACACCAGGATGCGGGTGGCGTTGCGCACGGTCGAAAGCCTGTGCGCGATCACGAAGGTCGTGCGCTCCTTCATCAGCTCGTCGAGCGCCGCCTGCACCTTCTGCTCGGTGGTGGCATCGAGCGCGCTGGTCGCCTCGTCGAGGATCAGGATCGGCGGATTCTTGACCAAAGCGCGCCCGATCGAGATGCGCTGGCGCTCGCCGCCCGACAGCATGCGCCCGCGCTCGCCCACGGGGGCTTCGAATCCTTGCGGGTTGCGTTGGATGAAGTCGAGCGCCTGCGCGCGCGCGGCCGCCTCGCGCACCTCCTCGTCCGAAGCATCCGACCGGCCGACGCGCAGGTTCTCGGCGATCGAGCGGTTGAACAGCAGCACCTCCTGGAACACCACGCCGATGTTGCGGCGAAGCGCCGCGAGCTTGAGCCCGCGGACGTCCATGCCGTCGATTTTCACCGAGCCCGACTGCGGATCGAACACGCGATGCAGCAGTGCCAGCGCGGTCGACTTGCCCGCCCCGGTCGGGCCGACCAGCGCGACGATCTCGCCGGGCAGCGCGGTGAAACTCAGGTCGGCCACGGCCGGACGCTTGCCGTCGTAGGAGAACGATACGTTGGAAAATTCGACCAGGCCGCGGACGCGGCCGGGATCGATCGCGTCGGGGCGGTCGCGCACCGACGGGATGGTGTCGGCGACTTCGAAGAATTCCTTCAGCCGCGGCGCATCCTGGAACAGGCGGTTGACGAAGGCCACGGCCTGTTCGAGCCGGGTGACGAGCAGCCCGGCCAGGCCCGTGAAGGTGACGATCTCGCCGACCGAGGTCAGGCCGTGGATGTTCAGCCAGATGCCGACGACGAAGATCGCAAGCACGGTGATGGTGGTGGAGGCCCGCGTCAGCACGGCGCACATCGCCCACCAGGACAGCACCGGCATCTGGGCGCCGAGGAGCTGGCCGACGACGTTCTTCAGCCCGGCCACTTCCGCATCGATGCGCGAGAAGCTCTGCACCAGCGCGACATTGCCGAGCGTGTCGGAGGCGCGCTCGGCAAGATCGCCATAGTGGCGCTCGACCGTGCTCTGTCCGGACTCCGCCTTGCGCACCACCAGCGCGGTCAGCCCGGCGAACACGAGGCAAAGCGCGATCAACAGCAGCGCCAGCCGCCAGTTCAGGAACAGCGACAGCGGCAGCAACACCAGCAGCGAAACGAACGCGCCGAAGTGTTCGCGGAAGAAACCGAGCCACAGCCACCACAGCGAATCGGTGCCGGTCAGCATGATCTTCATCAGCCGGCCGGAGTGGACGCTGCCGTGAAAGCTGAGCGGCAGTTGCAGGATATGCTCGAAGTAGTTGGTCATCACCGCGTGGCGGCGGCGATGCGCGAGCCGATCGGCGTGCAGCGCGACCAGCGCCCCGGAGACGATGGTGAACAGCCCGAAGCCCACCCATGCGCCAAGCAGCACCGTCAGGTCGGTCCAGGCCGGGTCCCGGCCCTGGGCTCGGGTCAGCGCATCGACGATGCGGCCGAACAGCACCGGCTCGGCAAATTGCGCGGCGGCCAGCGACACGTTGGCCAATGCCAGCGTCCAGGCGAGCCTGGATTCCTCGCCCAGCAATTCAAGCACGCGCGTGTATAGACGAACGAAATTCATAGTCCCGCTATCAGAGCAATTTCGTGGCCATAGCGAAAGGGCGACGGATGGTCGGTTGTCCCGGAGCGCCCAAAATGGGCATTCCCGCGCTTGTCAAGGCAGCATAACACGTTTTGCGTGCATCCGAATTCCAGGAGCATTCCGTGAGTGGAAATGCAACGTGGGATGCCGTAATATTTGATTTGCGGCAGCCCATTGGAGCGCTGGTCAGTCCGGCTCTGGAAGTGATTGTTCGGACGACCCATATCGTCGCCCCCTGAGAGTCGGGGCGAGGGTACGGCGCGGATATGCCATGACCAACATCCCTACCGAACTTCTGCGGACGCTGGTGGCGGTCGTCGAACTGCGCAGTTTCACCAAGGCGGCGCAGTCGCTGGGCGTCACCCAGCCCGCCGTCAGCGCGCAGATCAAGCGGCTGCAAGGCTTGCTCGGCACCGATCTGCTCGACAAGAGCGCTCCGGGCGTGAGCCTGACCTCCGCCGGCGAGCTTGTGATCAATTACGCGCGGCGGCTGTTGTCGATCAACGACCAGATTCTCGACATCGCCGGGCCCCGCATGGCGGCGAAAATGGTGCGAATCGGCGCCACCGGCGACTTCACCGCCGCGGCCATTGCGCTCGGGCTGACCTGCGTGCGCGCGAGCCGGCCCGAACTGCGGTTCGACGTCTACAGCGCCTACATCGACGCGCTGCTGCGCGATCTGCGCGAAGGCGATACCGATCTCGCTATCTGGGTTTCGTCAACCGGCCCTGTGCTCGACACGCGGCACTACTGGACCGAGCCGCTGGTGTGGGTGCACGCGCCGTCGACGCGGCTCGACCCAGGCCGCCCCGTGCCGCTGGTGTCCTATGGCGACGAGTGCCTGTTCACCCGCAGCGCCATGACGGCGCTCAGCCAGGCCGGCCGCGACAGCGAGCTGATATTCATCGGATCGAGCCTGCTCGGGCTTGGTGCCGCGGTGGCCGCGGGATTTGGCGTGATGGCGCTGCCGCGCAGCCGCGCCGACATTCCCGGCGTCTCGATCTGGGAGGACGCGCCGCTGCCCAAGCTGCCGGACATCTTTTGCGGCATTTATGTTCGCGTCGACGCCGAGTCGGAAGAGCGCGAGCAGATCGCCGAAACGCTCGCCGCCGCGCTGCGCCCGGAGGCGTCGCGTGGCTCGGAGCTGACCGCGTCGAATTCGGCGGCCTGACGCCGATTCAGATTACAGCTACCGTAACGTTCTGTTTTTATAATACATTTCAAGTCGTTCTGGTGCAGGTGTAAGAAACTGTGCAAAAAATCATCATTCTCACGCCCACGAATCGCATTGCTGACTCACCCGGTCGAGGGTGACGAACGCAGTCACGGCAGCGGCCCCCCGAAATGGCGCGCACTAATCTTACTGCGTCAGAAAGTTCGGCGCCCGCATTTTTTGCCCTCTCCCCTTGTGGGAGAGGGCATCGCCGAGCGTTCAACAGGCACGGTTGGGTGA
>Ga0209640_10006085_pt1 | contig 10561 bp, 7 predicted proteins | sample RifCSP10_1_FD_184018 | JGI IMG/M metagenome (GOLD analysis project Ga0209640, IMG submission 184018) | Soil microbial communities from Rifle, Colorado - Rifle CSP2_sed 10_1 (SPAdes) (version 2) | ecosystem: Environmental > Terrestrial > Deep subsurface > Rock core/Sediment | place: Rifle...
CTCGTAATAAGGCCTGTTCAGCTCGTGCGTGATGATGGTGACGCCATCAGCCACGAAACCGCGAAGCCCGCCGGCATGGTCGAAGTGGTTGTGGGAATTGACGAGGTAGCGGACGGGCTTGCCGGGAACGACCCTCTTCGCCTCGGCCAGCGCGCCCTCGCTGCGCGCGTCGTTGCCCGGCGCTTCGACAATGACGAGATGGTCGCTGAATTCGATGAGATAACTCATCGGCGCGCCGCCGCTGAGAAACCAGACCCCGTCCTCGACGCGTTGCGCCTCGATCCTTGGCGGTTGCGGCGGCCCAGCCTGCTGGTTCGCCGCGGGAAGCGTCAACGCGGCCGCCGCGGCCGCGTTCGGTTCCACACTGGTGATCCTGAGATCGAGCGTGGGATGTCCGGCCTGCCGCTGCACGATGCGCGTCGGAAACCTGATGCCGCCGAAATCCCGGTAGTCAGAGAAGATCGATTCAACCAGCATGTCGCCAACCACGTTGTTGTAGAGCCGCGCCTCGACGCGCTCCACGAGGTTGTCGTCGTTGATGGCACCGGTCACGGTGTAGACGCCGCGGGCGAACGATATGGTTCGGGTGCGTCGACCGCCGGTGTTCGTGCTCGTCATCGTGACGCTCGGCGCCTGGGCCGCCGCTTTCAGAAAGCCATGTGGGGTCGTCATCCAGATTTGCACGAGACCCTGATCGGTTCGGGCCGACGGCTGCCGCACCTGCGTTTCAGCGCCGAAGGGAATCGGCCGGATGCCGCCCTGGCCGGTCGCCGGGTTGTACGGGCCTGCCCCACCTCCGCGCGGCGGGTTCTCATCGTCGATGCGCGCCATCTCCTCTCGGGCGGCCGGAGCGCTGTAGTTGATGCGGGCGACGTAGCTGGTGAGCGTGAAGCGCGGCCAGGGGCCGCCGGGAGACACGGCCTGACCGAAGCCGTAGGTCGAACCAGTGCCCGTGTACTGCACGGCCTGCAGGTTCGTCGCGCCCACAGCGGCTGACGCAGCTTCGACTGCGGCTTTGGCGTCCTGCGCCGCGAGCTCGAGCCTCGCCGCCGCGGTGGCGAGCAGGGTAATCAGTAGTACGTTCTTCATACCGACCTCAGCGCGCATGTTAACTCGGGACTCGGGACTCGGGCTCGGTTCTTGGCTTTGGGCTCAAGGCTCAGCGCTCAGGGGCGCGTAGCGCGGTACGGCGCTTGCTCTCCTCACACCCCATGTCTTCCATCGCCCGTCGCGTTGTTTTGCTAGCTTGCTGGAGTCTTGCGCTCCTGGCGCCCACGCTGGTGCAGGCGCAGGCACCGGCGCTGGCTGCCGCCCCGGCGCAACCCGCCCCGGCACCGTTTCGCTGGAGCGTGACCAACATGTCGCGCATCGAATCGTGGAGCTTCTTCGATCCCCCACCCGCGGGTGGGGACCCGGACTACACCTTCATCGCCAACCGTCTCCGGTTCGCCGTCACCAGCACGTGGCCGCGCGTGGACGTCAACGCCTCGATGCAGTACGTGCAGTTCGGGGGTCTTCCGACTGGGGCAGTCGGGCCAGGGCTGCTCGGCACGGGGGCTGTGTATTACGACCACAGCCGGCGCACCGACAGCCACGGCGTCTACTTGCGCACGCTCGCCGCGCGTGTGCGACTGCCTGGCACTCTCACGATCCAGGCTGGCCGCTTTCCGTATCAGTCGGGCGCGGAATCACCTTCTGGTCGACCGAAGATCGAAGCCGTCAAGCGATCCCGCCTGGACAGCCGCTTGATTGGCGAGTTCGAGTGGTCGCTGTACCAACGCACCTTCGACGGTGTGCGAGGCGACCTGGACCGGCCGCGCTGGCATCTCTCCGGCGCCTGGTTCTCGCCGACACAGGGCGGGTTCGAAGAAGACGCGGGCGCTCGCATGAGCGGCGTAGACGTCGGCAGCGTCACCTTCACGGTGCGGCCGTCCGTCGTGGTGCCCGCCACCGACGTCACCGCCTTCGCCCTGTACTACGGCGACGATCGTCGGGTGACCGCGCGGCCCGACAACACGGGGTTGTCTGCCGAGCGTGCAGCGGTGCGCGTCACGACGCTTGGCGCCTCAGCCGTGGGATCGACGCCTGCTGCGGGTGGAGAAGCTGATTGGCTCGTCTGGTTCGCGGGTCAGACCGGCTCGTGGTACGACGAGGACCACCGTGCCTGGTCGCTTGCCCTCGAAGGTGGTTACCAGTGGAAGAGCCGCTGGCAACCCTGGGTGCGCGGCGGGTTGCTTCATGCCACGGGCGATAGCGACCCGGTCGATGATCGGCACGGCACGTTCTTCCCGGTGCTGCCGACTGCGCGCAAGTATGGGTACACGACCGTGTATGCGCCCATGAACCTGCGAGACCTCTTCGTCGAAGTGATCACAAGGCCCTCGTCTCGCGTGACGGTGCGTGGAGACGTGCGCCAACTATGGCTTGCCGACAGTGCCGACCTCTGGTACACGGGCAGCGGCGCTGGCCAGCAAGAAGGCTCGTTCGGCTACGCCGGACGCCGCGCGGGAGGAGCCACTGACTTCGGAACCGTAGTCGAAGGCGCCGCCGATGTCTCGCTCGGTCGCCACCTGTCAGTCAACGGCTTTGTCGGGTTCATCCACGCGGGCCCTGTCGTCCACGCGCGCTTTGCCGGCGACTGGCTGCGCTTCGCGTACGTAGAAAGCGTCGTCCAGTTTTGATGGACGACGCTCTGTGCCTTACCCCCGGCCTTCACCGTCTGAATTCTGCATTCTGAATTCTGCATTCCGAATGACCGTCTCCGGTCATTCGGCCTTCTTTCCCTCCACCGGCGTGCAGCGTTGCGACTGATCGTCGAAGTCACGATACGGTTCGTGGCAGGTCGAGCACGCGGCGGCAACCGTGTCGCTGACCTCGATCATCGCGTCCAGATTCTTCGACTGGGCGGCCTTGAGTGCGGCCTTTCCAGCCTCGGCGAGTTGCGCCGCGGCCTTGATGAACGTTTCTTCCTGGACAGGAACCGGTTTCCCGTTCTCACAAACACGACCTGGGATCATCACCAGGTTCGCCGTCTCGGACAAGGCGAGCGCGCTGTTTTCAACCTCCTGCCATCCGCCGTACACGTTCTTGAACGTCGCGGTCGCGCCGCCACCGACGTCGGCCGGATTTCTCTGGGCGCCGGGGTCCTGGCTCTGGGCGTCGAAGACGATGTTCGCGAAGGTGAACGGGATGCCGCGCATCAGCTGCGCGAGGTTTGAATAGGCTTGTGGAGTATGCGCTGGCGCCGGGGTCGGCGGTGCCGTCGACTGCCCCTGGCCACACGCGACAAACATCACTGCTGCTGCAGTCAACCCGCACAGTCTCCTCATATCAGCTCTCCTCCAGTATCTCGATCTCCTGTTGATCGAGTCGGCGTGATGCGGCGGGGTGCAAGCTCCTGGCCACCTCGCTGCTGCCGGCCGGCGGCATGCTTCAGGCCATTTCAAGATTCGCAGCGCAACGGGCTGGGCTGTTGCGCTGAAATTTTCGCGGCCGCTGGGGAAAATAGCGGTCTTCACGAGGCAGCCCTCGACGCCGGCGCCGCGGCTCGCGACTTGCTTTGCCCACGACGAAAGGGTTCTCAGGTTGCACCAGGGAACTCGAGGGCCAGGAGGACGCTGCCGTGGCACATCGCGTCAACCAGGAAGTTGCCGGACGTCTTGAAGAGGCTGCCCGACTGCTGGGTGAGCAGGGTGCCGATCCCTTCCGTGTCCGCGCCTACCTGCGCGCGGCCGAAACACTGCGGTTGTTGCGCGAGCCGGTCGACGAGATGTTTCGCGCCCGCGGACTCGACGGCCTGAAGGACCTGCCCCGCGTCGGAGAAACGATCGCTCGCGCCATCCGCGAACTGCTCACGCACGGCCGACTGCCGATGCTGGACCGGTTGCGCGGCGAGTCGGATCCGGAGACGCTCTTCGCGTCGGTGCCCGGCATCGGACGTGTGTTCGCCGAACGACTCCACGGCGAACTTGGGCTCGAAACGCTTGCCGACCTCGAAGCGGCGGCCCACGACGGCCGTCTCGAGACGCTCGCGGGGTTTGGAGCCAAGCGGCTCGCTGGCGTTCGTGACTCGCTGGCGCATCGGTTGGGCCGAGTACGTGTGCCGGCCGTGCCTGGAGCCGCGCCCACTGTGTCGGAGTTGCTGGACGTGGACCGGGAGTACCGCGAGAAGGCGGCGCGAGGACAGCTTCAGCGCATCGCGCCCCGGAGGTTCAACCCGGCCGGCGAGGCGTGGCTGCCCGTGCTGCACACGCGCCGCGGGCGCCGGCGTTACACGGCGCTTTTCTCCAACACCGCGCGCGCTCATCGTGCGGGCAAGACCAACGACTGGGTTGTGCTCTATAGCGACAATGGGCGCGGCGAAGACCGGCACACGGTCCTCACGGCCAGCTACGGACCGTTGCACGGGCAGCGCGTCGTGGCCGGACGCGAAAGCGAGTGCCGTGCGCTCCACGAATCGGGCTCCGCCGAGGTGCCCCTGAACGAAGCGTCGATGTCGGCGTAACCGGTCAGGCGGCCTCGCCCACGGGACGGTCGTCCTTCTGCTCGGGCACCTCCGTCATCGTGGCCTCGGTCAGCAGGAGGACCCCCGCCACCGAGACGGCGTTTTCGAGCGCCAGCCGCACGACCTTGGTCGGGTCGATGATGCCGGCCTCCACGAGATCGACGTAGCGGCCGACCGCGGCGTCGAACCCGAAGTTGCCGGTCCCCCCGCGCATCTTCTCCACCACGACGCCGCCGTCCACGCCCGAGTTCTCGGCAATCTGCCGGGCCGGTGTTTCCAGTGCCCGTCGCAGCATCAGCATGCCGGAGCGCTCGTCGCCTTCCGCGCGCGCCGCGTCGGCCTCCACCGCCGGGATCACGCGAAGGAGCGCGAGGCCGGCGCCAGGCACGACGCCTTCCGCCATCGCCGCCCGCGTTGCGCTGATGGCATCGTCGAATGCCTCGTGCCGGCTCTTCATCTCGGGTTCCGACGGCGCGCCGACGCGGATCACAGCCACGCCCCCGGACAGCTTCGCCAGCCTTTCTTCGAGCTTCTCGCGGTCGTAGTCCGAGGTCGTATCGGCGATCTGCGTCCGCAACTCCTGACAGCGTCCGTCGATGGCCTTCTTGTCCCCTTTGCCACCGATGATCGTTGTGTGGTCGCGATCGACCACGACGCGGGCGGCGCGCCCGAGGTGCTCGGTTGTGACGTGTTCCAGGCGGACGCCCAGTTCCTGTGCGATGAGACGTCCGGACGTCAACACCGCGATGTCCTGCAGCATGGCTTTGCGGCGATCGCCAAATCCGGGCGACTTCACGGCCACACTGGAAAAGACTCCGCGCAGCCTGTTGACGACGAGTGTGGCCAGCGCGTCACCCTCAACGTCCTCCGCGATGACGAGCAGGGGCGAGCCCTGCTTGGCGATCTGTTCGAGCAGCGGCAGGAGGTCTTTCAGCGTGGCGATCTTGCCCTCGTGGATGAGCACGACGGGGTTGTCGAGGATCGCCTCCATCTTCTCAGGATCGGTGACGAAGTAGGGCGAGAGGTATCCGCGATCGAACTGCAGCCCCTCCACGATCTCCAGCGTTGTCTCGGTGCCCTTGGCTTCCTCCACCGTGACGGCTCCCTCGGCCCCGACCTTCTCGATCGCCCGCGCCACCATCTCGCCGATGGCGGCGTCGTTATGGGCTGACACGGTCGCCACTTGTTGCCTTTCGCGGGTGCTCTGCACCGTCCGCGACTGGGCTCGAAGCGACTCGACGGCGACCTTCGACGCGCGGTCGAGCCCGCGCTTGAGATCGATGGCGCTGGCGCCGGCGGCGATGTTCCGCACCCCGTCGGCGACGATGGCCTGCGCCAGAATCGTCGAGGTGGTCGTGCCGTCGCCCACCGCGTCGCCGGTCCGCTCGGCGGCGTCTCGGATCATCTGTGCGCCGAGGTTCTCATCCGGGTCCTTGAGCGAGAACTCTCGGGCAATGGTCACACCGTCGTTGCAGACGATGGGCTTGCCCCACTTCTTTTCAATGAGGACCGAGCGCGACCGTGGCCCGAGCGTCACACGTACCGTGTCCGCCAGAGCTGTTGCACCACGGAGCACCTTCTCACGAGCTTCGGAGCGAAACAGCACGTGCTTGTGCGGCATGGACCACCTCTCGGCGCGGGAGGTGCAAACCAAGAGCCACGGGCAAGAACCGTGGGTTCTCGGGTCCTCAGGTGCACCGGTGCTCCCGTTCCGGTTCTCCGTTCCTGTGCACCCGGGCACCTGTGCACCAGAGAACCTGAGAACCCGTTTCTTGTGCGAGGTCTTCCGCACCCGTGCTGAATAGTCCTCGCGCCGGCTTTGGCATGTGCGAGGGTGGGCCAGCGAGTCCCACGACCTGCCGAGGTGCAAAGCCCTCGGCACAGTGATTGCTCGGACCGGGGCTGTCCAGCGCCAGCGAATCCTCATTTGCCACTCCGTGGGCGCCGGTGGGTCGGAGACCGATGCGCGCATGCAGATGTTGCGGGTAGAGATACCGGGAGAGGGCTACCACGCAGGGCTGATCGCCTGCCAGCGCGCGTGCCCCGTTCACACCGACGCCCGGGGCTACGTGCGCGCGATCGCTGAGGGGCGCTTCGACGAGGCGTACCTCATCGCCCGTGGACCGAATCCGTTCGCCTCGATCTGCGGCCGCATCTGCGGTGCTCCCTGTGAGGCGGCCTGTCGGCGTGGCCACGTGCCGCGAGTTGACGAGGACGGCCGATTCGTCTCGCACGACCGGCCGATCGCCATCCGCGCCCTGAAACGCTTCGTGTGCGAGATGGCGGGACCCGAAACCCGCCCCCCGGCGTCAGTGCTGGACGCGGTGCGGAGTTACCGATTCCACGGTCCGGCGGACAGCCTCCGCCACGGCTACGGCAGTCCGCCGAAGCCCGAGGCGAACGCGGAGGCCGAACACTACGGGATGGCCGCCGACGCGGAGGAGATGGCCGCGATGCTGCGAGCCGGCATCGAGGGAACTGTCCCGAAAGGCCAGGGCGAGCGAGTTGCCATCATCGGCGCGGGCCCAGCCGGCCTGTCGGCCGCCCACGACCTGGCCCTGCTCGGCTTCCGTCCCACCGTGTTCGAGGGCGAACCGGTGCCAGCGGGCATGCTCGCGCTCGGCGTGCCGTCCTATCGCCTGCCTCGCGAAGTCATCGAGCGGGAGGTCGACGTCATCCGCGCGCTCGGCGTCGAGATCCGGTGCGGTGTCACCGTGGGTCGCGACGTGTCGTTCGCCGACCTGCGGCGCGACTACGCCGCCGTGATCGTCGCCGTCGGCGCGAAGTCGTCGCGGGGGCTTGGCCTGGTCGGTGAGCGGGGCCCGGGCGTGTTCGGCGGCGTCGATCTGCTGCGTGCCGTGGCCCTCGGCGAATCGCTCGAGATCGGGCGCGACGTCGTGGTGATTGGCGGCGGCAACGTAGCCTACGACGTCGCCCGCACGGTCCTCCGCCAGATCAGTTACGACACGGCCCGTACCGCCGCCCGGTTGCCGGGCACGTTGCGCGTCCGGCTCGTGTCGCTCGAGAGCCTCGAGGAGATGCCCGCCGATACGCTCGAGATCCTCGAAGGCGACGAGGAAGGCGTGGAGCGCCAGAACGGCTGGGGGCCGCTCGAAATCACACGCAACGACGAGGGCCAGGTGACTGGCGTGGTCTTTCGGCGATGCCTGCGCGTCTGGGACGCGGAGCGGCGCTTCGCGCCCGTGTTCGACGACGCCCAGCGGGAGACGCTCGCGTGCGAGACGGTGCTCCTCGCCGTTGGACAGTCGCCGGTGACGAGCTTTCTGACCGAGGGCGGAGCGGACGTGGAGATGGCGCGGCCGGGGTGGCCGCGAGTCGATGCGACCACGCTACGCACGACCGCCGACGGCGTGTTCGTTGCCGGTGATCTGGCACACGGCACGCGCCTGCTCATTGACGCAGTCGCCTCCGGCAAGGCCGCCGCGCGCTCGGTCTACACCTACCTCACCGGACGACCGCTGCATGCGGGGGCGGTGACCGCCCACCTGACGCTAAACGGCTACAGGCGCGAGCGCGGCTACGAGGCGATCCGCCGGCAGGTCGTGCCTTCTCGGCCGCCGGCGGATCGCCTCGTCCGCCACGACGTCCAGGTCGAGGTCGGCTACGACCGGTCGCAGGCGATGCGGGAAGCGTCGCGATGCCTTGACTGTGGCGTCACGCCGGTCTTCGACGGCAGCCGGTGCGTGCTGTGCGGCGGTTGCGTCGACGTGTGCCCGACCAAATGCCTAAAGCTCGTCCCGCTGAGCACCATGGCGAGCTCGGACGCCCTCGAACGAGTCATCGAGCACACGCTCGGGCCGGGAGTGGACCTGGACGGCAATTCCGCGATCCTCAAGGACGAGGAGCGCTGCATTCGCTGCGCCTTGTGCGCGATGCGGTGCCCTGTGGACGCCATCTCGATGGAGCGCGTCGTATTCACCACTCAGTGGAGCGCGTCATGACCACAACCTCGGGATCTGCCGCGTCCCGTCTGGATCCGGAACCGATTCCTCGCCGAGACATGCTCGGGTTGCTCTCGTTGTGGTCGATGACATCGACCTTGCTGTTTGCGCTCGTCGGCGTGCTGCGGTTGCCGAGGGCCGCGGTGCTGCCGTCACCCTCGAAGAAGTTTCGCGTCGCGATTCCCGCTGCGCTGCCAGAGGGCGAGCCGTTTGTCCCACCAGGGCGTTCGGTGGCGCTCTTCCGGGACACCGAAGGCGTGTACGCGATCTCCATCATTTGCACGCACTTGGGCTGCATCGTCAAGCCCACGGCGCAGGGGTTCGAGTGCCCATGCCACGGGTCGGCTTTTGCCTCTGACGGCAGCGTGACGCGGGGACCTGCGCCGAGCGCGCTCGCCTGGCTGTCGGTGTCCGCGGGCGGACGCACCGTGATCGTGGACGAAGGGACCACGGTGCCTGTGGGCACGAAGGTCAACGCATGAACACTGGCATCACCGGGTCGGCGATGGAGCAGCTGCGGGCCAACCTGCGCGCGGCGCCCGGCCGCATCGTCGGCACCGCCTTCCGCACGGGCAAGCCAACGACCGATCGCAGTCGGTCGAGCTTCGTGTTCGGCAACCTGTTCCTGCACCTCCACTCCGTACGCACGCACCGGTGGAGCCTCCGCTGGACGACGACGGCCGGGTTGGGGATCGCGACGCTGGCCGGGTTTCTGATCACGCTCGTGACCGGCGTGCTGCTGATGTTCTATTACAAGCCCTACCCCGATGCGGCCTACGACTCGATGAAGGACATCCATTTCATCGTGCCGACCGGTCGCTTCGTGCGCAACATCCACCGCTGGGCCGCCAACATCATGGTCGTCACGGTGATCCTGCACATGGCGCGCGCCTTCTACACGGCCGCGTATCGGCATCCGCGCGAGTTCAACTGGCTCATCGGCATGGCGCTGCTCGTTACGACGCTCGGGCTGTCGTTCACCGGGTATCTGCTGCCATGGGACCAGCTGGCGTACTGGGCGATCACCATCGGCGCCAACATCGCGCAGTCTCCGCGTGAGGTCACCGATGCGTTGAACATCACCACCTGGTTCGATCCCGGCGGCCTGCAGCGGCTGCTGCTGCTTGGCTCTGACACGGTGGGGGAAGAGGCCCTCATCCGGTTCTACCTGCTCCACGTCATGTTGCTGCCCATCGTGGCCGCCATGCTGATGGCCGTGCACTTCTGGCGCGTCCGCAAGGACGGCGGGCTGGCCAAGCCGCGCGATGTGGACACACGAGTGGGAGCGCTGCCCTCGGACACGTACCCCGTGTTCACCGAAGCGCCCGAGAAGACGTATCACCTGGCGGCGGTGGTCAAAGGCCGGACGGCGGCGGTCGGTCAGGGGCCGGAGCACACGGTGCCGTCGATGCCGCACCTGTTCTACGCGGAGCTTGGCGTCCTGATGCTGACGTTGTTTGTGTGCACCGCGCTCTCGCTGGCCTTCGACGCACCGCTCAAGGAACTGGCCAACCCGTTCGTGCCGGAGAACCCGGCGAAGGCGCCGTGGTACTTCCTGGGCCTGCAGGAGCTGGTCGCCTTCTCCGCCTTCATGGGCGGCATCGGGATCCCCGCCATCGTGCTCGTCGGCCTCGGGCTGATTCCGTATCTCGATCGCGAGGAGGCGGGGACGGGCGAGTGGTTCGGGGGCCCGGGCGGCTGGCCGCTCGTGCAGCGTTCGGTGGTCGTTGGCTTCACGACGGCGCTCCTCATCGAATCGTTTGTCATCCGCTTCGGCTGGCTGCGAGAGTGGTTTCCGAGCATCCCGCAGCTCTTTGTCACGGCCGTGAATCCGGGCACGGTGCTGACGCTCGTCTACGGCTGGTACTCGGTGTGGCTCGTCGGCCGCTACGGCTCGACTCGTGCCGGCGCGCTGGGGCTCTTCACTTGCTTCCTGTGCGGGTTCGTCGTGCTGACGACCATCGGCACCTATTTCCGGGGGCCGAACTGGGAGTTCTTTTGGTCGCCGGCGGATTGGCCGGGGCACTGACATGGGTTCTCGGGTTCTCAGGTGCTCGGGTGCTCAGGTGCTCGGGTGCTCGGGTGCTCAGGTGCT
>Ga0209640_10006088_pt1 | contig 10558 bp, 11 predicted proteins | sample RifCSP10_1_FD_184018 | JGI IMG/M metagenome (GOLD analysis project Ga0209640, IMG submission 184018) | Soil microbial communities from Rifle, Colorado - Rifle CSP2_sed 10_1 (SPAdes) (version 2) | ecosystem: Environmental > Terrestrial > Deep subsurface > Rock core/Sediment | place: Rifle...
ATAGGGCTTCGCCGTCGGCGTGTCGGTCGGTCTCATCCTAACACAAAGGCGAAAAAACGCCTCATCGCCAGGTTAGTTTCTCGTTGGACGCCGGCGTGGCTTCAGTCAAGCGGCTTCTTGTCAATGACAAACGTGCAGGCCTCGTCGCCGCTGGCAATACAGGCCGTCTCCTGGACTTCGAAATTCTTGCCGCCGCTCACCCAATAGAGCGATTCCTGCAGGATGCCCACCGCCAGATGACAGCAGGGCGTGTCGGACTGGCGGCCCCAGCACATGGGGCAGCGCGTGTTCTGCCACAGGAAACGATCCGGCTCTTCGCTGAGGGTCACGGTCTGGTCGGTGAATTTGTTGAAGGTCTCGGCGAACACGTCCGCCCCGACTTTCAGTTTCATCGTCAGCGGCAGGAGACGGAAGGCGAGGTCGGCGATGCCCAGCACCGGGCCGAACTCGCGGATGCCGTATTTGAAGCAGGCCCGCCCGGCCCGCAGGGCCAGGCCGCGCCCGCCGCGCGGCCCGTACATTTCGTCCAGCGACTGCATCATCGCCCCCAGCTCCTCGAAGCTGATCTGCCGGTCAAAATTGTTCGGCGGGAAATTGTTCACCAGGTGGCGCAGTTTGGCCAGGTTGAGCACGGCGTTCACGCCGTTGCGGCCCATCACTTCCTCCATTGCCAGGAGGATGATGCGCACCATCTTGTTCGGGTAGTACAGGCGCGCGCTGTTCGCGACGGGAGGGGCGGAGGCCGGGAGACTCATCCGGTTAACTCTCCAGGAAAGATCTGATGAGCGCGAGGTATTTCTCCGGCTCGTCAATCATCGGGAAGTGCCCCGACTGGGGCATGATTTCAATCCGGGCCTGCGGCACGCCGGCGCGCAGCAGGGCGTGCTGCTGCGGGTTGACGATCACGTCGCGCGCGCCATAGATGCCCATCGTCGGGACGCGCACCGCGCCCAGCAGCGGGCGCAGGTCGGTGCGGCGCAGCGAGCCGATGCTTCGGAAAAAAGATTCGACGGTCGTGCTCGACAGGTCGCGCATCACCATCGGATACCAGCGTTTGTGTTCGCGCGTGATGCGCGGCGCGAAGAGGCGCACGCCGACTTTGAGCGCCGCCGGCGTGCGGCGCGCCAGCGACCCGATCCACGGCACGCCCGCCAGCCGCAGCGCCAGCGTCAGCGACGAGCCGACGATGGGCGAGCCGATGATGCAGACTTTCTTCACCCGGTCCGGGTAATTGATCGCCATCCCCAGGCTGGTCGTGCCGCCCATCGAGTGGCCGATGAGCGGGGCGGCGACAATGCCCAGCGCCTCCATGAACTGAGCGACGAGCGCGATGAAGTCGCCGAGAGTATACGATTCGCGTTTCTTCCCCGACTCGCCAAAACCCCAAAAGTCCAGAGCGTAACAGCGGTACTGGCCGGCGAGGGCTTCCATGGTGGGCTGCCACAGCCCCCACGAGCCGGCCCAGCCGTGCAGGAGGATGACGGGCGCGCCATGGCCATAGGTTTCGTAGTGAACGCTGCCCTGATCGGTGACAATGGAACTCACGGTGCGCGGCCTCGTTGCCCCGGCCCGGGGCGGCCCCGGAGCAGGGCAGGTTTATTGCGCTTCCATCTCGGCCAGGATGGAATAGAGGAGTTCGAGCAGGACTTCTTTGACCTTTTCCTTGTCGGTGGCCGTGCAGGCCAGGAGTTTGACCGCCGGGTCGAGCCGCAGCGCAATCCGCAGGTCTTCCAGTTCCCAGGCTTCGGACAGGTCCTGCTTGTTGGCGGCGACCACGTAGGGGGTGGGGGCGTAGGCCCGGAAAGTTTCGAGGATGCTCTTGGCCTCGCGGAACGTCTCCGGTTTCGTGCTGTCCACCATCACCACGAAGCCCAACATGCCCTCCGAGAGAATCTCCCACATGAAATCGAACCGCTTCTGGCCGGGCGTGCCGAAGAGGTACAGCACCAGCTCGTTGTCCACGGTAATGCGGCCAAAGTCCATCGCCACCGTGGTGCTTTCCTTGATCTTCTCCGCGTCGGAGGTAATCTTCCGCTCGGTGGCGACGACGTCAATCTCACTGATGGAGCGGATGAACTGCGTCTTGCCCGAGCTGAAAGGGCCGGTGATGACCATTTTGACCGCTTGCATGGGGACTCGTCCTTTACGCCAGAATCAATGACCAGATCGCTTTAGAGCGCCTTGATGCGCGCAATCAGCTTGTTGACCACGCCGGCCTGCGCGGCTTTGCCCTCCGGCGTGGCCGCCGCCGCCGCGGCTTTGCGCCCCGCCGAAGTCGTCGGCTGAGGCCGCGTGTATCCCTCAGGCCGAATCACCTCCACCAGCCCGGCTTGCAGCAGGCCGTAGACGACCTTGCGGATTTCCAGGTCGCTCAAGTTGTTGGCCTTGGCGATGGCCTTCATGCTGTTCTTGGGGTTGATAAAGGAGACCACCCGCCACTCCTCCACGCTCAGGTTCATGTTGCGGATGCTGGCGGCGTTCGGGCGGTCGGTGAATTTCAACGCCATGTCGAGGTTGGGCAGTTCCTCGTTGAGCTGCTCCCACTCCTTCATGCGCCGCGCGCCTTCCAGGATCACGTGTTCCAGGTCAATCGGCACGGTGATCTTGTCGTCGCCGGGCATGATGGTCGGCTCGAAGCGGAACAGGCCCTCCACCCAGGCGAACAGGCGGTACACGATTTCGGTCGTGTGGTTTTTGATGCTGTTGATGATGTCGCCCTGGCTGGCGTACCCGGCGTTGATGAGCAGCAGGCCCAGCTCTTTGTCGCTGGCGTTGGCCGCGCGGGCCTTGAGGGCTTTGGCCTGTTCCTCGGTCAGTTTGCCGGCCCGATGCAAAATGGAGGTCAGGCTGCCGTCGTCCTGCCCCAGCACGGCGTAAATCAACTTGCCGTTGCGGAACGACATCTGCGCCTGGGCCGGGCCCTCGATCACCAGCGTGCCGGTCTTTTTAGCCAGGTTGATGAGGTTAAGCAGTTGGGTAGTGGAAAAATCGCGCAGGTTGCCCTTGAGCGCCATGCAGACCTCTATCGTGCGTGCGGTCGTGACTGAATCCGAATTGGCGGCGATTATACAAGCAAGGGAGGGGCTAGTCAAACAAAAATCAAATCCCAAATCCCAAAGGCCAAATCCCAAACCTGTGGTGAGCGAAGTCGAACTGGAGGCCGCTCCGTCTGTGTTAGAATTCAGCCCGCTTCGGGGCTGGCCCCGATAATTTTTGTCTGGAGATCGCTTGAAAGATGCTTCTAAAATCTGCTGGCCGCTGTTTGGGGATTTGGCTCTTGGGATTTGGGGTTTTACTAATGACTGCGTGTACCGCGTCCTCGGCCGCCACCCCGCCCCCGGTCGTCGTCACCGTCTACCGCGCGGGCACGCCGACTCCGCCGCTCGCCCCACCTGGCGTGACGACCGTGCCTCAGGCCGGGACGCCCACCCCCGCCGCGCCCGGGGCGACGGCCGTGCCGTTTTACGGGCCAGAGGCGTTCCCCGAAAACGTCAACCCGCTCACGGGCGAAGTGGTTGACCCCGCCAAAATCAACCGCATCCCGGTCGCGATCAAGATTTCCAACTTCCCGTACAGCGTCCGTCCGCAGTACAGCCTGTCGCTCGCCGACGTGGTCTTCGAGCATCAAGCCGAGGCCGGGCTGACGCGCTTCACCGCCGTGTTCCTGCAAAACGACGCGGCCAAAGTCGGCTCGATCCGCTCGGCGCGCTACATTGACACCGAGATCGCGCCGATCTTTGGCGCGCTGCTCGTCACCTCCGGCTCCAGTCTTGGGACGATGGGGCACTTACGCACCAACCCGTGGTTCGCAGGCGCGAACGTGTGGCGGCTGGTCTCCGAGGAGACGTATTACGTATGCCCGCCGCTCTGCCGCGAGCAGCCCGACGACGCGAACACGCTCTTCGCCAACACCGAGTCGCTCCGCGCGGCGACCGTTGCGCAGGGGAGCAACACGCGCGCGGCCCTGTCGGGGTGGGCATTCACCCCTGCAATTCCTGACAGCCTCCCCGCGACGCAAGTGCTGATTGACTTCTCGCTCGCCGCGCACGTGGACTGGCGCTACAACCCCGGCGGCGGCGTGTACGAGCGCTGGCAGGAGAGGGATTCAAGCGGGGAGATGATTGCGCACATGGATGCGCTGACGAACAGGCCGATTACCGCCGCGAACGTCGTCGTGCTTCAGGCCCACCACGTCAACAACTTCGTGCCGGAGGACTTCCGCGACGGCGGCAACTGCGGGCTGGAAATTCAGATGTGGACCCTCGGCCCGGCCAAAGTGTTCCGCGACGGGAGGCTGATCGAGGGCACGTGGCAGCGCGACCCGGCGACGAACTGGAAACTGCGCCTCCTGGACAACGCCGGGCAGGTAATCCCCCTCAAGCCGGGCAACACCTGGTTCGACGTCGTCGGCCTGACGGCGGTGACTGCGCTCAACGGCGCGACCTACACCGTGACGAACAAAGTGCCGGACACGAAGACCGGCTGCCCCATCCCACCGACCGAGACGCCGACCGTCACGCCCGAAGGTTTCATCGCACCGACGGAGACGCCGGCGCCGTGAAGTCTGGTCAACGGAAGGAAAAGATGCTCAAGGCAAAAAACCTGGCTCATCTCTCCATTGAGGGTGTGGATCACTGAATCACTGAGTTGCCTGAGGCCGCTGATGAGGCGCTACTCGTCGGCGGCTTTATTTTGTTCAGCCTTCCGGTACATCAATAAGTCCGTTCGTCCACGCAGTTCGCGCACCGACTTTAGCCCTAGCCGCCGCAAAATCTCGCGGAGCTGCGCCTGCGTGGAGGCATAGAGATTGGAGATTCGCTCTGCGCCCCATTCGGGATGGACAAGCTGCGACAGTTCCGGGTCAGTTGTCGTCAGGCCGAAGGGGCAGCCGCGCCCGCGCCGCCATACGAGCCGTCAATGTGCACGATGTGCGGGTACTGCACGGTGCAGCGCAGGCAGCCGACGCACTTGTGCGGGCGCAGGGCAAAGCCGCCGATGGGGCCGGAGAACACGCCATAGACGCACGGGCGGCTGAGGACGACCGGCAGGTTGCCCCGGTAGTGAACACCGCTTGGGTACAGGCCCATTATACTTCGCGCGGGCACAATTGGTTCAACCCCCCTTCAGGACATCTGTGACGAAATTTTTCAGCGCGGCGTAGTGCGAGCCGGGCCAGAAAAGCCGGTCGCAGGTCTGGCAGCGATAGAACTCGTCATGGTCCTCGCGCGTGTGCGACGGCAGGCGATGCGCGATAGCCTGTTTCTCCACCGGCGCTAACAGGCCATTGCAGCGCAGACACCGGCTGAAGGGTGAGACGGAACCGTAGAGGTCAAAGCGCCCAAGGATCTCCTTGATCTGCTGCCGGGGGTCGGGGGAGCGCACGCAGTAGCCGTGAGTGACCACGCGGCGCTTGAGCAGGCCGCGGTCTTTGGTGAGCAGGATGCGTTTTTCGTCCGCCGAGAGGCGCGCCAGTTCTTCGTCGTCGTAGTCGTTGCGGTAGAGCGTGTCGAAGCCCAGCAGGCGCAGGTAAGTCGCCAGCCGCCCCAGGTGAGTGTCGAGGACGAACCTGGACTCGCGGAGCGGGCGGGGGCGAAGCCGCACGAGCGGGGTAATGTCAAGCGCCTCGAAGACCGGATAAACGCCGATCCGGTCGTCGTCCTGGACGAGGTAGTCAAAATCCACTGAGGCGCCGTTGGCCAGGATCAGGTCCACCTCGGTATGCGGAACGCCGAGGGACTCGATCATGTCCTTGATCGAAACCCGGCCCTGAAAAGCGTGGGTAAACTCGGCTTGCCGCCGGGCGGGGGGCAGGAAGTCGTTAAGTTCCGCGTAGAAACGGAAGATGGCGTGGGGCATGTCGCTCCGGCAAAAGGCTGGAGGGGCAGAAGCGTGCGGCTGAGGAAAGTATAGACCGAACTGATTGTGACGCTACTTGTCACAGACTGGTGGTAAAATATGTAGCAGAACACATGTTCGGTAAGCCATGGTTGTCTTTACTTTACAAAGCACCCTGAGCGGAGCGAAGCGTAGTCGAAGGGTGCGGCTTTTCGGAACGTACTGACGTAGGAGGTATGTATGACACGCCTTGTCACCCGCACCGCCCGCCTGCGCCAGATCGAGGAACTGCTCCTGGTCATGCCCGCCGGCCTCCCCGCCATCGAACTGGCCCACCGCCTGAGCGTGGACCGCCGGACGGTTTACCGCGACCTGGATTTCCTCTCCGAGCAGGGCGTCCCTCTCTGGCAGGAGGCGGGATATTTCGGGATCAACCGCACTTCTTACCTGGCCGCCATCCGTCTGTCCTTCCACGAGGCCATCGCGCTCGTCCTGGCTGGCCTGCTGCTGGCGCGGACGATTGACGAGCGCAATCCGCACGTCACCGCCGCGCTGCGCAAGCTGGCGGCAGTCCTGCCCTTTCCCCTCGTCCCTCATCTTCACCGCGCGGCGGAACGGGTGCAGGCGCACGACGACGGACTGCGGCAGGTCGCCATTCTTGAAGTAGTCGCCGAGGGGTGGGGAGCAGGCCGGAAGGTGCGCCTGGGATACCGCTCGCCCCGGAGCGGTGTGCTGCGGGAGCGGGTGATCGCGCCTTACGCGCTGGAACCGACCGCCTCCGGCCTGTACGTGATCGGCCACGACGACTGGGCGGGCGACATCCGCACTTTCAAGCTGGAGCGGTTGGAGAAGGCCGACTTGCTCGACGAGACTTATACCATTCCGTCTGACTTTGACCCCGAGGCGCACCTGGCGATGAGTTGGGGCATCATGTCGGGGAAGGAAGTCGCCGAAGTCGTCTTGCGCTTCACCCCGGCGGCCATGCCGCTCGTCCGTGAAAGGCGCTGGCATCCCTCGCAATCGCTCGAACCCGCGCCCGACGGCGGGGGCGTGCTCCGCGTGCGCGTCTCCGAGCCGCTGGAGATGCAGCCCTGGATCCGCAGCTGGGGCGCGCAGGTGGAGGTGCTGTCCCCGGACTGGCTGCGCGAACGCATCGCTTTGGAACTGCGGCAGGCGGCGCAGCTTTACCGGCCTGCCCCATGATTGCTCTCAACGTTCAAGTCCGTCAGATCGCTGGCGACCTCGTCGAGCTGTTCTTCAACCCGCGCGAGGCTGACCTGCGGGTGGGCGAGACGCTCACCCTGCGCGAGCGGGATTCTGGCCGGAGCGTGATCATTCAGGTCATCGCCTTCCGCTCGGCGAGCTATCCCTCGCTCGTCCTCGACCAGCTGCATACGCTCGTCCCCGAGCCGATTCACGCGCCGCTGTTGGAGGCCATCGGTTATCCCCTGACCCGGCCCGGCAACGGGCACGGGGAGGAATTGGGGAATATCAATATCGCGCTGGCGAAGATCAGGAAGACTGTGAGCCGCGAAACGTGGAACGCCGGGCGCGAGGCCGCTGACGCCTCACGACGCTGGCAATGGGAGCAATGGGACGGCTGGATCCCGGCGCGCGACGTGGAAGTGTTCCGCACAGACGACGACGAGGTTTTTGTCAACTCCACGCATGACCAGGGGCATCGCCTCCGGCTGGGGCGGACGCTGGCCGGGCACGATTTCTACGTCGAGGGGCAGGATTTGGAGAAGGTGAACGTGATTACGGGGGTGAAAGGCTCCGGCAAGAGCCATCTCTCGAAAGTCGTCTTGCTGCAATTGATCGAGCAGGGCGCGCCCTGTGTCGTGTTCGACATCAATCGCGAATACATCCATCTGCCCAAGGCGGAGGTGAACCCGCTGACAGGCGAGACCGTTCAGCGCGGCATTGTCCACCTCGAAGCCGGCGGCAACTTCCGGTTGAGCGTGCGGCAGTTCGGCCTGGCGCCGATGATGACGCTCATGACGCGGTTTGGCCTGCCCGAAGTCTCGTCGCTCTATTTCGAGAACCGGCTGGCGCGGCTATGGATTGAGGCCGAGGCGCTGGAGCGGGAAGGCCGCGAGGCCCCCTACATCGGCCTCGAGCAGATGATGCAAATGGCGGAGGCGAACGAGTTCGGCGGCGGGGCGAGCGCGGCGGTCATCAACCACGCCATCCGTTCGCGGCTGGAGGCGCTCAGGAACACGCGCATCTTCGCCCGCACGCCGAGCGAGGCGGCCTCGCTCGGCGCGGCGTACACGACCATCCGCAACGGCGGCGCGCTGATCGTGGATGTCTCCGGCCTCTCCAACCTGGCCCGCGAGGGCTTCGTGCAGGCCATCATCGAACTGGTGAAAGACCTGTGCCTGTGGGAGATCGAGCACGACACGCACCGCTTCCCGTTCATCTTTTTCGAGGAGGCGCACCTGTACGTCTCGCGCAAGAGCATTGACTACATCGTGACCCGCGCGCGGCATCTGGGCATCACCAGTTTCTTCGTCACCAACATGATCCACGGGTTGGACGAGGCGGTGCTGCGCCAGGCGGACAACCTGTTCCTCCTGCGCCTTCCGTTTGAAGACGACGTGCGGCACGTCTCGCGCGGCGCAGCGACCGATTACGAAACGATGTCGGCCTTTGTGCGCCGCCTGCGCCAGCGCCACGCGCTCGTCGTCGGCAGCGTCACCACACAGTATCCCTTGATTTTCGAGGTGGACTCGCTGGAGGGGGTGAACACCGCGGGCGAGACGCGCTACTTTTTCAGGACGTAAAGGAGCCTTTTCATGCCAACCCCTAACTGGGCCTACTTTGTCCCCCGCCGACCCGAACTGTTCAAGGCTCTTCGCCAACTGCGTGAGCAGGTCTTTCACACCGACGAGCACGCCGGGCCGCCGGAGTGGTACAAGTTCCTCGCCGAGCGCGAGGGCGTGGAGAAACTGCGCGAGTACCTCGTCGTTATTTACAAAGACGGCACGCCGGAGGAGGTGATTTTCACCGGGTACAGTGACTAAATAGCACAGGAGGCGCAGATGAAAAAGTTGAAAGGCGCCGCCGCTTACGCAGTCGAATGGCTGCAAAGCGACCACCGCGCCTCGTCTGACAAACCGTATATCAAGCCCTCGTCGCTCGCCAAGGGCTGCCTGCTGTACGTGGCGTTCGAGCTGCAAGGCAAGCCCAAGCCGCCTTTTGAGGCGCGGGTGGGGCGCATCCTCTCCGTCGGCACCGACAGCCACCGCCGCTTGCAGCGCGGGCTGGAGCGCGCCTGCCTGGCGCAAGAGGTCTTCTTTGAAATTCCTGAATACCGCCTCCATGGCTTCTGCGACGGCATCCTTTACATCCCGCCGGACAAAGCCGGCGACGAGTCCAGCGCCGGGTTCTGGGCGCTGGAGTTCAAAACGGCGGCCGCCTCCGAATTCGACAAAGTCAAAGCCGCCGGGATGCCCAAGGAAGAGCACGTCCGCCAGGCGCAGATTTATTTGTGGGGCCTGCGGGAATATTACGGGGGCGCGATCCCGCTGAAGGGCGCGCTCATCTACTACGAGAACCGGGACACGCTCGACCATCTGGCTTTCGAGGTGCCTCCCGACCCCGAAGCCATCGCCGACCTGCTCGCGCGGGTGAAAACGATGCTGGATGGCCTTGCGGAGGATCGCTTGCCGGATGACGTGCTCCCGCCCGACCACTGGGCGCACGCCTATTGCCCGTATCTTGACATTTGCGAGCCGGGCCAGAAGGCGATGGAGTGGCAGGCGGCCCAGCCCAAAACTATCCCCGATAAGGTGCTGGCCGACATGATCGCCAAACGGATCGTCGCCAAGAAGGGGGCGGAGGCGATGACGGCTCCGAAGAAGAAACAGGGAGCGCGCTCGCTTCTGGAACTGGCGAAAGACCTGGAGTGGGAGTAGGTGCGGTTTACCCTATCCTCCGCAGCCAGGCTTCCACTTGCTCCAGCGTGGGCGCGGCCTGGCTGCCCCGCGCCGTCGTCGAAATGCCCCCGCAGATATTGCCGTAAAGCAGACAGGTGTCGAGCGGCGCCCCCCGCAGATAGGCGTAGACAAAACCCGCGTTGAAACAATCCCCCGCGCCCGTCGTGTCCACCACGGTGACGGGTATCGCCGGGAGGTGAAAGATCCGCCCGTCTTTCTGCGCCAGAGCGCCCTCCGCGCCGCATTTGACGACGACGAGCGGCGTCAGTTCGGCCAGGCGGGCCAGCGCGTCCTCGACGTGCGCCGCGCCCGTCAACTGCATCGCTTCGCTGGCGTTGGGCGCGAAGATGTCGGCCGCTTGCAGGGCCTCGGCCACACCGGGCGTCTCCAGCGTGCAGCGCATAAACTGGCAGTCGAGATAAATCAGGCTGCCGCGCTCGCGGGCCAGAGTGAACAAGTCCGGATGCTCGAGCGCGAGGCCGAGAGAGGGGGCGAGCAAGCACCGCGCGGGATGCTGCCTGAACACGGGCGTGGGGGATGGCTCGGTAAAGTCTTCGGCGAAGGAGATGAAGCCGCGCTCCTGGGTGAACGAAAATGAAACGCTGATATTGCGGAGCGGGAAGTCGTGGAGGCGGATGAGGCGTGTATCCAGCCCGGCCCGGCGGACGGCGTCCAGCACGAACTGGCTGAACAGGTCGCTGCCGAGGTCGGTGACCCAGGCCGCGCGCAGGCCGAGGCGGTGCAGGGTGAGCACCGAGAGGAAGTTGCCCGCCGGGGCCATG